>Ga0066192_1000344_pt1 | contig 10111 bp, 5 predicted proteins | sample WorMetvacBELIZE1_FD_58707 | JGI IMG/M metagenome (GOLD analysis project Ga0066192, IMG submission 58707) | Marine gutless worms symbiont microbial communities from Max Planck institute for Marine Microbiology, Germany - Olavius vacuus BELIZE.1... | ecosystem: Host-associated > Annelida >... | reverse complement strand
ACCCTATCAATTATTAGCTACTTACTATCAGATCACCGATCTGACGCTAACACTATTCATCAGTAAAAGTCAATTTTCACTTTCACCTCAACCAACGAAGCTGCTTTCTTCTTTTTACCAACCATAACAGCTTATAGTATATATACACCGTTCAAACATTCACTTCATACCACTAATATAGGTATATAACTTCATACACAGCAAAAAGTAAACAAAATATAAAGTTCTAGAATATTTAACGACTTTGGAACTGAAAGTTTGCAGTTAGCGGTCCTCATTTTTTTTGCAGGACAATAGCAACATAGAAGCAGCTGCGAATGTTGGCATTTGGCAATTTGGCATTTTGTTTCTGTGATATTAATTTATTGTCAAGCATTCCCAACTTCCCAAGCCCTGTCCATTTATTGCTTCATTAAATTACTTACTTACTTACTTACTTAAAATATTAAAGTACCAGTGTCTTATGGTAACTTCAGTTCGGAACTACGGAAGGCTTTATACTAGATTGTGCGTTGAAACTTGAATGACAACTTGACAAGTTGACATGGATGATGGACATTGGACAGTCTGAATGATACTAATGCTGATACCGTATACTTTATTTAAACTCAACTTCGAGCTACAAAAGTGCATATGCAGGGATTGAAAAACCTAAGTTAAAAAGTTTTTTAAAGGTTTTCTTAGGTTTTATTTTTAAGGGTTTAAGTTTTTATAATTATTTAAATTTTAATGTGTGAAGACCGGACGCAAAACTATGACCCAGAAATTCACGAATCACGATGATCATCTCATACATGATACAAAAAACCCACAGTGGATATAACTAATTCCCCGAACACATCATTAAATAGCAATGTGCAAACACAAGCAGTGAACACAAGTGAAGGGAAACAAATTAGACTGTAAGTCTAGACTAAAATGTAAAATGTGGATTTTTTAGCTTTTTCTAAAAACCTAAAACGTAGACTTTTGAGTTTTTAGAAACCTAAAAATCTAGGTTTTAAAAACCCATTTCTACAGCCTTGTGAATAAGACAAATTAAATTAACAACACAGTGACAGTTGCATACAAAAAAGCCTGCTTCCACGAATACGGTTAATTATACATTCAGGCCCGCTAGTTGTCCTAATTTTAAGTGTTTGCAATTTCCTTCAGTCAATAATACATATTTATTGTACCATTAGTCTGGTTTTTTTGGGTGTGGTCGATTGATAAACAATTTAATACAGTGAAGAAATGTAAATTTCTATTAACATTTTATTACTTAATACATTTGCATATTGTGTGTTTACATTTGTCAAGTGTTAGAAGTGTTGCAGTGTGTAGAGTACGGGAACCCCCACTGCTACACCAGATTTTCCCATACGGGAAACCGACTCGAGTACGGGAAGTGGCCCAGTGCACCGTTGTGCTTCATTGTAGAGGAAATTACGCCAAAAACGTAAAAATACACAGCAGAGCGGCCAGTAACTGCTTTCTTCTTGCATTCCGGAGGCGGTCTATGGTCATTTCGGCCACAAGTAAGTAAGTAAGTAAGGGTATTTATAAGGCACACGAAAATACAAAAAGTCACTATGAGCCGTGGTCTCTACTGACTAAACAGTACTGTCTTGAGTTGTTGCCTGAATGCCCCGAATTGCATCTCAAGTTGTAGGTCTGCAGGCAAGCTGTTCCACACACGAGGTCCAGCGACAGAAAAACTCCTGTCACCAAAAGTGTTGTGGGTCCGTGGTAGGAAGCATGTCCTGTCATTGGCAGAATGAAGATTTTGGCGACCACGATCGATAGCTAGTTGGATGTCAGATACGTCAGTGTCCGACCAGAACGACTATGCACAAGACAGGCAATCTTGAACTCAATCCGTCGTCAGACGGGCAGCGAATGCAGCTGCTGTAGTACAGGCGTGATATGGTCGCGTCTTTTGGCACCAGGCCACAATGTACCACTAACGAAGTGCGCACGTTTTACCTGCGATGACTACAGGCGTACATTCATATTGATGGCACATTAATAATAATGTGTTACGAAATTAATGCAGTAATAAAAAAATGTTTATTTTGTTGATTACATTCTGTCACTTGATAAAGCAGATAAACTGTCTCATCATTGCAGTCAGGTGTGGCATTATACTTAAACCTGCACTGTCTGGCAGTTAACAATATAAGTGCTGACTGCTGAGTAGAGAGAGGATAAATTAATTTTGTATTTCTGTGTAATAGTGCCTTACGATAAATACCGGTATGTTTTGTAATGTTCAGTTGTTCTTGAAGCAGTACAAAACTATGTATTAACTGTTTTTTTGCAGATAGAAAAAAAAACAATGTCCACAGCTGATGATAAAATGGAGATAGATGACTCACTCTACAGGTTAGTGTCGATGGCTGTTTTAACATTGCAGAATATATTTTTAGTGGTTTATTTGATGATCAAGGCATTATAAGTGATTGTTGACCCATGATCGAATTGAGGGACAGCAAAGATTACATTGATGATGTCCTTGCACAAAGTTGGTCATGGTCATGGGGGTCTTGAGATGCCTTAGTGGTAAGTGGATGGTCTGTGTGTAAAATGAACTACTAACTACCATACCTTTGATGAATGCTGAGTGAGGGATGTGTTTTGTACAATAGATTTTCATTTTTGCACAGGACTAGATTGTTATGGATGTTTTACTTGTTTGTGCAATTGTGCATATCATAATTATGAATTGTGTTACCCGGTACTGGGTTTGTTTTAGTCGACAACGATATGTGCTTGGTGATTCTGCGATGCGATCCTTGGCACAGTCTAATGTTTTGATCTATAATCTTGGAGGCCTGGGAATCGAGATTGGTAATTATTCTTTCTCCAGTATTTTTCAAACGTACCGTACTTGTCATGATAATTAGTCTTTGTCATAAAAGGTATTTACAGAAGAAGTTAACATTATTCCAGTAGCAGGTAGTTTTATATTGTGACTTCAATTTCTGTTGTTTGTAGGTGAAATTGTCTTTGAGTAATAGAATAGTTTTAGATGTAATCAGTAAGTATGATATTTTTGTTGTGTTTTGCTTGTAGCTAAGAACATTGTGCTGGCTGGTGTGAAGGTATATCTGTTAAAAGATCACCTGAATAGAAATTGATAAATATTATGCTCTGTATAATAATAAATAATAATAATAAAGCATTAATTTCTTAGGCACCGTAATTTGGAGTCCAATTCAAGGGTGCCATTTTTGTAGAAGAAAAAAAGGGTTAATCAAAAAAGTGAACTTTTCTCACTGTATAATTCTAACTGACTTGTATATGGAGTCAGAACTGCAAGACAGACTTCACAAATTAATTGTGTAATGTTCTTTACTCAGCTATTTGCTGTTTGTTAGCAGTTTAAGTATTTTTTCTGTCTGCTTGTATTGCTGTATAAATGTAATTTGCATAACTACGGGTAATAATTGGCATAGTGGTTAGTTAATTAATTGGGTGTGCGAACAAGTTATAAAAATATTTTTTGTTACATTGCTTTGATAGCTTTTTTTCGCAGACAGTGCAGTGAGTGCACAGTTTCTTAGCGTCTCAGTTTTTCTTTAGGCAGACTTCCCTAGCCTATAGTGACCTAAAGGGGGGATTTGGTAGCCTAAATAGGTTTGTTAACACACATTTTTGCAGGCCTTATGACTGTCCTGCTGTCACTGCACAGTAAAAGGTCTGCTGTTGCCAACTGTTTTCAACGATATATCTATGGACTGGGCGTGATCACGTGATCATTACCATCTCTCAGTGTTACTTATTTACAAGCCACAATCGCACTTTGCACGATTGTGACTTGCTTAGCATTTCTCAGCTTACTGAGCTTGCCTTCCTCTGCATGCTGCAGCCGTGGCCGTATGGCCTAGTATCTCACTGCATGCTGCAGCCTTCTGCTGCCTGGCCGACTGCTTGGCAGCTGTGCGTGAATGGTCCCAAAAGCAATTGGTCCCTTTCAGTTGTTATATATAGATCTGCTGTTGGCAGGTCATTGTCTAAGATCTGTGTCACTGCATTTGTTATGTCAGTTAGTAGTGGTTTTGGTGTCATTGAATTTTAGTCGGTAACACTGCAAGACCCGCAGTTGTGCACCTATCAAGATCTTGGAACACAGTTTTTCTTGAGGCTGCACGATGTGAAGGAATCCAAAAATAGGTTTGCACATTTTTTTCAAGTGAAATTGTTGTCGCAGAACATATACCCCCTTTTTATGTAGCATGTAGTGTAATGTTTGCCAATTATTCAATTACTTTTTTATTCTGCAGTATTATAAGCACTGGGGATCTGTCATGCTTCATTGGTTAGGACAATGCACTGTGATTTATGCGACCCCAGTTCAGTTCCAGCTGATAGCTGTATGAGTCATTGATAGTGTCAGGATTGTGGCCAGAATTGTTCCACTGTCCACAAAAAGTCAAATAGTAGAGATGGACTTGTCCAAACTTTGGAGTGGAGAATGCATGATATTGAGGATGTGGTCACTATAGTACGAACTACCCTTTGCTAAAATATCACCGTCTAGTTATTTTCTGTCTATTTTAAAAGCCCAGCTGTATCTTCAGTGATGAGGCAAAGCTATATTATTATCATTGTTGTTAACACTAACAGTCTACTGATGATTACAGTTAGCTGTAACACTGTTGTGTTAAAAGCACATGACGAAGGTAATGGCAAGGTTGATGGAACATACAGCTGTTATATATGTGATAGCTTTGACTACCAGTGTTTGTGTACAAGTAATACAACAATCACCTGCTGTGCATTATGTTGTGTCAGGGCATTGGCATGTGCCAGTCGAGTGGCCGAGTTGAATCCTTACGTCTCTGTTGCCGTTCTTACTCATCAGTTGAATCAAGATTCCGACCTCGGCTACCTTTCGCAGTTTCAGGTCCACATGTGAAAAACTGTTGATTGGTTGTCATATGATTAACTGAATGTCTCTGTGACATTGGTTGTGGTTGTTCAGTAGAATACTTGCTGTCTGTTTGATGAGACTGAAAGTGAAAGTGAAACTGAAACTGAAAATGTCTTGGTATTGACCACATGTCAATTAACTATGCACTTTCATACCTACCATGTACACCTTTCTTGTTATTGCCTCATTGATCAGATAAGCATGTGTATTTACAGTTGTGATGTCTTACGTGAAATGCATGTCTGTTATTTTAGATTCTGTTATATTTTTTGCTAATTTTTTTGGAAATTTTAAATGTTCAGTTGAAACGTATAAATGGGCTTGAAGCCGGATAACAGTTTAAGATAAACATACTGGTACTAAATACGTCGATTCCGTTTGCATTAGCAGCTAGCAGAGTCATCACATGAAATGATATTGGTATTGCATAGACCTTAGCTTCATTAGTGGAACATTTTATGTTTGTTGTTGGTCATACATGATTTGTGTCACATAAATGAACTGTGATATTGCCCTATTGCAGTGTGTTGTGCTGACTGAAACCAGCCTTCAGACACAGCTTGCTGTCAATGCATTCTGCCGCTCTCACAGTCCTCCAATAAAGGCAAGTTTCACATTTGTATATGCAACTTCTCCTAAACTGATATACTCTTTAATTGTTGTTACTTATTTATTTTAAGTCTCGGGAACAACAACATTGATTGCTGAGATATTGATGTTTCATGTTGTAGTTCATTAGCGCTGATGTCCATGGAGTCTTCTGCTGGTCTTTCTGTGACTTCGGAGCCAGCTTTGAGGTTTATGATGCAGATGGAGAGGAACCACGGGAAGTTTTCATTGGAGATATTACAAAAGTAAGGAGCCTTGCCAGCTTTCACTAGTGTTAAAATTGCAGCATTCACATATATATATATATGTGTTTAATATTACTATGGCTGTTAACTTTATTCAGTAAAGTAGGTGTTCAGTGTTAACAATAGTAAGTTTAAGGTAAATTTTATTGCAACATTTAAGCATCCTTTATATGAAATATAATCATGATTGTTACAAATACACAGAATGCTGATAACTTACTGTGATCACTGCTTTGAGATGCAGAGCTGTGATACATGATATTCACTTGTGAACTGGTTGAGTGGAGCTGTTTTATTCATATGCCCATTTGGTGGTTTAGGACAATCCTGGCATTGTGACAACGCTGGATAACAAGATGCATGGATTCCAGTCTGGCGACACAGTCACGTTCAAGGAGGTGAAAGGAATGGCTGTTCTTAATGGCAGGCAGTGTCACATTGAAGGTATTGTTTCATTACTTGCTGTTAGTGTTCAGTTTTCTTGTTGGCTAACTATTGTACTGCCATTATGAAAGCCTTGTGACCTGCTGTAGTACTGCTTTCTCGATTGCTTGATTCATTTAGATATATTGTATATTGATATAAATTGGTACAACATCTCTGGTGTTTTGATGCTGTTGATTCAATGTCAGGAACAATTATAGCCTGTAAAAATGCAGATCCAACAAAGTCTAAAGGTTTTCTTTTAACAGCTGTTGTTGGAGGAACTGTTTCTAACTGGAGCTGCTGCGTAAAATTAGGTCCGTTAAGTAGAAACTGAAAACAGTAGTAATAGCAGTAGACAGTTTAGGTTGATGTATTGTACTGTAAAATGGTTTATGTCATCTTGTAGTAATTTCGCCGTACAAGTTTTCAATCTGTGACACATCCGGTGAAGAGTTTTCGAGCTATTCTAGCGATGGAGTTGTGCTTCAAGTAAAGACTCCCGTGTCACTTACATTTGTGAGTATGTTGAGTGTACATCTGGCAGTTTAGGAGTAAAGGAACTGTGCCGATCTAAAGTTGCATGATAGTTGCTAATACAGTGTGATGGGAACTTTTCTATTGAACACATTGTGAAATACAAACAGCCAAACACTGCTACCCAAAGTTGTTATTATGCATTTCATCAGTTAGTGAATATTGCTTGCAATAATAATGATGTGTGCAGAATTGTACTGTTTTTATGATTCAGTTATTGGCATGTAACGTGAAGTCGACAGTGGGTCTGACTGGACAAAAGAGCACTACACTCTTGAAATTTTGACAACAGTAGTTTAATACTGTATGTAATAAGTCACCTTCTGACTTTCTTTGAAATGACAGGGTGTCTTGATAATGCATTGGTCTCTGTCATTGTGGTTGTTTTACATTGGGTCTGTTTAGTACTGGGATGGGTGACCACGTGTGAGTGAATAAACCAGTATGGTGTGTAACCAGCTACCCAGGTTTACTTAGCCTGGTTATCTCTCTGTGGAATGACTACCAGCAAAACCTTTAGAAGTCGGCTAAAGCTAACAAACACGCTACACAATATACTACTGAACAGCTTCGGCAACCCAACATCACCTTCGGACAGTTCAGACGATCGTTGAAAACGTTTATGTTCGGTTAGTTGGGCCGCAGCACCCTGTGTCTGAACGTTAAGGGCGCTGACTAGAAATCTTACTTACTTACTGACTACCCCAGTATCTGTGGTCTGGCAGTGTAAGCTGGTGTCTGGCTGAAGGCTAAACTTATAAAAGTCAGTGACTCCTAAGTGCCCATGTGGCTAGAGAAATAGTGCTTTGTTTTTTTTTGCTTTTTTAACTTGTGAGTGTTCGTCGTAAGTTGGAACCAACAGTAGGCCTAAATTTGGAACTTTGTTTGAAACATTAGAGCCCATTTGACTGGATGCCGTTTGTTGAGCCAAGATTGACTATATAGGTCTCAGTGGTAATTGAATGCTGGTAATCTGAGTTCTTATCTGCACAGCGTTCAATTTCCGCCTAGCCACGGCTGTTGCAGTGGGTAATACAAAACATAAATTTAGCTAAATAGTAACTCATAATCTTATAATACAGATTATTGTTGTTAGTGAAAGTCAGTGAATACTGTTGTGGAATGTTAGGAATCACTACAGAGTCAGTTGACTCGGCCGTCTTTAGTGATTACCGATCTAGCCAACATGGAAGCACCTGCCAACTTACATCTCGGCTTTCTTGCTCTACACAGATTTCACACTACCTACGGTCGCTTGCCAAATCTCTGGTTAGTTTTGTGATAAAGCTTCAGAACTGTATTTTTTTGTTTTTTTGTTATTTTTTTATTTTTTTGTCCACGACGTACAAGCACTAGCCCACTATGGAGTTTGATGCTTGTGTTTGGGCATCTGCCTTTCTGCTGCTAGCAGCCATACTCACGATTGCCATTTACCACTTTGGGCTTGGTTCATTCACTGTCTTCATTTACATGTTAGTACTAATATGCACTCACAACTGTCAAATTCTGTAATATTAATTGAAATAACATTGTAGCTTGTAGTAGTAGAATAAAGGTGTGCCATTCTGCTATTATGCCCTTTTACAAGTCATCAGTACCGGGTACTGATAAATGTAACTGTTGTGTAATTTCACTCTGTTATCGTTGCAACTGTTTGCATCACTGCTTGTTTCCAGGTGCTCAAAAGATGCAGACGAGTTGTTTAATCTGGCTACAGCAGCTAATTTGGAAATGGAATCACCGGTAAGTGTACACCTTGAGATAGTATCTGCTACTTAGACTAATCTGAAAGAACAGATTAGAGTAGATTATTTGTGATGTACACCTTGTACACATGTACACCTTGTTTTAAGTGCATCGTAATGTTTTCACTTGGTGCTGTATAGATATAGCATTGTGTTCATCCTGTGAAACAGCTACATAGTTCCTCAGTTAATTGAGTGTGTTCTAGTGAACCTTGTGTGGTACCTGTTTTTTCTCACATGACACACTGCAGTTGCTCCACCCGCTGCATTCAAATTACTAGGACTCCTCTGGCCCGGGTTATTGATCTGTCTGGAAGTGTTTGAAATGGTCTGTGACCAGGTGGAGAAGATAGACAGAGATCGTCTACAGTATCTGGCATTCACTGCCCACGGCTGCTTTGCACCTCTGTGTGCATTTCTAGGAGGAGTGGTCGCACAAGAGTCATTAAAAGCCCTAACAGGAAAGTTCACACCACTTGATCAATGGGTTAGTGTATCTGTTCACCATTGGTTACAGCAAGATCAGTGTGATAACCAGTATCGTTTGATTAGAATACATTTGATTAATTTAATTTTTTCATTTCCATTTATATGTTGTTCTGGATCAAGTTCTGTTTGGTTAGGCACCACCACAAAAATTTTACTCCTAATATATTGACAATTTTTTTAAAAATTAATATGTGGTTGAATCTTGTGATACTTTACAGAGACGACTTTTTTGGAGAGCTTGTCTCAAGGTTGTCATAGTTGACTATAATTATTTAGTTGCTTTGCTAGCTAAATCTAGATTTTGTAGTTATTTCCACTACAAAGAAGGTCATGCATTGCTTTCGTTTTGTCTGTCTATGTGTCAGCAGTGTTAATCAAAAAATTATCAGTAAAATTTATGAAATTTTTTGTGAGGAAGAGGAAACAGTCAGTTGGATTCTGGAGTGATTCTGATGCAGAATTTTGTGTAAAATAGTGAAGCTTTGCTGCGATTAGCTACATGTCAGCAGTGTATTGCGAATAAAGAAAAGAGCCGAAGTTCAGCATTGTATGCTAGTTTAAACATCGCAAAGTAAAGCAGTCCTGGCAAAAGTGTGAATCCTCTTGAGTGCTGTCTAGTTGTAACTCAATAGCTGGACAGTTATGCTGCTGAGCTTGGTGGAAGTGTGTTGTGATGTTGAGTCATTTGTGTATTGCAGTTATACGTCGACGCTGTTGACATGCTGGCCGGTGTCGATAGTTCCGACATAAATGCATTTCAGCCAAGGTAATGGCAGTTGTTCATATGTAGAGGCACTTGTCATATTACGAGCACTGTTCATGTGTATTTGTGGGTGAAAAGATGAAGACATGTACAAACATTTAGATCAAATTCTGTTAACTGTGGGAAGCAAGCAATGTGATAGGGCAACATATTGGTATCTAGTTTTGTAGTGTGTTTGGGGTCAAAATGATAATCAAATGACGCCACTGTCCCTGACGGCTGAATGGGCTGAATAGAGCTGTCTTGGATGTTAAAACTTTAGGTGTAATTATTATGATACTACACGGTGAACCATAAAAAAATGTGACATTTTATTTTTGACTAATCGATTTTTATAGTTTTTATATCATTTTAATCATGAAGAAATTCTACATGCGACTGT
>Ga0066192_1000343_pt1 | contig 10117 bp, 10 predicted proteins | sample WorMetvacBELIZE1_FD_58707 | JGI IMG/M metagenome (GOLD analysis project Ga0066192, IMG submission 58707) | Marine gutless worms symbiont microbial communities from Max Planck institute for Marine Microbiology, Germany - Olavius vacuus BELIZE.1... | ecosystem: Host-associated > Annelida >... | reverse complement strand
GCACTATGCCAAGAGATATCAGTAATGCGTTGGAACTCTGGGCAAAAATAGGACGCACAAAAAACGCGCCATTGGCGCGTTTTTAAAAAGGTAATTGCAGGTAAACCTTACAAAGACAAGGTTTTCTCACCGCGGGCGATACCAGAAACACCAGTACGAACGACCTCTAAAATGTGCATACCGCCAAGCGCTTGCAAGAAACCGTCAAGCTTATCCGACTCACCAATAATCTGCATTGTGTAGATTGAAGGTGTCATATCAATGATATTGCCGCGGAAAATATCCACTGTACGCTTCACTTCCGCACGTTGCGCCCCCGAAGCGCGCACCTTAACCAGCATCAACTCACGCTCGATGTGTTGACCTTCCGTCAAGTCCACTAACTTAACTACGTCAATCAGCTTATTAAGCTGTTTAGTAATCTGCTCAACCACTTGATCAGAACCAAATGTTGTTAGCGTTAGTCGAGACAATGTTGGGTCATCTGTCGGCGCTACGTTCAATGATTCGATGTTGAAGTTACGCTGAGAGAACAGGCCAACAACACGCGACAAAGCACCCGGTTCGTTTTCCATTAAAACTGAGATAATGTGTCGCATATTAAGTTCGCTCCGTTTTGCTTAGGAACATATCACGCATAGAACCGCGTGGTACTTGCATTGGGTATACGTGTTCCTCAGGGTCTACATAACAGTTGATGAATACAAGCTGATCTTTCATCGCGAACGCTTCTTCCATCTTCGCATCTAGCTCGTCTTTCGTACGAATTTCTACGTACTTGTGACGATAAGCGTCCATCAGTGTCTTAAATTCAGGCAATGAATCTAAGTACGAGTTTGAGTGACGGCCTTCGTAGTTCATGTCTTGCCATTGGCGAACCATGCCTAGGTAACCGTTGTTCAAACAAAGAATTTTCACTGGTAAGCCGTATTGCAGACAGGTTGATAGCTCCTGGATATTCATCTGGATACTACCTTCACCTGTCACACACACTACAGTCTCTTCAGGGAAGTTCATCTTAACGCCCATTGCAGCTGGTAGACCGAAGCCCATCGTGCCTAGACCACCAGAGTTAATCCAACGGTATGGCTTAGCGAACTTGTAGTACTGCGCTGTGAACATTTGGTGCTGACCAACGTCTGACGCAACAAACGCATCTCCATTGGTTGCTCTCCAACAAGCTTCAACGGCTGCTTGAGGCTTAATCTTGTCACTGGACGTATCGTAGCGGCCACCGTGAACTTGACGCCATTCATTGATCTGCTTCCACCAGTTATTGATCGCTTCTTTATTAGAACGCGCTGGTGCGTCATCAATTAACGACAACATCTCTTCAAGTACCTGAATGACAGGACCAACAATCGGCACATCCGCACGGATCGTTTTCGAAATAGAAGCTGGATCAATATCAATATGAATGATTTTCGCACTTGGACAGAACTTGTCAGGATCGTTGGTTACACGGTCATCAAAACGTGCACCGATCGCAAGAATCAAATCACTGTGATGCATTGCTTGGTTGGCTTCATAAGAACCATGCATCCCCAACATACCTACAAACTGCTTATCGGTACCTGGGTAACCACCTAATCCCATTAGAGTATTCGTCACCGGATACTCAAGCTGTTGCGCTAGCTTTTTCAACAAATCAGCGCCACCACCCATGATCACGCCCCCACCGGCATAAATCATTGGTCGTTTCGCGGCTAGTAACAGGTCAACGGCTTTTTTAATTTGCCCACTATGGCCTTTTGCTGGCGGAGTGTAAGAACGAAGCGATACAGACTCTGGGTAGTTGTATTCAAACTTCTCATTCGGCATGGTCATGTCTTTTGGAATATCAACAACCACTGGACCAGGGCGACCGGAACTCGCAATGTAGAAAGCTTTCTTCAATACACCTGGAATTTCAGACGGGTGCTTTACGCTAAAGCTATGCTTTACGATTGGACGAGACACACCAATCATGTCCGTTTCTTGGAACGCATCTTCACCGATCAAGTAGCTCATTACCTGACCACAGATGACCACCATAGGGATGGAGTCCATGAATGCTGTCGCAATACCTGTCACAGTATTGGTTGCGCCAGGACCAGAGGTGACGAGGACGACCCCAGGTTTACCAGTCGCACGTGCGTAACCGTCAGCCATGTGTGTCGCAGCTTGCTCGTGACGGACAAGGACATGCTTGACATCAGATTGGCGATGCAATGCATCATAAATGTGCAGGGCTGCACCACCTGGATAACCATATATGTATTCTACTCCCTCATCTTTGAGAAAGCGGGCGATCATTTCACCACCGGATAATAACTCCACCTTGTTAACCTCTATAGTGTTCATCAATCTGCTATTTTGGTGCAGCTATTGTAACCGCATACCAAGCTCAGATAAAAGTTGATAAAACGAAGTTTGCAAAACAAATGAGATGCCTGAAATCAAGGAACACTCAAACGCAAGAAATCGCAGTTTTGACACTGCCCGCGTTTTTTCGCGAGGGAAGCGCTGCTTGTAAAAATTCTACTCACAACACTTTGTGTAACGACTATACTCTAGTCGTATAGAAAGGGGCTGTTGGCCACCATCAGAAGAGAGGTCAGCGGGGTATTGCTGACGTATTTACCCATTCTGTCAGGCGCACCATAATGTGTCAACGAAAAAGCACCACAAAACGCCATTCTTCTTGCTCTACAGCGGCTTTCATGGTGTCATACTTACATTGTAAATTAAGGAGTTACCACTATGGCTTCACAACTGAATCAACAACGTATTATTGATGAGTTTCTACGTTGCTTCCGTAAAATTCTTATGGAACCAGAATTGGCAGGAGAATTGGTTCGTATTGCCAAAGAGCACATTAATGAACCTAATGCTTACCAAGTCATCGCGGAAGCGGTTTCAAGCCAGACAACACTGAAAATCCCTGAAGAACATTCAGACGCCGATCGTTTATTCATTAAACTACTGATGGATACGGTTAAGAGCGATAGCAATCTTTACTAAGTACTCCAGCTTGCAGGGGCTCGCCCCTGCCCAGCTTCACACCATCGCACTATTTTTGTGCAAAATCGACATCCAATAAATCGTGTCTTCTCTCTCAGAACTTGAATTACAACAACTCGCTCAAGACATTAAATCATGGGCTTTGGAATTCGGCTTTAGCGAATGTCGTATCGTCGACCCCGAACTTGAGCAATATCGCGAAGGTTTTCAAGCTTGGCTCGATAAAGGTTATCACGGAGAGATGGAGTATCTCGCCAACCACAGTGATTTACGCTTCTCACCTGCCAGCTTGCATAGTGGCACACAACGTGTCATCAGCTTAAACATGGCTTACTTGCCTGAGTCTGTTGAAACGGTAAAACGCCTACAAACTAAAGACAAAGGTTATGTTGCACGCTACGCACTAGGCCGCGATTATCACAAATTGATTCGTAAACGCCTAACCCAATTGGCTAAGAAAATTGAGCTAGCGGTAGGAGAACATGGGTACAGAGCATTTGTTGACAGCGCGCCTATTTTAGAACGCCAAATAGCAGAACAGGCTGGCATGGGCTGGATCGGTAAAAACACCTTATTACTGTCACCCAAAGCTGGTAGCTGGTTCTTACTGGGAGAGGTGTTCACCAACCTCCCACTTCCTGTTGATAAACCGACTGCAAAACGTCACTGCGGTAGTTGTAGCGCTTGTCTTGATAAATGTCCTACCAATGCATTTGTTGAACCTTGGGTTCTGGATGCTAGCAAATGCATTTCATACCTAACCATTGAATACGATGGGATCATTCCCGAAGAATTGCGTTCAAAGATGGGCAACCGCATTTTTGGCTGCGATGACTGTCAGCTGGTTTGTCCGTGGACAAAGTTTGCTAAACACACTCAAGAGCAAGATTTCCAACCTCGACACAACTTAGATAACGAAGACCTACTCACATTGTTCAAATGGGATGAGGATACCTTTCTTAAAAACACGGAAGGCTCGCCCATCAGACGAACAGGTTATGAAAACTGGCGTAGGAATATTGCTGTTGCGCTAGGAAACGCCCCCACACGGATCGATATTATTGAAGCATTAGAAGATGCTAAGTCGACAGCTTCTGAGAAGCTTCGGATTCATCTGGATTGGGCTCTGTCTCAACATCAAACACCTCAACAAACTCCCCCTCTTTGAGCTCATTGATTTCAAGTTGAGTGTGGCTGTTTTCTAAATAAGCAATGATAACTCGATTACGACCACTGCCTTTCGCATCATATAACGCATCATCAGCACGTTTAAGCAACTGGGCAGCGGTTTCTTGTTGGCTCAACTGTGCAACCCCAATGCTCGCTGTGACTTGAATAGACTGCGCCTCAAAGTGTGTGGCTGCCATCACCGAACGCAACTGTTCGGCTTTGTCCTCAGCCATAGTGATATCGAAGTAAGGTAGCAACACCGCGAACTCCTCCCCTCCCCAGCGAGCCACGATACCCTCTTTAGAAACAACCTCTTGAATGATCCGAGCGGCATGCTTTAGCACATGGTCCCCCACCTGATGGCCATAGCAATCATTCACTTTTTTAAAGTCATCTAAGTCGACCAATAAAAGCGCCAAAGGTGTGTTACGCCTACTGGCAACTGCAACATGCTCACTGAATAATGTATCAAAGCGAGTTCGATTGTAGACCTGAGTGAGCGCATCCGTGTTAGCAATAACAGACAACTGTTTATTGAGTTCAATCAGCTCCAGGTTTCTCTCCTCAAGTGCAGCCGTTTTAGAATGAATACGAGACTCCAACACTTGGTTAATATCCGACAGTTCTTCACGAGACTTTGCCAACGATAGAATTACACGATTCACTCCAGCAAGCATCTGCCGATATTCAGCAAACTGGCCTAAAAATGCATCCGCTTGTAATGGTTCGGGATGGCGTAAATTAATCAGGCTTAACTCCCTCATAAAACCACTAAAGACACCGTCTAAACTTCGGCTTATAAGGATCTTTAACGTCAGTAACAAAAGCGCTAGTTGAAATGATAAAAGCCCAATGATAGGGAAGAAGTGATGGACTACAAATCCAGAAAAGGAAGCATCAGAGAACCTTACTAATAGCTGGTAAATTTCGCCTGAAGCAGATTGGAAAGTATAGGAAGGCTGATTCGACTCTTCTAAGACTACATTATTAGGCCAATGAATCAGCTCCTTGCCCCTTGCATCAAATAACGAAACAGACTCAATCGGAACACCATTTTCCTTCGAAAACTGCAACCCCAATGCAAGACTTTTCGTCACCTCACTGAAATCCTTATCGGATTGCTCAATGATGTCCATAAAACCGTTCTGAAGTTGCTCAATAGCCGTTTGATGTTGCAGATCTAGCTGCTGGTGTGACCATAAAAAAAAACCAGCCAAGGCAATGCCTGCCACAAAAAGGTAACAGGCAAATAGCTTGCTTAGAACAAAATGCGAGACATTTCTTCGAGGTACCACGCTAAACCCTTCTATATCCTTATGAGAGCGAGAAGCCTTACCACTTTATAGACTTGTCGATATATTTATTTTAGTTAAATAAACAATCGATCAAAGTTAACACAACCACAACACTTCAAATAGAATTATTACACTTTGTTACAATTTATTTTTGCATCAATCGAATTAAGCCTTCTTGTGCAGTTGAAGCAACGAGATTACCTTCTCTGTCAAAGATTTTCCCACGTACAAAGCCGCGCGCTCCAGATGCAGATGGACTGTCGGCCACATATAACAACCAGTCGTCTAGTCGAAATGGTCGGTGAAACCAAATGGAGTGATCCAAACTCGCAATTTGAAGGCCCGGGTTGCCAATGGAAATTCCATGGGGCTGAAGTGCGGTCTCCAAAAAGCCATAATCCGTGGTATAAGCCAGCATCGACTGATGCACTAGCTCGTTATCAGGTAATGGCGACACACTTCGAATCCACATATGCCGTGCAGGTAAGCCTGGACGCGGGCGAAATGGGTTTTGATTTTCGACAATACGGTATTCGATTGGTCTTTCCGCCGTTAATAGGCTTCGGATACGTTCAGGGATTTCCTCAGCATGCCTTTGGAAAAGGCTCAACTCTGACTTAAAGTTTTCAGGCCCCGGGACATTCGGCATGGCTTCTTGATGTGATAAACCATCTTCAAACTTTTGAAAGGAAGCAGTCATAACTAGGATCGTGTCACCATTCTGACGTGCAATCACACGTCGAACACTGAAACTGCCCCCATCACGAACGGTTTCTACGTCATAATCAATCGTTTGCTTTGCGTCGCCTGGACGAATAAAGTAACTATGTAATGAGTGAGGGAAGCGATCTTCAGGAACAGTTTGTGCTGCGGCACTTAGCGACTGCCCCACAACCTGACCTCCAAACACCTTGGGAAAGCCTAAATCTTGACTCTTACCGACAAATTGTGTGTCAGACACACGATTCAAAGTGAGTAACTCAATCAAATTATGTATAACACTATGCACTGCGATTCCCCTATTTCAGTAATTGGCGTTAATGAGCGATGCATGGCACGCTATGCGCATCACGTCAGCCGCAGTTAGGACAGAGAACTTTGCCTCTGTGAACAAATTTTGCTTCTATTAGAAAGTTGTAGCGAGGCTAATTCAAGTGTCAGATTCCATGCTTATAGATCCATTCGGTCGAAATATCGACTATTTGCGCATATCGGTGACCGATCGATGTGACTTTCGTTGTACCTATTGCATGGATGAGAATGCAACATTTCTACCTCGCAAGGACATATTATCGCTTGAGGAAATTGTTCAAGTCGCTAAGGCTTTTGTTGCATTAGGCACACGAAAAATTCGCATTACCGGCGGCGAGCCTTTGGTGAGAAAAGATATCTTATGGGCCTTAGAGCAGATTGCCGTGCTACCAGGTTTAGAGGAGCTGACAATCACCACCAATGGCTCTCAACTTGAAAAAATGGGCCAGCAGTTATTCGACTTAGGCGTATCGCGCATTAATATCAGTTTAGATACGCTTAAACGTGATCGCTTTGAAAAACTCACACGAAGAGACAAATTAGAGCAAGTCTTACGCGGCATAGATACTGTAACAACCCTTCCCTTTAAGCAGCTAAAACTCAACGCTGTGATTCTTGGCGGTCATAACGATGACGAAGTAGAGACATTGGTTGATTACGCCCTACAACGCAATATGGACATCAGTTTCATCGAAGAGATGCCTCTTGGCGCTATATCAGATCATGATCGTGCTGAAGTTTATGTCTCTAGTGACACCATATTCAAGCGACTACAGACTCGCTGGCAACTCACTCCTAGTCAACATCAAACTGGCGGTCCATCGCGTTATTTTCAAATCGCTGGAGAGCGTTCTAAAATTGGCTTTATTTCTCCACATAGCCATAACTTTTGCAGCACCTGCAACCGTGTACGTATGACGGTTGAAGGTCGTTTACTGTTATGTCTTGGTAATGAGCATTCCAAAGATTTAAAAAGTGTTCTCAGAGCACACCCCAATGACCTAAAGCCATTGCAGGATCAAATCGTGAAAGCGTTGGCTCTAAAACCTGAAAAACACCATTTTAACTTAGATGAAGAGCCGCAGATCCTTCGCTTTATGAGTGCAACTGGCGGCTAAATATAAGGATGTCACCATGGCTAAAGTGCCTTCTCCATTTCGTCCCTTAAATATAAATGTACTAACAGTATCCGATACACGCTCTTTAGCAGAAGATACTTCAGGCGATGCGTTAATCCATGCGTTAACCGAAGCAGGCCATACCCTTGGCGAGCGGACCATTGTCAAAGATGATATTTATGCGATGCGTGCCGTCGTATCGCAATGGATCGCAGATAACTCAGTGAACGTTGTATTAATTACAGGCGGTACAGGGTTTTACTCTCGCGACAGCACCCCTGAGGCCATCACACCGCTCCTCGATAAGCAGGTAGATGGTTTTGGCGAATTATTTAGACAGATCTCCTACGATGAAATCGGCACATCTACGATTCAATCTCGTGCTCTAGCGGGGCTTGCCAATAACACCCTTATCTTTTGTTTACCTGGTTCAACAGGGGCCTGTAAAACGGCTTGGCATGGCATTATCAAAGAGCAGCTTGATGCACGCCACAAGCCATGTAACTTTGTCACTATGCTGCTAGGCCCTTACCAGACACCAGTGCATGAGGTATAACAATGTCATCTCTTATGCCTCTGCAAGAAGCACTCGAACACATTACACATACGTTAGATGTGATCACGCCTACTGAAATCATTCCATTACTGGAAGCACTGGGGCGTGTTCTTGCTTGTGACATAGAATCACCAATAAATGTTCCTCCAGCGGCCAACAGCGCCATGGACGGTTATGCCGTTCGCTGTAGCGATCTAGCATCACAATCAGATCTAATCGTTTCTCAGCGCATTGCTGCTGGGCACCCCCCTTCCCCTTTAGCAGAAAATTCCTGTGCACGCATTTTTACTGGAGCTGAAATACCAGCCGGTGCGGATGCCGTTGTGATGCAGGAAAATACAGAGATTCAGGGAGATCGAATCCACTTTCTTGAGACGGTCGAAACACACCAAAACATTCGTCCCGCAGGGCAAGATATCGCCAAAGGCATGAAAGTTCTGAGCCAAGGCAAACGTCTCAATGCCATTGATATTGGTGTATTAGCTAGTATTGGTGTAGCTGATGTTAGGGTTTATTGTCCCTTGAAGGTAGGTATTTTAACCACCGGCGATGAGCTTCAATCGCCTGGTGCAGCACTGCAACCGGGGCAGATTTATAACTCCAATGGCCCGCTCATGACATCTCTTGTGCAAAGCGCTGGCCACCAAGCTGTCAAAGTTATGCACGCCAATGATTCAGTAGCCGATACAGAACAAGCATTGCAAATGCTAAGCGAACAATGTGACATTATTTTATCCTCTGGTGGTGTGTCGGTTGGTGAAGAAGATCACGTCAAACATACCATTGAGCGCAATGGCACCCTGCACCTTTGGAAAATCGCCATCAAACCCGGTAAACCATTAGTGTTTGCGAACGTGTTTAATACACCGTTTATTGGCCTTCCTGGCAATCCAAGCTCTACTCTTGTCACGTTTCATCTATTCGCTCGTCTAGCGCTTGCAAAAGCGGCAGGAGAGCAGTTGGCTCTTCCTACCCCCTATCCAGTGAAGTGTCACTTTTCTCGCAAAGGTAATCAGTCACGAGATGAGTTTTTAAGAGTGCACGTACAAAATGGTATTGCCACTCCTCATGTACAACAAAGCTCGGGAGCCTTGTTGGCAGCCAGCCAAACGGATGGCTATCTGCACGTGCCAGCAAAACATGACGTAACACCGGATAGTGAGTTCAACTTTTACCCATTTGCCTGCTTCTAAACTACACTAAAGAAAAATTCTTGTTGTAACTAGGAGTTAGGCAGTGAGAGATAAAGCTTGGGAACAATCGTTGTACGAACATCAGCATGCCATGATCAAACGCTTAGATGTTCACCGAAAAAAAGAGCGCAGTACGCCATTAACCACTGACGAAGTAATGGCTGTCGAGCATACCTTCCAATTGCTGGTTGCTTCAATGCTCGACTTAGCTATCTATCTTTTACGCCATCACTATGAAGTGAACGTCGAGAGCCGTGATCAAGTATTGGAAGCCCTTCTAGAACACAAGGACGTTACTTACGAACAGGGGGAGCAGATACGAGTATTGATTGAGCTAAGGCAAAAGATTTTATTTGATTATCTAGATGAAAACTTTGAAGAGCTGTCATCCGCTCTATCACTAAGACGATATGGGCTCGTGGAAATTCTTACCAAAGAATGGACCGCTCGACTGGACAGCACTATGTAAAATTCATAAAAATTATGGCATCGGAGTTCGCCAGCCTCGATGCCATATATTTCATTAACCTACAATCGTGGTTATTTCATCCGAGCTTAGGCCAAGCAAATACAGAATACCGTTTAGCCCAGTATGACTCAGCGGACAGGGTGCTTGTTGACGAACAATCGGTTTAGCGTGCAGTGCTATACCTAGTGCCGCATCATTCAACATAAGAAGATCGTTCGCGCCATCACCACAAGCAATGGTTTGCGCAAAAGGAACCTCGTACTTCTCACTCAACTCTTTCA
>Ga0066192_1000342_pt1 | contig 10119 bp, 7 predicted proteins | sample WorMetvacBELIZE1_FD_58707 | JGI IMG/M metagenome (GOLD analysis project Ga0066192, IMG submission 58707) | Marine gutless worms symbiont microbial communities from Max Planck institute for Marine Microbiology, Germany - Olavius vacuus BELIZE.1... | ecosystem: Host-associated > Annelida >... | reverse complement strand
ACTTAAAAATTGGACCTCAAAAATGGAACGTACATCAAAAATAACGCATTTTGGCACCCCGTCTTCGCCATGCATATGTCTCGGATTTTGGTCGAAAATGTCTAAGTCCCACGCCGTCTATAATGGGCCCCGTAGTAAGGTCTCGGGTTAGAACGGCCAGATGGCAGTATTCGCATTATGTCGTACGACATCAGTCGTGGCGTACGTACGTCAGACTTTAGTGAATAGCCACCCTGGGTCGGGAAGTGACACTAATCAAGTCGATGACAGTAATCCATTAAACAGATTTGTGCGGCAGACGGACATGTGGCTGGAGTCACTGTAAAGTAACGCACAACAATGAATTACTGCAGGGCGTGTTGGACACTGCCACGCAGTGAACAGACTGGCCATTATCAGTACCGCAGCGAGTTGCAGAAATGCGCTAAGTGATACGCCGCACGAGGCGTATCACTTAACGCCTTGTTTCGGAGTGTAATGATGGACTGATTATAGTGTCCATTACGAACTGTTAAGACTCTAAGTTGCACGATTAGATTACTGCTTATCGTAACTGAGTTGAGGGTGTGCTGTTCTGTTCGCGGCGCTATGGCTTTAATGTTGACGACGTCTTAACAATGGGCCTATATGATTGATACTATAGGCGTACATTACATTCCCGTTACTTTGTTTCTATGAAGAAACTGACGAATGTTGCGTTTATGGCTTTTCCTTCGTGGCTGTAATAAACCGAGCATCTCTTGTGTTCTGCCTAGCTGCGACTGTCGGTAGCGTAGATACGTCACTGCTGCCGAGATTGATCGGACTGGGCTTGACTGCATGACTGCCACTGGATAGGTGTCACCCGCAGTTTCTGGTCCGATGCTAATTCTGCTGCTGCTACGCAACATGGCTACTCAATATCAGCAATCAGTGCGTTACTTAACACGCCCGTAATGTGCCATTTACGCTTACGTATCTCTATACCAGCAAAGTGGCAAATGAATAAAAGAATACGCTATAACCAGAACATGATCTCTCGCAGGAGGTGATGCACAGTGCGATGGTTAGCATTATCTCAATGCGTAGCTTGAGGAAGATGTGAGCCTGTGATGTTCATAGGCCTTACTGAGTAATAATAAATGCAAGTAACTCCTGATATTTTTTCATGTTGGTCCGATTTAATGGTAATTACGCTGTTACAGTATTACTGATACTGCTTCTGTTGCTTGCTTTCTTTTCTACATGCAAGTAGGTCTAATGATAATGAATGTATCAAAACTGTGTCGTTTTACAGTTGGATGACGATGACACACTAAGCTTATTATTTGAGTCTTGATTTAAGTAAGGTATTTACTATATATTTAACTGTCGTTTTAGGCCGACCGACTATAGTCAGGAGCTCTTGTTTTACCACTGTCTTTTTTCGGAAATACACTCTAATCTCCGAGACACCCGAGCGGCGCTCCCTGACAAGTCAGTGTCAATGTCAAGTCAACATAGTATTCGCTCTTAAACAAAAAGTTCTCAGAAGTTTATCGGTGTCTGTATTCTACGGCTGCTTGGGCGAAAAAATGAAAGACATTTAGCTCCAGCGTCCTTTATTTTTACTTGAGTAAAAAGTCTCTCATTTCGGTTCAAGGTATCGAAATACATTTTATACTACTTACGTCGAAACACTGCAGTGTGGCAGTCTGCAACTGTTGTTGCGAGTAGCGGACACGATCACTGATGTTGCGTACCTCAGAACAGAGATTGGTACCACACGTATAACATATATGTCTCTACTGGGCCAAAATTTGTACTTCCCCCAACGCTTTATCCCGACTCCGATCACGCTGAGTGTTGAAGTGAAGTGATCACATGGTTGTGGTTATCAAGGCTGTTATGACATGGCTATTTGACTGCCTTGAGCCATACGTAAGACGAATAACACCATGGCATTGACCATTTACAAGCCATGGCACAGCATCCTATGTGGGCCCAGTAAGCACCTTGGCATTCTCACATGGGCAGGTAGCTTATAGCTTAAAAAAGTCCGGATATTTTGTTTTAAAAATCCCAACCTGGCGGGTTTTCGGGTTTGATTGGGTTTTGGGGATTCTTGTTTGTTTTGAACGTGCAGTGCAGTTATAGCACTTAAGAATATCGTTGTTTTATACAGAAAGTAAAAATAAAAGTTAACTGTTATTGGTTATTATTAGTTTTCTGCTGCATGTTAGTATACTTTAAACTGTGAATACCAAATCCTGTTAACAGGAAACGAAAAACTGATTGTTTATAATTAGTTGGGGCCATTCAGGTGATATTAATATCTGTGATGCTGATGAGCCTAATTGGTAGAGGTAGAGCCGATGAACGTGGAGAACCTTTGATGACGTTTAAATGCCGCTGCTTTTGCATGCCACCAACCACATATTCTAGAGGTACAATCAGACACTTAGACTATGCCTGTTTGAGAACTTAATCTGAGTGCATGTGCACGTGATACAGATTATATGACATACCCAGGCCCATTCCACTGACTGTTCATATACAGTGTAGACCAAGCTAAGCCACTCGGACAGGCAACTAGTGAGACATTGTGGAAATATGTGAACACAGTTAGATGACGAGCTGTTGGCACGTAAGCTACAAGAAGAAGAAAATGCCAGTCTTCGCAAGAAATCGAGGAAGCCTTTAAAACAACCGGTTTGTGTTGTAATTTGTCATTAATGGATGTTTATTCCAGTTATTTTTATACATTTATATGCATATAACAGCAAAATGTTGTGGCATATCTGTGAAAGTAACGTAGTCGTCATAATCATGATTGTTATACCATGGGTAGTAAAAATCCCAAGGGTTAAAAATAGACAATGGAGAAAAAAGCATAGTGGCTACAACCGGTCTTCTGTCACTGTGAAAGCAAAACTAATGTGGATAGCAGCAGCTTTGACTCATTGAGTTATGACTGACAGACACTGGAATAATGAGCTATTATGACGATTATTGTCACTTTTCGTTTATAAGGCAGCACTTCCCGATCAGTTTTGGCTGGATGTAGTGCACACTGCCACTAGCTACTCATGGGTATGACTGCAGGAATTGAACCGAGGTCTGTTTGAGCTGTTGTCACTGTGACTTCTGTTTTTGTTGGATGATCTAGAACGGCTAGTAAGTAAACTTGTTAACTGATTTTGCGTTTTATGCAGAGGACAAGCAAAAAGAAGTCCGAAAAGTCGGGAGATGGTGCCAAGAAAAAACGTACAAGTATGACGGGTTATCTTCGTTTGATAGACTTCTGTTGTTTGAGGCTGCCCCGGTGGCAGTCTGAAAGGCTTGAATGTTTTGCCTCTGTCACCCTTGCCCTAACCTCCTAGACGACAGAGAGGCCCTATCAATTTCAAAAGTATGCCAGAGGTTCGATCATAGGCCAGACTCATAACATTCACTCAGACTTCGCCATCCGTCCCCCTGAAGTTTACAGGGAGTCTAAAAGTCTCGAATTCTTTTTCTCAATTTTCAACACCAGATGCGTTTGACAGATTGTGGCCTTGAAACAGAGGAACTTACCAGAAACCTAAGACTTTCACTCTGAGTGACGACAATTGAGCTTCGTTCTGATTTAGACACTTAGCCCTCCCCTCCCCCATCTTTTACCGGGGATTGAAATATGTCGAAATTTTGCCTCATTTTGGCTTTTGATTTTGATGCACTCCAGTTTCAAAGTGAAGCAATGTGCCTGACACCTCACACAAACTATGGGAACGTTGACAAGGGTTACATGTACTCCCAAAATTTGGTATAGTGTGGTGCCCCATCTCTGAGAAACTGGGGTGAGTTTGTCCCCACTCCTAAAATTTGTGTCGGGAAGATGTGTTGAATCTGACTGACTGAGTAAGGATTAACGTCCCACCAAACACTATAGGTCATATCGGGGACGGGTTTTTACAGGTTAAATGACCCAACCAACAGTGTTGAATCTCCCAGTACACTTAGCAGCCCCTTAGCAAAAGTATATCAGAGGTTGGATTCTTGGCTGAACTTGAAACCCTTATTCAGACATCGTGCCCACCCTTCCATATTTTTACAGCAGATAAAAGAGTGCAAAATTTGGCCTCAGTTATCGAGCCCAGTTGCCTTTGATGCATTGTTGTTCAGAAACTATGCAACATATGTGCAAATTATTAAGTGCACTGAAAGCGTAAGTGATTGCTCTGTGTAAACTTCAAATTTGATGTAGTTTGGTTGATTGTACTCCGAGAATTCAGCATTTACATATGTAGAAATTCAACACGTTGAAGAGACTAGCACGTGCCATAGTAAAATTTTGTTGCTTCCTCATTGAAACTTGTGACTGTGACGTCAGACATGAAGGGTTCTCCCTCAGATCAGTAACAGCATGCCATACGTAACGTATTAGCAGTATACAGATTAGCCCAGAATGACTGGCACGACATCATGCTGGTCTTGAAGTTGTGATGGTCGGTGACTAGAATGTGAGGAGGATGGTACAATGCATTAATTACCACAGTGGCCATGTGGGAGTAAGCCGACTGCCGCATGGGTTCTGCTTGTTCACCCGTTGATTATATCATCAGCTGTACAACTTCCCAACTACCATATATCTGTGTTGCACTGCGCAGTCGTGGTCCGTGTTGACCCATAACAAGTGAACGAGTAAGTACCAGTAAGTGAGTAAATATCATATGATATCACAATATGAAATGCCACGATAGATCGATTAGCTCATTGGGCTGTGATATGAAAACTAATTACAGTTATTATTATTACCTCCGCCAAAGGAGGTTATGTAATGCTCGGTGTTTGTCTGTATAGCAGCGATTCAATGACCACCCCCCCCCCTTTGACCGGAAACATACCTATGTGGACAGTAAATAAGTAAATTACAATTTATCCTTGGCGGATGTGTGCAGTCTCTGACTGCTCCTGTTTTAGCTTCTTTTATTTTAGGGACTTATCATATTTATAATCTGATGCAGATGTTAGAGTAGTGAATGTTCTGTACGTCTGTATTTTTCAATGTACTGATGCGTACCGTTTTGGTGTATTGTGTGCCGTTAATTCAGATAGGTACGTAGAGCCATGTGAACTTTCACCCGAGCTAGCAGCCATCGTTGGAGAGCCACGGGTGAGTGTTACCTGTTGAGAGTTTGAAACATGATACGCAATGATACTCGCGTACCTGGGTACGTATCTGAGAAGTAGCTTTGTGCTGATGACATGCAGTGTTTCTTCTCTTTGTATCCGTCCACTCTTGACTGTTGTTTTCTAACCTGAATGTTTTCCTGGATGACTGCTGTTTTTTTAGGTTAACTGTTGACACATCTAAAACTGAATTTCATTGGACTTAAACAGCTGCCAAAGTAAATGCCGAAATATAGTAAGTAATAAATCTCATCAGAGTAGTTGATGCATTTATGTTTTCATTGATATTGAAGCAGCAAGCAAGTCTCGTATGCCGTGCCATTGAAATTTATGCAATTGAAATATATGCCTGTGCCAGAAAAGTGCACATGGCCTTGCTGTAATCTTCACCTTTGACCTCTGACCTTGAAAACCTTTTCAGCAATGTCCACTCATATGATGAATATGTATGGAAAATTTCATTGAAATCCCTTCACTAAGTACCGAGATATTGTGGCATGTGAGATAGGTGTTAACAGACAGTGGACGGATCAGTGCAGGCACAAGCCTCAATGAGCTCCCCCAAATGGCGGGAATTTTCCATGAATTTTCTGATGACCCTTTTTTGGTTTGTCACCCTCAATTCTCTGTCTGACGACCTTTTCAGTCGTCACTCTGCAACAAGTTCATCATTTCTGTGGGCCTCTCTAGCCAGCAGTTTCTGGAGTGACCTTTCTTTACACCATTACACAGACATATAAGGCCTTTTACTACCAATGGGCTGTGGCCCTTTCACCCCGTGATGGGGCCCTTTTGTCCGCGTGAACTCCCCCAGTCGGGAGGTTCGGCAGTGGACTGTGATGGATGGACAACACAGTGCCTTCGCCATCTATTATTAGTGGCAGAGGCATGGAGAGGTTCATTGATGTTATTGTCATATGATGACGAGTTCTTCATGTTACACCTACATGACGTGTACAAGTGCCCTGACATGTAGGAAACTCCCATCGTATTTGTATAGTTTTAGAATACATGTCTGGCCTCTCTAGTTTCTCCACGGTGACACTGGCTGGCATGCGGAAATGAGTGGTTCTTATCGTATATTACTGTTTGCACGCTAACCACTCAACCTGGAAACCTGGGAAACCAGGGAGTTAAAAGAGGGTCAGGGAATTAAGGAAATGTCGGAAAAAAGTGTTGGGCAGAAAATTCATTTGATAGTTTGGCGATTTTACTCCCTTCAAAAAGTTGTTTGCCAGTATGCCAGTGTTTAATAAACTGTGAAACTGACGTGTATATGTATGTAATGCTGCTTATTGTTAATAGTTGAGGGGAAAAGTCAGGTTGTTCTGTACAGCGTGGAGAGCGGTAGAGTGTGATGCATTGATAGCTGTGCTTCTGTTGCTGTGTAGATGCCGCGTCACATGGTAGTCAAGAGGATGTGGGAGATCATCAGAGAGAGAAACCTCACTGTAAGTTGTTCAGTTATTACAATCATTATCGATGTCGAGACTTGTAACAGTCACTGTTTGCACTGAACAAATGGCAAGGTTGAGGCCAAGTCTTGTGGCTTGGTGAGATGGTGGGCCGCTGCTTGGTGCTGTTTTTACGTTCTTATGATCGAGATAAGCTCTCATGACGATTGTGATGATGACGGCATCATAAATGTTGCTCTGTGTGTTATTCTCGTTATTATTACATATTATTGTCGTCATCATCCAGTCTGATTATCATTATTGAACAGTAACTGACTCAATAGTTGAAGTGATGGACTCTCAGTCTCTCATCAGTGGACTCGGTTTTCATGTCGTTATTATGTATTAATAGTAATGCTCATATTTCAGTGCAGATCACATAACGTTTGATGAGCTGACGTTGTGTTTATGTAGGATCCAAAGCACAAACAGTTTATGATATGTGATGATCAGCTGATGACAGTTTTTGGTGGGTACAATACATGTTTGCAGCAAATGGCTTGTTGGTTTGTACCGGGTGGGTCGTAAAACATCAGACCATTATTGAAAGTTTGTAACTTGTGTCTATGATAATGCATAAAGGTGAGCCATATATGAAACTGTTCAGTTTTTTATTGGGAGTAAGACTGTTGTCTTGAATTTTTTGTCTCAGTGAAATGTTCTTTGCACTAAAAATAACAACTCGTTCGTTATTCACCATTTATATGTTATGGCCACTTTACATGTTCTTCAACATACTGGATTTCATCAAAGCGTGGCAATTCACATACCAAAATGTTCAGTGCTTTATCAGGAGTAAGAATTGCACTTAGATATTCTTTGCACTAATGTGGTGAAACGATACTATGCTAAATGTGACATTTCGCTGTTCACATGTTACCTGTTTTCCCCACATACAGGAGTACATGGAAGCAAAGAAACTTGCCACCAAGTAGTACAGATCGCAGTCTGGTTTATTTCGTACTGTGGAGAACTTTGCAACAAAAGTTGTATTGTCAAGACTTCCTAGATGTTGATCCTCTGAAGCGCATTCCATTACACTGCTGTATACAATAAAGGGGTGCCAGTGCCAGACAGACTGCTAAAAGAGCGGTGATGGTGTTTGGGGCACACAGTAGAATGCTGAACCACTGTTGGTCTATTGATTGTCAGTTTTGAGGGAGTTGTGTACAGGATTTGAACATGGTGCTTATAATAATTGGTATTTTTGGCATAAGATGGTTAACAGGGTGTGTTAATCAAAGAGTGTTGAAATATGGCGACATTCAAAATACTGGTCTTACTTCTGATAAGGAGCTGAATATTTTGATTTATGGAATGTCTTTCTACATCATCATATGCAGAAGTTATACACTAAAATGATCTGCTTTCTTTGGCCCACCCCGTGTTAGTGCTAACAGATGTACTAGCTTCCAGTGGCAATGTTTGGCTACATTCGTCATCAATCATACAAACATTTTGTGTCTCTCGGTACCATCTGCATATTATTGGTTAATTACCGTCTGCATATGTGTTAATTTTGTCACATTTTTGTGTTACTTTGGAGGATGGAGTGGCCGAGTGGTTAGCGCGCTGGAATATTTTGTAAGAGGACGCGGGTTCCGTTCCAGGCAGTGATGGAATTATTTGTAAATATTCGTCACATATGAGGGTTTATCCTCTGTTCAGTGTGGATGCATTTTCGTTGTTTGTTTTTGTATTAATTCAATTTCAGCACTGAGGTAAGGTCATATATCAGCTGCTTATTACAGCCATACTTGACCTGTTGTTATGTTTGGTTATATACTTGCTTTGTGTTCTGTTGTATCATTGCTGTCCTGTGTGACAGCTTGTTGTTGGTTCTCATTGTAATTGTACTTTGTAGCCATTTGTCTACAGTGCAATAAACAAAGATTATAAGATCTAACTAGCGTCGTTTCTAATTATTTTTATTCACAAACTTTTGCTACTGATTTTGCAGGCCGCAGGAAAGTGAAAACATTTGGAATGATGAAGTATCTATGCGAGCATATTGTGAGTCCGAACAGTGCCGGCAAGCGCCATTAGTAGTGGTACATGTACTTTGAGTTCCAAGGCAAGTTGTTCTGCATATGATATGAGACACTGTATTGTAGCTGTGAAGCTGAAGGAATTTTGTTGGAAGACATAGTTCAGAAAAGTTCAAGAAATGATAAGTTCATTCAAGTTTGAAATCGTTCCAAGTTCCACAGCGCCTTTGAATTCTGCCCCGTTGCCATTTTGGAAAATCAAGTCGAGCTGTGCCGGCCATCTGAAGGCAATATCGTCCCCAGCCTGGCCCCTATCTTCAGCATACTTTAATTAGTATTTGAAGTGGGTTAAAGATGTTGAGTAAGCATGTGACCTTGAATAAATGCTTCAGGCAGAAGTTCTAGTTATGGCATATATGATTGTTTCATAATTACTTGTAATATACGCACATTTTGAGTATAAATTTGTTTGAAGCCTAAATGTATCAGCCCATTTAAATTATTTTATTTCAAGGCCTCCAGTGAGCTTGAATTATATTTCATGTTGAACGAGTGTGCATAGTTTAACCTCTCATGCAATGTATTTTAGTGACGAGCCTGTTCTGACGGTGGTGACGTGTGTTTTTGCAGGTAGGCATCTGTGTGTGTGTTCCAGACTTAAGTTCTCAAATGTGATGACATACGTTGACATCTGTAATCAACATCCGTTTAAGTTGCATCTGTGATGATAACGCTGGTTGAACCGAGAGAGAGAGAGAGAGAGAGAGAGAGAGAGAGAGAGAGAGAGAGAGAGAGACGATGAACGCAGCATACAGAGACTGCGACAGTGCATTCTGATTTTTTGTATTTGCTTGTTCCACCTGATATCCTCTGCTGCATGTGAATGTAATAGCTGTATATTTGAAGAAATAACAAGGGTGTCAGTTCAGTATTGACAGACAATGTGCATAGAGTTATGATGGCCGTTGAGCCGTAGTTGTGTACATAGCTGTGGAGTTGATTAATACATGTTGCAAGCGTATTTGTTTTGATACACGTTCTTTAATTTGGTTTTCTGTAACGTTGTGCAGTCGTCATTGATTTAATGACACGGACCCAGTTGTTGACAGATTAAAACTTCGGTTATTCGAGAGCATGGACAAAACTTTCTGATGCAAGCTGTGGTTTGTTCGTGCATGTAGAGTAAATTGCACATTGTTGTGGTGTTGGGTTTGATAATACACGTTTGCTGATGTGCTAAATTATTTACATTACAGTCTTTGCTGTAACTCCAGTTTTTGTTTTGAGTACTAACAGCTGAAAGGTGGCAGTGGTCTGGGGCTGGAAAAGTTATGGATGGAAAGTGCTGTCTATGGGATGACTGTATTGGGTTAGCTATAAAATCTTACGCTTGTAAATTGCCTATTGCCTATGAGAAGTTGCATTTGAGAGAAATATCAGTTTCATGTCAAAATGTGGCACAGCCATAAATAGGGTTTGCAAATCCAGATATCCGTTATCCGGATATCCGGATTTATCCATTAATTTTATGGCAGCCAAAAATCCGG
>Ga0066192_1000340_pt1 | contig 10133 bp, 8 predicted proteins | sample WorMetvacBELIZE1_FD_58707 | JGI IMG/M metagenome (GOLD analysis project Ga0066192, IMG submission 58707) | Marine gutless worms symbiont microbial communities from Max Planck institute for Marine Microbiology, Germany - Olavius vacuus BELIZE.1... | ecosystem: Host-associated > Annelida >... | reverse complement strand
TCAAATGTTACCATCAAAAATGTAAGTTGGCCTCACTTTAGCTGGCCCACCCTGTACACTATCGAATACGCATAATTTACACCAGTTGTTATAAAATGCTGTAAAAGAGGCCATATTCTACAGATAAGTGCTGTAAACAGTATACTACTCACTGCAACGTCTCCCGGAATGGCACTTAAGTCAAATGTTATCTGAAATAAGCAAACAAAACCAAATGTGACAAACATGACACCACTAAGTCAGAAGGATGTGTAACCTACTGCAACCTACTCGATTTATCTAGCGAGCTTATATAAAACTATATAAAACATTCTTGCTGTCTGTCTACTAAAGTATATATTTGTTAGAAAGCTTTTTGTTAGCTATACTTATTCATTCCTTTGCCGTACAAAATTTAATAAACATGAACAGTTAGAACAAGACGTATTTTGGCACGACTAGTTAACGACACATGCACCCAAACATCTCGACATGTGAAGATGGTCTGAAAGTCTGTATAACTTCCCCTTAACTTGGCGACACGTACGACACGCAAGACTAGTCTGTAACAAGTCCGTAACTATAGCTGGCGACTTACCCATAAATTTGCTAAGGGGAAGTTACGGGGAAACTGGTCTAATGTAATTCGGGCTTTATTACGCAATATAAAGCGCACTAGAAAACTATAGGCTATCTGACGGATAGCCAGCTTAACTAGGCCTACTGCACCAACTCTAACTAAACATTAATGAGAATGAAACAAACTAAAACAAAACAAAACAGCCCATGGACTGTGATGCTCAGCTGGCAAAACAGCTATATAGGCCTACCGGTAAGCATTTTCTATGACGACCTAAAACAGAGTAAGCTAGACCAGACTGACCTAGTTTTCGGTTTTCGATCAGTTCATCAGTAAATATGTACGTGCAGGATTACAAGTCTCTGATAAGTCTCTGGACTCTAGTGGTTATGATCTGAATTACCCAGGTTAACACCCAGACAAACTAAGAGCTTTTGACCGGTTATACTATTAGTTCTGCCAGCTGAACTAAAAATCGATAAGCAAAGGCATGAAAAATACAGAGCAATATCACAACGACGTTAAGCTCGCGCAATAACGACTACATTATTATGGTTCGATAGAAGTTAATGTTGGTTCAACTAATGCTTAGCATAAACTCTAAAGTAATGTTTCTTGGCCAGTTTGGTGTATGCATTGCTTGGTAATTTAATTAGAAGAGCTAGGCTGTTTCGTGTCAATATAGGTATTGATTTGAATTTTTAAAACTAAAAGTATTATTAAATCGCCGCATGTTGAAAGAGGCTTTTCGCACACCCTTTGACTTCTTACATTGCTCCCTGCTATAAGCTCCTGACATAAAGCTTGGGTCTGCACGTTTATTTAGCTTCACTGACTTTGAGCTTTGAAATTATTTTTTACAATATTTGTCAGGGCAGTCATGTTGTAGGGCAATTAAGTTTATGTGTACGCTACTGTAAATCGGAAGACAATAATTTTCGTATTGCCAGACGCTATAGTATCGACATCGATATATTGACAAATTTAAGTCGACAAGTGTTCATACGAGAGACCTAAAACCTGGTGGAAGGACGATTCGGTTGCCCCACAAAATGGCGTCGACAACATGACCGTAGACAGTTATTAGCAGATGACTTCACTGTCGTCCTATATTAATACAGTCTTTTGTGGTACTTTTTATCACTGCTGTTATTGCTATCTAGGTTTTACTTTTAGTGTTATTCAGGGTTTCTATTTGTTTGCTTTCTGTGTACGAGCTGTTTTGGCGTTATGAATAAATAAATGAATATGCATATTCATGGTGTTGTAGGCTAGTAGCGCGCACTGCAAAAATTACAGTATGGTAAAATGACGTCAAGGACACACAATAAGTTACCACTTCGTTCATTTCATCCGCAGTACCCGAGTAAAGCTGACAGAGAACATCATCGGCAGTCTCAGGAACTGGGTTGAAAGCAACAGAGAACTCATCCATACAGTCAGACTGCTCTGTGACCAGGTACATCCACGGCACCAGTTGATTAAACCCTCCGTCAGCGCCAGACTTGTAGACGGCTATCTGCCGCGGCCTTATCGACTCGCCCATTGTCAACCGTATATTTTGTACTTCATACAGCTGCAACAGTTCACAACTCAACTGCGTTCGTCCGCGCGCTGACATCTACTTATAGCACACAAGGTCGGAAGTCAAGGTCAAATTATGTACACTTTTATTCGAATTATAAAACCGAGTGAAATGCATTACCTCGTAAAACTGAATGAAATTAATGACACCGGTACTTTTTAAATGGACAGTACTCTTATCGAAAATACTAAAATAGCTCAAAAGGTCAAAGGTCAAGGTCAAGGTCAAATGTAACCAAAATCGAATCACTTTATATAGAGGGTTCACCATAAACATATTCCTACTATAGCTATAGCAATTGCTTATAAGTAATGTTTTGTCAGTTTTTTTGCGCGGACAGACGGACATACACGGAAAGATGCGATCAAACTCTGCTTCACACATCATAGCTGTCCCTCAGGTAACTACGGCATTGCTGATAATTACAGTACCGGTAGGCCTTATAACTGCCACAATGCAATCGTCCTACGCCGTGTCTCAACAATCTCAATTTACATTTGTCTATAGCACAGACAAATTACAATCATTTTAAGTACTTTTTATCAGGCTGCAGGCAGTTGCACAAGAAATGTTACACATTACTCACATTTAACTTATGTTGCAATCATTTCGCGTCATCGGAGATTTTAATAGAAAAATAAAATTGTATCAGTTGAAGGCGTATCTAGCTACTACGAGCGTGTGTGTGAAGACACAAGTACACTTAGGGCCTCGCCACGCGACATGTCATTGTCGGCTGACAACGACGGCCGACAGTGACGGCTGTCATTTTGGCGACCGACAATGTCGGCCGACAAATATAACGTCAAAGTAACGACCGACGATGTCGGTCGACAATGTAGACCGTAATGTCGTTCGCGTGTCGGCACCCCTGACACAGGGCCCGACATTGCCTTAACATTCAAAATCAAACAAAGTCAGAACCAATTACTGAATCATTCAGCTTTGAACGCAGCCTATAATACTTATTTATTAACTCGAGTAAAACTGTACGATGCAGAGCCGAGGAAGAACTGATGAAATTCTGGAGCAAAAGTCGGAATGTGTCCAGCTGTTTAGGTTTCTGCGCACAATGGACAATCGCATTTCAACTCACTGTTATTATTGCTTACTTAGAACACCAGATGAGATCTGGCTAAAATTAATATAAAAAATAAACCAAACCAGCAGAATTAAATTATCGATGACCGTAATATCAGAAATTTTAGCCGATATACAAAGATCTTTCCTCTCCAGGTTCTAGTTCACTGTTCACTTAATATTGTAAGCTTTAATCCCGTAGTTTCGGCGCGGGAGCGTCGGTTAGCAAGCAAGAAAGTAAGTCATAATATTTGTAGATGGCGCCAAAATATCAGCAACGCCACAACGGCGCTGACGATTCAATAGTGTAGGGCCTAATCGAATTGTTGGTCATCATTATGCAATTAACGAACACTCTCCTAATAGGCTCAGGCTGGCGCATGAAAGGGGATACAAACCTGCTGCAGGTCGATGGAGATCTCGGCTTCAAAGTTGACGGAAGCACCCAGGACGTTGATGATGTTCCTCCTCGACGCACTTTGCCACCACGTGTTTTGTTCTCCGTCGACCATGGCGGACGGTGGATAGGATGTAGTGTTAAAGCACGTCTCGGTGTTCTCTCGACGTATGGACGTGCTGGAGTATACATATAGGTGGCTCAGGAACAGCTCCGGTCCCAAATGTCCGCACGTGACTCGTGCCTCGATGGGTTTATTGAGAGCCACGTCGACAGGTTCGCAGTTGGAAGACAGTACGGCGTACAGCAGCAATGATAGCAGAGCTGCGAAACTGCGTAGAGCTGGCATCGTCGCACTTAGAACTGTTTAAGTAATGCTTAGAGTGCGGCAAAGATGCTCAGTACCGTAAGACAACGACGCTGTTGTAGGAGATGAGTTCATCATCCATTTAAACTCAGCATTATGCAATTCGGGTCTCTGTAGGCCTAAGCGTCATCAACTTGCCGTTCGTGAAGACTGGTAGTCGCCCGAGAAGAACGCGTCAACGGCAAGTACCATATGAAAGAAGCAAATTATTAATTACACAGTTCGACTTTGCCAACCGAGTTACGAGATTGCGAGTAGGTCTACCAAACAGTAACCCAGATCACATTCGCAAGAAACTCGACAGCGACTGCAGGCCTACGCCACTAGTAGTCTGGCCTAGGCTTCAGTATGTGAAGGTACAGTGGCTGGTAGCACGCAATCATCACGAAGCCGGGGACGGGAGAGAGAGATCGATGTTACTAGCTCATCAATAACAACAACGCTCGCCGAGGGTACGCTACGCTATAGCCGTACTATAGCGAGCAAGTAGCACGTCAGTCGTATACAATGTCATGTAGCTGTCGTACGCAGCTGTCGTTTGCGGCGTCTCTTGGCCAACGCGCTAGTCATCCTAGTTGATGCAAACTTGAAAATGTCGATCAATATTCTGCGCTGGCAGGGCAATGCATGATAATAATTATTATAGGCCTATATATACGATGACTATACGAACGCAACAGAATACGAATGAATGTTTACCGCTTTAGGGCTACTGAGTGATAAAAATATCAGAATCACAACTATCATAAAACTGAGTGAACATAATTACGGAGAACATGGCTACATGTATAGGCCTACATGTACGAAGTTTACTGTACTTAGAGAATAGAGATCAACGCTTTCTTGCGTTCAGACAAAAATTTAACAAAACATCACAAATCAATTTGTGTGTTCAGAATTTGCGTGTTCAGTTAGGTGAGCGTAGTCGCGTTATTGCCCATATCGTAAAATCGGACATTATTAGAAAAAAAGTTAGAAAGTTTTACTTCGTAGATAGACCTGCAGTGCGAAGACGAAACTGAGACGAGACGAAAAGGAACAGTTGTTATAGAAGCGTGTGTCTGCCGCGGAACGCCAAGACATTTTATGCAGTCCCAGTGCTCAAGATGGGTTCTTCCCGAGATCCGTACTGGATTGGGTTTCTTGTGGAAGTGGTGAAAACCCGCAAGAATAGTTCTTTCCCTTTAGCCTCAACATACAGAGGCGATCGGCATCGCCGTTCTCGGCTGTACACAGGCCTATAAACCTATGCTCAAATCCAGGGGCGGATCCAGAATTTCAGATTGCGAGCCAGGAGGCGTAGACTTCCCTTTCCTTTTATTCCTTTCCCCTCTCATCCTTCTTTTCCCGTTTTCTCTTTCTCCTCCCCTTCTTCCACCCCTTTCCGATCCCTATCGTATTGTAAAAGTTATCGTCAATAGCAAAGGCGTATATAGGGCCTACTTTCTACAGTAAAAATATGGAACTAAGTCACTGTCAAAACACAGATCTGATGTGGTTTTTGAGCAGTTTGCTCATGATTTTATTCGCAGTTAGATTGTAAATAGCTGTTCGTTTTCTGTTTTACTGTCTGTTATTGTCTGTTTCCTAATCTCTCTGTGTGTGTGATTTGTGTGTTTTATAATGCCTGCGCCGCAAAGAATAGGTGGCGAGACTCGAGAGGCATAATGTATTCCTGTCGTCCATCCGGCCGTCCGTTGATACATACGCAGAATTATTAATTGGAGTGGACCAACCCGGCGTCCGGTCAAAGACGAAAGATTCGAAACGTCGAACCCCTACCGATCCTGTGGCTTTGTGGATATTAGTTTCTATCCAATACTGTGTCACAACTGTCAGTATTGATTACTATTTACAATTACTATTGGCATTCAACTACTAGGAAAGCAACATACCACAATACAGATAGGCTAATTCAGTGTATTGCGACATTTAGCCTGATATTGAGATAACGTGCTGCATTGTAAGAGATAACCAAATTATGAATAACCAGTGTATGATCGAGTAATATATCTCCGGTCAACGAGTATGGCCATTAGGCAATATATTACCATCCGTAGTAACCGTAATTTGTGGCCATGAGCGAGCGCTACCCCTAGTGAAGGGGCGCCAAAAAGTGGACAAGGAGTGGGTGGGAAACGCGTGAAACTAATACTGCCCTGAAGTATTAGGAACATTAAGAATGCAGCCCTACCCTGGAAAAAGTGGGGAACGCCGTCCCCCGCGTCCCACCCCATTACAACCCTGTATTGCATAGCCCGTTATATCCAAAATATATCCATGTTTATTCACATAAAAGGCAAACCATGTTAAGGCTACAGGCTTAGGTAAAAAATAAACTATACAAACCACACGCACACTCAAGCAAAATGTAAAAAAACACAACAGACAACATCGTAAAAACGGTCACTGCTAAGGCTGGTGAGTGACGGTTACTCTGTCTGACCAGGCACCATGGGCGTCATCTGAACTCCAAAGAGAGGAAGTAAACGCTCTGAAGAGAGGCCGTAAATAAAACGTTGAGTAAAATCACTATGGCCTACACGTAAATAGTAAATAGGTCAATTCTACTAAATGCGACGATATGCAGTACACAAATACTCAAAAATAATAATATTCAAAGAAAAAACTGCACAAAACACGTGTAACGTTCTGAATGAGAAAGCAATCGGTGATATAATGTACACTGTGGGTGTATTCGAAGAACTGCAGAAACCATGCACGAGATATCTGGAGCCTTTAGCTCTCCGTTCACTGCTGATCTATGGGACATGGATGGAGCTAGGTCTACTGCATATCATCCAGGAACTCCTACAACGTCAACAACAGTCGCATAAACAATGAACGCTATGCAATGCAGTACACAAATAGCCTACTCAAAAATAATAATATTCACAGAAAAAAACTGCACAAAACACGTGTAACGCTAGTTGTATTGTTACTAATGGTGTCGCCTATTTTTTTCCTAAAAAAATGACGACCTTTTTTGTCACGTCGTTTATCCAGCGTTCTGTCTAAATTCAGCCACAAAAATAATTTCAGTCGGGTGTCATCCCCCCTGGATGGTGTGACCCGGGGCGGTCCCCCTCCCCCGCCTCTCTCTCCCTTAGTGACGCCACTGGCCACTGGTCGCACAAAGCAGCTGGCAGACTGTTCTACACTGTGGGCGCATGGAATGCAAAACTGTGGTGATGTTGAGACAGAAAAACTAGTAGGCTATTACTGTTTCAACAAATACTCGAAAATACCCGAGCAGTAAGTAAATGCCGGTGGTACAACACAATGGCAATGGGCGTGACCCGATTAAGCGAATATGGAATTCCTGAAAAAAATGTAAAAAGTCTTCTGAGTTCAGCCGCCAGCCGGTGCGCGGCGCGGTGAAGGATGGCTATCAATTTCCAGTCGTTCTTATAACGATATTAGTGCTCAAAGAATAGTTAATGAACCACAAACATTTATTCCCTATTCACAGCAAGCAACGCCTCCTATGTACGTCTGGAAATTTTCATGCAATTCGTAGGTGTGTTGTCAAAGCAAAGATATGATGAAATAGCAAATGGTCCAGTGTTTTTTTGAAACACGGTGTACACGTGTTTGTACATGCATATGCATGTCGCAGAACACAGTTGTTTCAACAAAACGCATCTTTTTGTAAATGAATATGTCGTTTATTTCACACAAACACTTGTATACAGTCTAATGGTTCTCAGCAATAGTTCGGCTACATGTCAACGAGTTCAAAACAAAGAGAAAACGAATGCAAACCGCCAGTTGATCGCTCATGAAGTATGGCTTAACGACGCCATCGTTTTGACTAATATCTTCACAGAAGCACAGAAATATCGTCTGCAACGCCACCTACAATGCCAATGCTTCTGCTTGACTGCATGCATACATCAAAGTCACGGTATACAATAGCAGTGGAGATCTATTACGTGTCATCAATCATTAACAAAACACACACCGTGAACGTAGCAGTACGTTAATGCAACTCGCGGTGTTGGAGTGAAAGACATATCATATACCGTTAGACCAAGGCCAGCTGAAAGTATAATCGGACAAATAAACTGTACACAAATCAGCAGCAAAAATCTCACCCTCTAAGTCTAAAAATATTAGACTAGAAAGCGTAGCAATTGTAAATGCACTGCACCTTAAGGCCGCCCGAGCCACGCCAGGCCAGACTTTTTCCGCTTTAATTACAACGCCACGGCAAAGTCTGAAGTCGCTGAACCTATCCACTGCCGTATTATAGCGTTTTTTGTTGCTGGTACATTACTTTACGCTGTGACCTTGACCTTTGACCTCTTGACATTGAACTTTTACAGCACTTCGGGTGTCATATGTTTAAACTCTGTACAAAATTTGAGCGAAATCGAATAATCCGCGGTTGAGTTATCGATGATTTAGCGCGTTTTCGCGTGCAATTTTATGCGGTGAGTCAGAACTGACAAAGCTTTCTCAGGGACGCATGGACCCAACTTCACCAAACTTGGCCAAGACATAGGGCGATCATCGCAGCATTGCACTTTTGTTTCAGTCTTTTCAGAATTCGGATATTTTGCTGCATTTTCAAATGCGGGCGGCTCAAATTTGAGTGATGCTTTAAATGACGCCAAATTTCGCACTTTTTGACCCCCTGAAGAAATTAGGGAAGGGGTAGGCGAGATACCTATACCAACTGTTGAAGATTTACCTATGCCCAAACCTCCGAAATACATTTGATGTCCGTCCTCTGCGTGGCTGCATGCTGAGCACGGTGGATTGATAAAAAAGAAAAAAAAGAAAGTTCTTGGGTAAAGCTTAAGGCTACCGGTCGGACGGCCTAAATAAAGAAAGTTTGTGGCTAAAACATAAGGCTTTCCCGACTAACGTCGGGCGGCCTAAATAAGTGGACGAATAACGAAGTTACTGTCAAGTAAGCAGTTCCAGAGAGTTTTGAGCGTTGACACTGAAGTGTTGTGCGTTCTTAAAGACCGTGGTATTGCGCAGAGCTTATAGCGCCTGTGTTACAGTTTAGGCTTTAAGAACTGCTGGGTGAACGGCAGCGAGAATAATCTACGATTATAGGCCTGGCCTACCGGCATTTTGATAGGTGCTTCGTCGTTAACGGACAGCGATAATGAAAACGGTCGGTAGCGAAAACAAAATATCAATAACAAAAGACAACAGTACCTCGTAGACGGAGAGAAAGCAGTGAGCAATGACGAGAGCGCTCAAAATGGAGATGGCAAGAGGTGCTATAAAGTAACACGTGTCTCCATTCCCCTAAAAACGCCGCCAGAAACACACAACCGATATTAAGGGAAGGGGGATGGCCCCTAACGCAAATTCCTGGATCAGCCCCTGTGCGCTGTAGGCCTGCTACAGGTGACAATACCTTTCTTAGAGTTTTCTAGAAAACCAATCTAAACAGGTTTTTTTGTATTACCATTTTCTACCAAATACTGTTTTTACAAAAACCATAATAGGGTTTTATGGATTACCATGACAAAATGGTATGCTGTATACAACCCTGAAATGGTTTAGATAGAGGCACCATGTCTAAAACCATTTCCATACCATTTCACTCGTTACAGTGTATAATGTGTTTGGAGGGACGTTAAACCTTGCTCAACTTCAACTTCACAGCATGTGTACGTATGTGCATATGTTATCGGCGTTCTGTTGGACAGTGGCGTGACCGGCCAGTGACGCACATACCACGTGGAGCCCAGCTTTATAGTTCCGCTAATGTTCTTGGAACTGCAGCTACACCTAGCCTACCTAGTTCTGACACTCTAAAATATGCCAGAAAATGGTGCAAAAGAAGTCGTTAAATGCTGTATTGGATGTGGTCGCTTATTGCATTTCTTTGTACTATTTGCCTGTCTAAAATTAATATTAACAAAACTGACTGGTAAATAGGTCAGCGTAAGGACGTCGAATATGCACTAAAACAGCTAGTGACGACGAGCATATCCAGTCGTGTAATCTTCAGACCGAGAGCTCTCGAGTTCAGTCGTGTCAGCGGTAAGGTAAGGTATTTGTATAGCGCCTTGTCGTGATCACACCTCTAAGGCGCTCAGGTGGCACGCGTCTCAATGGATCTCACAGTTTTACCTGCACACCCCGCGTTTATCCGCTAACGGAATGAACCATACCT
>Ga0066192_1000339_pt1 | contig 10137 bp, 7 predicted proteins | sample WorMetvacBELIZE1_FD_58707 | JGI IMG/M metagenome (GOLD analysis project Ga0066192, IMG submission 58707) | Marine gutless worms symbiont microbial communities from Max Planck institute for Marine Microbiology, Germany - Olavius vacuus BELIZE.1... | ecosystem: Host-associated > Annelida >... | reverse complement strand
ATGATGATAATTTGAAAACTGGATCTGTCGACTGTGAAACACATGAAAATAGCATACACTGCCCACACATATTGCATGATAGTAAGCACTGTATTACTTTCTAAATTGATTGTGTTTAGCATGGGCAGTTCAGTGAAGATATGATTCCAACTGTTGGCTTCAATATGCGCACGATCACCAGAGGTGGCATCGTAATCAAAGTAAGTTGATTTGTGTGCAGTTATCAAAGAAAGAGTTTTGTATTTTACCGTGTTTAAAACCATGCAGTTAAACTTCCATGGAGTGCCCATCGCAGAAAAGAATAGGATGTGTAGAAATAGTTTTGAGACTCTCAGGTGAAGTTGTTTTGCAGATTTGGGATGTTGGTGGACAGCCGAGGTTTCGAAGTATGTGGGAACGTTACTGTCGTGGAGTCACTGCCATCGTGTAAGTTACCTTGCAGCAATTGTAGATTTTGCTTAGACTCTATTGTACTGTTAAGATCACATTCTGTGCCACATACTAGTAATGTAACTGGTTTTTCTTTGTAAAATACCATAAAATTATGCTGCTGGTAGTGGAGCTGGCAGTTAAGATGTACAGTTTGTGGAAATGTTGATTTGTGCAGAAGTTGAGTTAAAATGTCCTCGCTGTCCTGTACTGCTGCATGCATGACATATTCTTAATTTTGTTGTATTTTATCAGCTTAAGTTTTTGCTACCAGATCTGTGCAGTGACACATATTTTAAGGAACATTAATTCTAGCTTGTGCTAGAAGATGATCGCAGGTGTGGATGATGTTGTCCTGTACTTGTGTTTGTGATAGATTTATGCTAGACGCCGCAGACCACAACAACCTGGAACTAGCTAGAAGCGAATTATTTGCTCTTCTAGAGAAGCGTACAATGGCAGGAATTCCTGTTCTTGTGCTTGGTAACAAGAGTGATTTGCCCGCTGCTCTTGATGATAAGCAGCTTATTGATAAGATGTATGTCCACTTCATTCATTCATCTATCCGCCCATCTGCGTCACTGAAAAACTGCCTATAGTAAATAATTATTTAGTAGACAATTTCAGCTTGAAAGCTAGTAGGCTAAGTGCAACTACTGCTAACAGTTACGAATGTTGCGTTAAAATGTACACATACATGTAAATACATATGTGACTGACCTCTGCATATGCTATGACATATTTGTCGATTCTGTTGGCTGTATTGCCCAGGAGACTGTCAGGAGATGAGACAAATTTTAATACATGTATAAACAGTGATGTATCTGAAACACATCTGTTCACTGTGGATTTTCCTGTTGCTTTTGAACTGCAACCCATACAAGCACCCACAGCACTGACAGTGATCTGAATCCGTCGGCTTACATACTGTACAATGCATCTTCTGCATGTTTTCTTCATGTCTGCACTATTTGGTGAATACTTACATAGAGCACAAGGCTACAAGACAGCATTTTTTTGGGAGATAATAATCACTGTTACCTCGCACAAAGATAGCACTAACATATTCATGTTAACAAGTTGCACTATTTTTTCATACACTGAAGTAATCTTGTACAAGTGGTACAAATGGTATGTGTACAAGTACACACAAAGTATGCATGTTAATGTTAGGTGCCTGAGAGATATACAAGATCGACAAGTTGCATGCTATTCAGTATCGTGCAAAGAACGACACAACATTGGTACTGGTATTTGACACTATTTTAAATATTATTACATGGTGGACTACTTTTTGTGTAACAGCACATGTGTTTTATATGTTAAGACCCTAATGCAGGACTGCTGAGGGCCCTAAGTTTTTCTTGCAGCTCACAGGCCTTAACTGAGCAAATGTATAATTTCTGTCCTTATAAATACAGAGCACATGAAGACAGTTTATGCACGTTACCAACGAACTGTTTTAATGAAATCATACATGTACAGAGTGGGCCAAAATAATACACCTCAACACAACATGAAAATAATAACGTAATTATTCACAGAAGAAACTAACCATCTTATAATGATAGCTTAAAAAAGTATATAATTCATAATTCTACATGAAATAATATATATTCCATGCTATATGAAGAGCCAGTTTAAACCTAAACCATTCATTTGTCGAAAAACAATGGAAATAAGCCAACAAAATTTTTGTGACACATCTCGAACTTGTCGAGCTGTCAGTGTCGACCTAAAAATTCATTTTAAAAATGAGTCTTGGATGCCACTGTTTAATGGTATAATATATCTTTGGGAAAATGCTATTAACAGCTCTTCCATGTACATTTTGTAATGTTGTCACTTTTTAATGAAAACACTGCAAGACTGCAAAGCCCGGCATCACTCATATATCGACCCGTTATAAGTTGTAATCAGTTTCCGATTGACGAATTGGCATCTGTAACTGAACTGTCAACAGCAAGCCTAAGCAAACTTCTAACATTGTACATCCTTGTAGCAGAGCAGTAGTAATAGTAGGCGCCTCTAAACAAAGAAGTCACTAATGACCTCTAACAGGAAAGATGATAAACAACAGTGTTTCTCTGAATGAGTTGTCGTGCCTCAAGCCCTCCATTTCTTTTGCATTACAAATAGTGCTTCAAACTTTCTGTTGTAGAATTGTTCAAGTTTTCAACTCAAAATTTCTAAACATTGATAGCGACTAGCATACCTGAATGCAGAGCATACTGGAGTGTGATTGTATAATTTTGTGTGCGAGTGCTTAGCTGCTGTAATGATGTGCATTTCAGACATAACACTGCAGTGGCTCATCAGGCACACAAAGTCACATCAAGGATAATTTTCACACTTCGTTCGCTGTCAGCGTCTTTTACAGTTCACAGTTATTACGACTTACATTATTTTCTACTTGTGATTGCGTCTGCCAAGGACATTGTGTATTGGTCTGGAACTCTTGATTTGTTACTACCAATGTGAGCAGCATTAAAAAACTGTGGATGAATTACAGAATTTTTGGGACGGTTAGGCACGAGAGATGACAGAAATATGTGAAATTATGGGGAAGAAATCTGAAACTTCGTCCAGATATATGAGGATTAATCGATTTTCAGCAGCAACACTGAATTAGCTATTCTGTATAACTTAGAATTTCTGATTCAGTGGATGTGGCCAAAATAATTTCACATTAGGCAACTGCTCTATGCCGATGGCTTTAGTCATGAGCCTTAATTCATCACTGAAATAACAGTCCTTGGTGGAGGTTGGTATTCTCTGGTGCTTTATGTAACACAATATATTCTAGTCTGTTGCAGTGATAAATCAATTCATATTAGTATTAGTACATAGATGTTATCATGTACCTTTTATCTAGTTTCTGTATACTTTGTTGTAGATTTGTTAACATATTTATTCCAATTTACAGAAGATGTGCAGAACTGTATTGTTTGAACTGATGTTCAGTAAGCTATCACAACTGTCAATGATTTTATTTTTGTATAGTATATGCTTCAGGTTTGGCATTAAAAAGCACACGCTCAGACATAGTCCTGGCAGTATTGAAAGTAAAACTCAAAATTAGCAACAGAAACAAACAAGTAGGTGAGCTGTCGCATGCAAACCAGTTTTAAGTAAATAACAGTGGCATTTAACAGCCCACTCAGCAGTAATTTTGCTAATCACTAGAAAATACAAATATTTTGATGGTGTTATCCAACAAATGAGATGGTAAGAGACTTTTGATCGATGTTAGTTGTTGCAACGGAAAACTTTCCAATTTAGGTGACTTTCTTGTACAGTAGATGAAGGTGAATGACGGAGTATAAACTCAGCTGCAATACATCACCAAAAACACTTTAATATAACAGTGGAATAAACATTTTATCACGATAACATCACACCATAGCTCGGTACAGACGTAGTGTGAATTTAAAAAAAAAAGAACTTGCAAAAATACAAATTATATTGCATCATTATATCAAAACAACTCCAAATTTCATGCAAAGGAACCATCGTAATTATTGTTCAAGTTTCAGAACACAAATTAACACATTAACGTGACTTTCTTATACTACATGCAATAACTTCGGCCATAAACAATTCAATTACAGCTAAACAGCTCGTCAAGTTCAACAAAATCGTCGAACGTCAAATCGGTGATGGGCTCTGGAATGTCGTGTTTTGAATTAAATGAAGAACCGTGCGGCACTATTACATTTGGTGTTTCTGGCTGTGTGTATGGGAGAGAGCAGCTATCCAGCAGTTTATCACAGAAACTTGCATTATTATCAACAAACAGCTCTGCACACAGTAGAGAGATATCACTGTTGTCACTACAGTCGGCTGACATCTCATCACCGGCACCATCAGCAACATGTAATTTGGGACTACTGACTGTGGTCTGTGACGGGACACTGACAGTAACAGACGTCGGTGTATTATTACTGCAAGTTACCAACGCCGATGTTACGAAGGCAGCGCTGGAACAGGAAGCAGCGATGATGCAGCTGGAAGACGAAGAAGTCGTCGTCCCGCGCTCACAAAGTGTGTCGCTGTGACTGGTCTGTAAGCAGAAGCTCACCTTCGTCCGACGCTGCTCAGTTGACCCAGCAGACACACTTGTTACTACCGGCGCGTTGCTGCAATGTACGCCGCTGCTATTCTGTTTGCACTTTGGCACGTATCCACTGAACACTGACGACGACAAAGACGGCTGTGAACTGGCACCGGTTTGTCTGTTCAGGTTAGACAGAACTGCGGCGTAACGACGATTCTTTAACGCAGGACGCATCGAAGACGGGCGACACGGCCGTGCCAGTGTCGAGGGTTGATGTTCAGCAGTTAACGCACGACGGTTGGATCGTGGCCGGGTGACGGGCGGCGACGTAGGCCTCACCAGCATACCTGCCGTTACTCCCTACATGCACACAGACGTATGCATAACATATGTACCAGCTTACAACTAGCATTATGTTACATAATGTGTCAAGTTCGAGAAAATTCATTGAAAACAAGATTAATAAAATACCGTATAACTTGCCCGTTTCTAGACACATTACCGACTACTGTTAGTTACATTAGTTACAACCACTCTTACGGCACATGATAGAACAGCATACTACGCACATTAACTGCTAATAAAGTGCAGACCTTACCTTTTGTCTTACAGCACCAGCTATAACCGGAGGCCAGAAACAGAAAACATCGACTGGTTCCTTCAGCTGCTGCTCAAACTTGCCATAAGCTCCAGTGCCAGCTGGAGCAAACACTGGAACTTTTGGTAGTGTTGAAGTTGTTACTTTGGCAGTCTGAGGTACACAAACAATGGAAGACGTCACAGGAGTGGAAACTGCCGCTGAATGGACTGCAGGCACAGTGCGTTTACATACTTCCGCTGTCGCTGGCCGACTCCGCCACATGACAATGTGCACCTCCCTAGGATCAACTGCTGGGAACGGAGACTTAAACTGGCAAACAGGCGTTGACTTGAGGTCATCATAAATCATCCATAGGTCATCTGCAATAGTCACAATTAAAATATTACAGAATCGACAAAGTGCAAGAAGGCATTAACAGTTACCAGCATGCCATAGTCATGTTCTATCAACAAACAGCAATTTGCTTTGATTTCTAGTCTGACAAACTGCAAACATCTTTTTAATTTGTTTACTAAGCCCACACCGTTAAGTTCTTCAGCATCTGCCTAACAAGAGATGAAATGTGACGACTGACAATCACAGATAACACACAAGACAGGTGCGGTGCAATGTTTGTGTTACACAAACAAACCTGCTACATTACGACACTCAGTCAACAAGACTACACTCAAAGCTGCTGATGTTGAGCTCATGATTGCTGGCTGCCGGGTTCTGCAAACAGTTATCAACTTCAGTCAAAACATGCAAGAACAACTGAACCAACTGCTGCTGTCTACTGGGACTTCACGGAGATCGAATATCGTGAATAAAATGGTAAAAGTTCCATCTATTCAAGCAAGCAAGCAAGAGATCAATGAGATCCATCATATTAAGAGTACTCAAGAACATTAATAATTCTTCTCTTCTTCTTCCTCCAGTGTACACTTGTCCTATGAAGATAGTCCTGCGCATCGCATTTTTGTGAAATGGAATACACGAACCCCGCCACAGAACTTATGGAGTGGATAGCCCTTGGGCCTTGACAATGGTAATCACTTCCTACCAACATGGGTAATGCACTGGTACCAAGCTGAACGATCATTCCATATATTTGAACAGAACTTACCATTAACACCTCAAATTCTCCAGCCTCGTAACCTTGTAACTTTCTATACTGACTTACTTAAAGCTACCACGCTATCGCTGTCTAAGACACACAATGCATTTCAGAAGCTGATGCCACGCAGTAATGCCGACGTCTACTGTGCCTGTCCCGGTGGCTCAACATGATACTTGCCGGTCTTCCAACAGGTTACCACCATCACCTGGGTTCAACTCGCAGGTGTACTAAATAATTAGTGTGAAAATTACTGGTGCACATATTTTTAGATTATGGTAATTTCTCAAGAGAGGCAAAAGGTTTCAACGGGTCCATCCTCCATAATCATGACCTCTGCTTCCTCTAAAGTTATGACCTTGCCACATGACAGAAATGTGCATATTATTCAGCATGGAAGCTGCACAAGTTATTTTACAGCTTACAGACAAATAGCAGATATAGACCCAACCTAGATGTAAACAGATCATGTAACACAGTACCATCCAGCTATCATCAAAAGCCTAGGGCTGACCATTAACTGCCACCGACTGGATAGTGTCATCTTTTGCCTATATAGTCATTCAAACATGCCAATAAACCAAGACCTTGAAAAGTATCGACAATACAAGACCTTATTTCAAAACCAACATCAATACCAAGTGTGGCGGGTGATTGTAACAAAGTTATAGAGAAAAATACCTCATCACAGCCTCTAACTGCCTACAGAAAATTGTGACCACACCAGGAGATAGCAAATCGCATCTCAATAAACGAATAAACTTCCATAACAACCACGAAACCAAGACTTGCTTTAAAGTGGCCACTCTTATGGTGCTTGGTATATGTAGTCCGGTAGGACTAAATTGGTGTCTGTAGTCATGTAGGACTATTGTCTAATCAAAGTACATTAGACACAAAGGTGGAATGAGAGCAAAGCAACTGACAGGTTGGTTTAAGAAGATAAGAAAGATATAGAAGCATCATAGTAGTTCAACAGAGCTATTAGAGACATTGACATGAAATTTGATTCATGATCATTATTATTATTAACCTCGGGTGCCAAGTCCTTTGGAGTCTGATGCTAATAATTCAATTTCTTTCTGTCTTATGCAGAAAGCAATGACAGATTACATTCAGATAAAAATTGGTTTAGACGAAACGGTGAAATTACTGTAGTGACATAGTACTAGTGAAATAGTACTGTAGTGAAATTCTTAGAATATGAAATGTGACAAGCTCTACTGTCAGATCGTTCTGCAGGTATAAAGACTTAATGTAAGATACAAGCTAGAGAAATGAAGAGGAACAAAGTCTATAGACATTTGTTACAGAAGCTCAGCTGTCTCATCAACATCACCATCAGCTAAAACTCGCTGCATTCCACACTTCATTGCAAGGCTTCACTGAATTAATTATTTATCTTATGCAACTCCATGCTCCCTTCAGCTGACTTCTTACTGACCACAATAATCTACCAAACAGCCAACTTCAGCTAGCAGGTCTGCTATACAGCAACACTGCTAGTCTGCTACTTCAGTAAATAATCAGCCGACATTACAGCGTTATCCTGCTATAGCTAAATATTCAGTAAGAAATCTGACACTGTCTTTGAACGGTACAGACTGCCAATCAGCTTCAATAAATCCCAAATTTGACATGCATGCAATATGCACACACATACAATGGTCATAAAATGTCACAATCCAAACTAAAATTCCCACGAGCAGTTTTTAAGACAATGTGCTGACAGACTTTTTAGTATAATGAACACGAATGCATTCATGCACTCTCTCTCCTGACCTCTCTCTCTCTCATACATACAGACACAGACAGCCCGAAAACAGAATGCCTCCAGCGACTAACAGCAAGTGGGGGTATAAAAATATAACAAGAGCTTAAAGCAACTCAGTCTCAGTGGTCAGGCTGGTAGAAGCTTCACTAGTGTTACAACTGTTAATTTAAGAAAGACCAGGAATGGATTTACGCATGGGCTAGGCAGGGACTAGCAATCGGGAGGTCGTGAGTTCCAACATCACGCTGTTGCACTTCAATTCTGGTTAATGGTCGTGCTAACTGATCAGACTATACGTTTTTCGTTTCGCATTTGTGACTTACTGACTCGTAACACTTACAAATTCACTTCTGAGGCATCCAGGTAAAAAGACCTCCGACTTAATAAGACTTGAAACTTACTGAGGACTTAAAACAGAGGCCTGCATACATTTCTGATTGCTGCAAGTCGTCAGTGAATCCCACCCATTGTTATAGTAAATGAGTAAAATGTATAGCAAAACAGTCTTCAAATTATCTGACAGCATATTATACTTATATAGAAAATTTTTTTATATCCTCAAAGCATTGACTGTGTTACCAGAGAACCTGATAAAAAATTTTGGCTCAGGAAAGTCGCAATACAAAGAGAAAGTGATTCCATGGATGTATCATCGTTTTGATCATATTATCATCATCATCATCATAGAAAACGAGGCAACTGCAATGCACTGCAACATGAGACTGCCCGACATCACGACAGTCATCCTGGGTTTCAATTATGTGCCAGCCAACAACTTCAATAATTCCACAACCTCCACAGATCCATAATGCACCCACACGGCATGTTTCATCTCAAACGATCCACTGTTAAGTTATAGAGATTTAGCAATTGCAAATTTGCATGCCGACTGCCATCTTGCATTTAACCGGAAGTGGATTTACACAACTGTGCAGCCTCCGGGGACCCACAGTGCACCAGAGTCCAACAGTCGTTTCAAAACAATCGGGCAGTGCGTGGCTGAGTTATGGGCAAATTAGTAAATTTTCCCCAACTGCTTTATGGGGCAGAGTTCCAAGCACTAGTCCTTGGACAGGCACAGACCGAACTCTACCAAATTTTGGGAGAATATGCCAATCATCGATGCAGGACGTAGAAATATTCCAAAATGTTGCTCCATTTCGAAACGATGGCAGCTTGAAGGCAAGTGGGGTCTAAAATTTAGGCCACGTTTTGGACTTATTGCCCATCAAAATTAAGGATATGCTCAGCCATAAAAATACATAAATGAGGTTGCTAAAACATGAGGCCTTCCAACTGTCATTGGGTGGTCTAAACTTGAACCTACTAGCAGTCAGTGCTAGAGCAATGAAGACAAAAAAAGCTCAGCTACCACAGAGATAGCGCCCGTCAGCAGGTATTACGCCATTCAAGGTCACTGATTTTAGTACCAATCAAAAGCCCGTATGCGACTTCCTATTAGTGATTAATACTATCTCCATCCTATCTCACGCCATTTTCAAGTTACTGCAGATTACTGGTCAAATTTGCGATTTCCACAGGGGGTACCTCTCTCTGACACACTCGTTCGGGGTAAAGCCCTAAACTCAGGACCATGAAATTTGGCCTCAAGAAACTGGGAACACCACTCTATCTTGTGGTGCTAAATGTATTTCGATATCTTGAACGGTTTAGGCGTGGTCCACAAGTGTGATGAAGGAGGGACGGACGGTTGTGTCGCTGTTAGCAACAGTGCGATCTAATAACCAGCGCTAATAATGGAACTGGTTTGTATAAACAGAGAAAAAATGACGATAGCATTGCCAACAGACTGCTATAGTGACCACTGCAAAGCCACAGTGGAAGACGGTGGCCAAGGTATACCTGTAGAAGAGATACAGAAAAAGGAATGTGGACAGCAGGCTTCAGGTACTGCTGCAAGAAGATGGAGGTGGCAATACAAGACAGAACTGGATGAAGACAAGTGCTCTGTTACCTGTGCTCCACAAGGCATAAGTCAAGTGAAATAAAGTGCTAACATGCCATCATCCTAACAATAAGTTGAAGCTGAGCACGGTTTAACGTCCCACCGAACATGTTATAGGTCATATCGGGGACTGAGAGAAACATGAAGAGGAACAGAGTCTATAGACATCTCATCACAGCTACCGTCATTATCACCATCATCATCATCATCATCA
>Ga0066192_1000338_pt1 | contig 10145 bp, 2 predicted proteins | sample WorMetvacBELIZE1_FD_58707 | JGI IMG/M metagenome (GOLD analysis project Ga0066192, IMG submission 58707) | Marine gutless worms symbiont microbial communities from Max Planck institute for Marine Microbiology, Germany - Olavius vacuus BELIZE.1... | ecosystem: Host-associated > Annelida >... | reverse complement strand
GTTACATGCATTATATAAAAGTAGGGAGGTAGCCTTTGCCAATGTTATATAACGCTGTCTCTCAATATTCACAGTTGCAGACTTTGAAAATAACATCCCAGCCTGCTTGCTAGTTGCTGAAAATCGAGGCCAAATTTTGCATTTTTGAACCACTGTCAGGTTTGGGGGAGGCATGGGCAAAATGTCTGAGCCAAGTTTGCCAGTTCGGCTTAGGACGAAACCTCTTGCATACTGTTTCTTTTTACATTAACTGGACCACCCAAGGGGTGGAGATATTGTTATATAATTTTAGGGCGTCTTTAACAGTGTTAGATAACCTTATATGAGGTAAGGAGGGTGATAAAAATATGATCTTTGTGTTGTATTATTTATGGACGAGTACCACCCTTTGTGTTAGTGTAGGCGTGATCATTTACTGGTTGGGTGTCAGAAGATGTTATGTAAATTAGTTTAATTTGTTGTTGTTCGGTTTATTTTCTTGAGTTTATTTGGTGTTTATCTTGATTATTGTATGTTTCTTTGCTAGTTTTTTGGTACCATTATAGCTAAGCAATTGGTTTGACAGACCCTTCTTTGAGACATTTCACGAGATTATCTCCACAAAGATGAGGGTTACGGAGAACATTTATGACAGATTTTTGTATTTTGATGTTAGCACTTTGTTTACTGGTTGTGACTACACAAGTCTTAGTCATGCATGTAATCTGTTAAACACCGAGTAAACAACCAGCCTTTGTTACTTCAGTGTTCGTGCACGATTCATGACTGCGATTGGTGCTTTGAGTTTATTTGTAAATGCTTTATCACTCCCAGTGGAGGTAGGCACAGACCACTTACAATGCAGTTCTGTCTTGTACTGCTATAAGTAAAGCCCATCATTCACATTTCTTTTTTTCAGATCGTTTCTACAGGCATTCCTTAGTTGCCCCCTTCCTCTGTAGCCCTGCGTTGTCTTCTGTACTTCTTGTTTGACAATGCTGTCATCGTTTCTTCTCAACTTTTATCGAAGCCAGTTACATTTCCTTTTTTTTACTTCCTCTAGCACTGGCTCTTCTGGAGTTTTCTTCCACAGTTCTTCATTGGCTGTTCTGTCACCCAGTGTATATTCATGATCCTTCGTAGGCATTTGGAGCCTGTCCAACATGCTCTGTGTGGCTGTAGTTTGCATTGTCATATTGTTTCTTTGTAACTGTTGACTCATGACTGACCAGCCTGCCCTTAGTGGATGTCATATTTTTTGGTTTGCAATGTGTATTGCAAATCTGATTATTGATATGGATCTTAGATCACACAGTGCTTTACCCCTCTCCCTGAACATATAGCGGTCACCTTTCTCCAAGGCTCACTGAAGATGTTCCCGCTCACTAAACTCTTGAAGATGAAGTAATGCCTCCATCCATCACTCCAAGTGAGGTGCTAAACTCTCGTTTGCATACTCAGTCGTGTGCTCTTTGCTGTGGTAATGCAGATGTTGTTTTCCTAGACTCCGGTAACATTCCAAATTATATCGACCACAGTTTGTGTTTGAGCTGGCTTTATGACAAGTCCAGTAATCTGGTTTTCTGTCACATTTAAGGGCACATATCGTGGTTTGTACAGTCCAGGCTCGAAACTACTGGAATTTAAAACTTGAACTTTTAGGCCTTAAAAGTCCTTGAGAGAGATCGGAGTCCTGGAGAAGTTCTGGAATTCAGACTTATTAGTTGGGGAACTTTGGTGTTTCCAGATAGTTAACTGATAGGTACAGTGTTTTAGTGAAATGACGGTGTACATATACTTGTTAATAGTTACTGTAAATAGTTCGATATGGAGCTTTCCTTCAAATCTAAAGCTGGTAGTTTGTACGATATTAAATCGTATGGGTTCATTAGATTATATTTGCAATAGTTACACATTCCTGGAAAGACATTGAAAATTGATTTTTGAAGACTGAAATTCTCAGAAATTAGTCATCTTCATACATGACAAGTCCTGGACAGCAGTCCCTTTGTATGAAGCCTGATATGTATACTTTTGTTTCAGTTGAAATCAGCTGCACAACAGTGAAAGCTTCTGCTTTGATTTAAGCAGTGGCTATAAAACTGGATCATTGTTCGTTGTTTGTATTTAGTGTAAAATGACTTGTGTACAAAATACCAGACTGGATTAGTTATTTTTTCAGTGACACATGAGTTAGTGCTGCGTGATTCAGGCAAAAATAATTTTGATTCAGGTTGATTCTGGCCACATACATGAATCCACTTTTTGATTGGGTTTGATTCGGTACTGTATGTCGCGTGTGGTGCACCGACAATGCATGGTAATTATTGTAGGCCAAGACAAACATGTCGGTACTTATGAGTAGATCGCAGCTGGTGACCAGTTTCATGATGCTGAAATACCACGGTTTCTAGCAAATGTCAGAAAATTGAGTGAACAGAATATTGTTAAGGTTTATGTGTGTTTTTTTACTTTTTCTCCCAGAAAATTGACGCTTGCCTACGTGAAGACACCAGATCGAACTAGATTTTTTCACAATGATTCAATCTGAGCTGCAGCCGAAGTATTACACATGTAATTATGTTTTAAGTGTACTATGCCAGTAAATCTTATTATGCTATTAAGCAGGCTGTTAAATTAAGTCGTTACATTGATGTGCTGTGAGTGAAGTGTTATTAATGTTACTTGTACGAGATCATGCTGAGAAGTGCATTCCGCAGCATTCTGTTCTGTGATGAAATGTGTTGTATAGTCTTACAGTCACAGCTGTCGAAGGCTTCTTAGTTTCCTGAAGCCATGTTTTCCGTACTTGTAACTCTTTCACAGCTTCCAGTTAGCTTCCCACTCATCTTCTGTTCTATACTGAGTGAGATGTTAAACATGTTAAACTCTGCTCTGCGTGATATTGTCTGCTTTAAAATAGATTTTCAAAAAAAAAACAAAACTTCACTTGCTGTTGGCACAGTGTGACCTGTTGAGACCACCTCAATTTGGCTTCTTGGGAGATCAGTTTTGTCAGTACTTTCACTAACTTCATTGACGGGTCTTCTAACCGGCTGTCATTCTGAAAACAAGCTAGCTAAAAACTCTTACTGATTGAGGAACTGTAAACTAAGGTAAAGGTCGACCCGTTCTCGATACAAACAGTAGGACTGAAGCTGATACCAATTGAAATGACCTATTATGTGTTGAGTCTGATATAAAACCCCACTAACGCAACTGATCCCAATTTCTTGGCAGTCAACCTGCATTGGTCATAGTCACAAACCTGGCAGTCAGCTGCTGTTTCTGTCTATCAGGCCCGTGGTCACTACCAAATTATACTGCTTGATAGAAGCAAATGCACGAACACCTTGTGAAGTCCGCGCACGAAACTGGAACGGCTGCATGGGAATTAGACCAACCTCCTCTTGATTGTGATCCAATGCCGTCACCATTACACTATCGTGCCACGTTGTTCACATTGAAGAACTGAAAATAACGAAGGATTAGGAATCAAGTGGGCAGAAGTGCTTGTGCTATCAGAGAATTGTTGTCTAGTTTGTACGTGTGCGTCGTTAGTTAACATTGCTGCAAAATGAGTTTTGTGATCAGCTGTGCAGCGTGAAAGTCGAAACTGTATAACTATAACATGGCTAACTTTTTCGTGAAGTCTTACATTCTACTTTCTGTGATTTTGTACTTGTTTAGACATTAGATGCCAGTTTATTCTGTTACGGTAGCGTTTTCATGTTGTAAAACTTGCAGCTGTTTGCAACTGCGGTAGTACAAGGTAGCTGTTATTGCGAGATCATCAGTTGTAACTGAATGCTGTGCTCAAATCATGGGCCGCCGAGCCCGTGACTTGTTTTGTTGCCCCTAAATTTGGGTATTAAGAAGTCTGATTGACTCTGTCAGTCTGTCAGGATAACTGATAATCTTAAACAGAATGTTTAATCTTAATCTTAAACTCAATGTTATTTCTATCAGATGTTAGCCAGTAACGTGCAACAGATTACGTAGTTGCAGCAGTTCGTTGTCTGAATATTGTATTGCTATTAGTATTCTCACAGCAGTTTCAGCTAACTGTTAGAACAAAATTCAAGCTTATTCATATACAAATTCCCACAAAATCCCTCTCATTTACCGATCAAATTTTGGCATAATCACGTTTGCTTATTTATGATAGTGTGTTACAATCGTCTTCTTTTTTATTTTGCATAATGTTGTGAAGACCAGGCTTTGAATGCCCCCTTTGTTAACTGTTAAGCCCAGATCCACCATAAGACGTAAAATCAGTTTCATCAGAGTTAATCTAGCAGAACGATTGGATTTAAGAAGACTGATTGGCATTACAAACCAGTGATATTTAAGCAATATCGTTCATTTCAAGTTGCAGTCTAGTTTTTGTACCATACAGTTGTAGACTATTTATGTCGCAAATTGCCAACATTAAATGATGTGTACTTAATTTTATGTATTCTTTTTTTGTAGCCAGTGCCATCAGTATAGTATATTGTTACCGCTGCCATGGAGGTTATGTTTTACCCAGCATTTGTCGGTCTGTCTATTTATCTCTTAGCAACTTCACGTAAAAACTACTGATCGGATCTTCATGAAAATTTTACTGGAGACGTATCTCTGGACAATGAAGAACTGGTTCAGTTTTGTCGTCCTCATCTGGATACAGATCTGGGAATTTTTTAAAGGATTCTTCAACATTGCGAGATTGGTCATTTTTATACAATTTGGCTCATGTCTCTGGAAAAACTGATCGGATCTTTGTGAAAATTTTATCACCAGTGTATCTTTGGACAAGGACGTCCCTGTTAATTTTTGGAAGTCACAGTATCTGTAGTCCAGATCAGTATTCCGGATAGGGACTGCATATCCAGACTGGATTCTCCTTGGCGGAAGTCTGTACTCTGCGAGTGCTCTTGTGGTGTGATGATATTGTCCTGTTCACTATTGTATGGGCATCAAGAGCCTGTAACCATACTGCTGCCATAATCCACAGAGTTATTGTGAACACATTCAGGGACCCACCAGCTAACCGTATGGCATTTGCAGACTGCAGTTCATGCTGTAGTATTTGTGAAGTTGCATTTCTGTGGGCCATGGTATATGTGGCAGAGGGCAATACTCAAGGGACGTGAGGAGACATTTTCATTTCTAGATAAGATCACTTTACCAAAAGGTCTTTCCTAAAATCTGTAATAATACAAACTGCATACAGTTTAAATTTTAAACATTCTAAACATAAATATGTATTCAACAAAAACTGACAAAGAAAGCACATGCACTTTAGCATATGAAAAGTGGGCCATCCAAAATTCTGGGACATGGCCCCCACTCAAGTGCTACTGGAGTTGTGTGTTAGTTTCTGATGTCAAACCTTCCTCTTCACATACGGTTTGGTGTGTGAAATGGCAATTTGGCCAGTAAAAATATTGCTCACACATCTCCATGGTTTCTTGGAGACCTATCTCGGGACCACTAGATAGACCTGGAAACTGGCCATGTGTTCAACAAACTGTGAAGATACTTTCACTGCTGCTATAACTACTGTAAATACCGTCGTCGTGCATAGCTCATCGTTCATTTCAGTATATTTCTGTGACACATTTTTGTACTGCTATAACTGTTCTTAAAAGACGTTAATCACTCGATATGACAGCTGATGCGTGTCGGTAGATGCAGTATATTTTGTTTACTAACACTCTGCTGACTGGAAGTTTTGTTATTGTCATTTGCTGTATTTATAACAAATAAAACACTTTTTGACGATCAGTATCGGATTTTTGAAATGCATAAATTTTGCAGAAGTGTCCAAGCATATTCTGCAGTCATTGTGTGCAAATTATGTTGCAACTTACAGAATGCAATGAAGAGAGCCAAACCTCGGCAAGGTCCGTTTTATATCAGTGTTCATTGCTACACAGTATTGAAATCGGGCTCGTCACTGAACATTATAGTGCTGGACACCTAGTGAGTAATGTTTCACATATTACAGATAATTGGAAGAAAAAATTCCAGGACCTGGTATCGTTCCCGAAATATTCTCAAACATTACTCTCAAACATTACTTGTTCCAAGGCCTACCCCTCCCAAAAATTTAGTGGAAATTTGTCCACAACTTCTCAAGTAATAATGCTAACAGACTAACTATTAGATGAACCCAGCATTACATATCCTTGGTGGAAAATACAAATTCAGGTAAATAAGCGGTGTGGCAATGAATATTTATTCAGCTGATACATTGGACATTTAATGTCACATACATGTCGGTTACACACTTGCGGAAAGCAGCAATATTAATGCACGATATTGCAGGTAAATAACAAGATAAAAATGGTGTCGTGTTTAAGCTAGGAAACAATACACATTATCTTCATTTGTGAACAACAAAATGTCCTATAAAACTCTTGCACATACATTATCAGTCGGAAATAACCGGGAAAATACTGATTACTACTTGACTAGAACACAACTTGGCAACATTGGCTTGATTTCACACTACCACAACTCCTACTAGGTGCTGATGAAAATACAGGACAGGAAACTGATAAATACAGTATGGGAGACGATTAACCTGTCAAATATCACTTTTGGGTGCTCCGGCACCATTGTCATGCACATGATTTAAAGGCATCAGTAATATAGCAGTATCAGAACTGTTGAATCATTCAGATTACTTTTAAATTACACACTAAATGTATTCATTCATTCATATTCGTGTAAAACAAGTTGTCAGACCGCGACTAAACACAATGAGATAACAAGATGAAATGCTAAATTAAAGTTATGAGTTAAAATGTGAAAGTAGTCAATAACAGTCTTTATAGAGTAAACGAACAATAATATTGCAAACTACTTTACTAAAATGCAATTTACTAACAGCATAGTTTCAGTAACATGCAAAATTACTGTTAAACAGTAATGCTGACGTTAAAGAACACATCATCACAACCTTTTACTAAAATGACGGGAATGACAGGATGTGTTATTGCATTCTCTTGAGAGATTTACAGGAATTCACAAGTTAAAATATGGGACATGCTATGGGCTATGCTGTACTAGGTTGAGAGTTGACGTTGACTAGATATTTACGTACTCAGGAGTCAAGACTGACAGTCAATGCAGCATCATAGGCAAATCACATGATGAAGCAAGCCACTAACATTAAGTCTGCATGTGCGACTTGCAAGCAGATTTCATGCTTGATGCTGAAAGACTTGATAAGATATGACTACAGAATTGTCTCTCAGGAAAGACTTATGGTACTTGAGACACGACATTAGAAGCTTGTGTACAGCTCTCAAAAATATCAAGTAATGTTTTTGTTAACGCATATTCAACTATATATATCCGTCCATGCAAAGCATTATGCAAAACAAGTTAACAATCATTTAACAACAACAACACCACAGTTAAAAGATATGTTAATAGACAAAATTGCATTAAGCTACAAGTCCTCTCTGCTTGCATCTGTATTCATATTACGCATAAACAAATCTGGTTAGTTACTGCTTAAAGTATAACGTATCATCAAATCACGCACTACATCACATGTGTAAAATGGTATTTCGTTTGAAAGAGTATCGAAATGATGACGATCGATCTGTCCAACTCAACACGAGAGTAACGGGTCATAACCAATTCACAGGTTTTACAAGCACTTCGAGGAGCTTTGCCTCTTTTGACGAAGGTGCCGGTTTGTGGCAGTACTCCCAGCTTGCATGCAGTGGTAAAGACATAAGTATGCTTTCAATCCGTGCCTCTGGAGTCAACAGTCCAAACTTTGTGCCGCGATCATATATTAAATTGAACTCAACATAGCGACCACGTCTCAGCAACTGCCACTTCCTGTCGTCTTTAGCATAGCCATCGTTCTTATGTTTCCACACAAGTGGCAGATAGGATGGAACAACTGATTTGGCACAGGAAATAACAAACTTGAACACTTCCTCTTTATTTGGCGTATCCAAGTCATCAAAGAAGATGCCACCAACTCCCCGAGCTTCTCCTCTATGAGTGATGAAGAAATACTCATCACACCACTTCTTGAATTTCGGATAATAACTCTTGTCATGTTGGTCGCATGCTTGCTTTAGCTGTGTGTGAAAATGCACCACGTCGTCTTTGACCAGAACATAAGGAGTAAGGTCGGTTCCACCACCAAACCACCAGTGCGTCTTGCCAGATTTCGGATCATCAACTTCAAAATACCGGTAGTTGAAGTGCACCGTTGGAACATTTGGATTGCGAGGATGTATGACGGAACTGATTCCAGCAGCAAAAAACTTCAGATCTCCATCAGACAGTTCCTTGTGTCGGACCCTCATCTGTTGTGCTGCAGAACTTGGAAGAGTACCATAAACCACAGACACATTCACACCTGCTTTTTCAAAGACACTGCTGTCTTGCATAACACAAGTAATGCCACCTCCACCATCTTTAGTTCTCGACCACTTTTCTACCAGAAAGCGGCTTTGGCCATCAGCTTCTTCCAGTGCTCTGCACACCTCTGCCTGAATCTCCATAATCAACAGTTCCATTCTGGCCTTTATGTCTTCCTTGTTTGAAGATAGTTTTTCTAAACTGGTAACTGGTGCGGCCATGAACTTTGAGATGTCCTTATCTAATTTTATTCCAGCAGCTGTTACTTTATTCTTCGCGATAATCTGATAGACCATGCCAGCTGATAAGACAGAACCGCTGATATATTTGACGACATTCGCTCGTCGAAAGAACTGATACGTTGTCAAAGCAACAGCACCTCTTCCAGCAGCAAACAGTGCATTCATGGTGTATGATTTAACAAGTTGTCACAAAACCATATGCTTATAACAGACAAATGTACATACACACCTTTGTTACCAAGAAAAAAACATGCGACCAACGATCACAAAGTGCCACGCCCACTTGCCACACTCATAGAGTTTACCATGTCGAGTGTCGACAGACTAAATGCCGAATGACTAACGAGTACGACGCCGCCGAAATGCACTTATTTAGTGTGTGAACTGTGAATTGTGAAATAGCCAAGTGACAGACTAATATAATCATAATTAATATATACTTTAATGCACATGTGGAATATAAAGATAAAATAATAATTATAAGTATACACCACGATATAATGCTGCTTGAGTAGAAAAAAATTTTGTTGTCCTCTAACCATCATGCTAACCATGCTCAGAACTTCAGAAGTAAATAGGCTTGTAGACAGCTTATAAAGGAAAATAATTTTATTTAAATAGACAAGTTATGGTTAGTAATTTGTTAAACAAACCTTGAGAGTTGTGAAAATGTGAAAAATGGAAGACTTCTGCTTGAAGTGTAGCGCCGCAGGCTCGCAGCAAATGACTTATCGGATATGTTTATGTATATAAACATTGATCGATTGTGGCTATGAGCTGTCTTTCATCATGTAATATTTACTTTATTTCAGTTTTATTTCGCAATTGCGAAGTATGACGGAAGGGAGAGCAAGGCAGAAAGTAGAAGGACATTTGGACGATGTGTCTGGAAGACCACCGGCGCTGTCTGCATATGGTCGGCCGGCCTCCCGGGTGTGTGAACTGTACTTAGGGCTATATTAGTTCATCGTTGATCTTTTTTATCAGATTAAAGTTGTTCACAAGCCTTTGATGATCAGTCGGCAAACCAGTTATTCTGTCACTTGTAACGTCGCTGGTGTTGACACGTTTGGACTATGGGAGTGCCACCCTTGCTGGTGTGTCTGGTCAAATTCTCGACTGACTGCAGTCAGTGCTCAGTGCAGCTGCATGGCTGGTGTGTGACAGTTGGAAGTACAACCACATCTCTCCACTGCTTCGCGATGTACACTGGCTGCGAGTCTCAGATCAAATTAATTTTTACATTACCTGGCTGTCCTTGTTTTCCGGTATCGCAGCAACATTGAACCCGCATATCTATCCAGAGTCCTGGGCCACAGATTACGACACTTGGAGACGACTTTGGTCATCATCCAACAAGCTGGTGTTGCTCCCAACAAGATTAAAGATGGTGACTGTGCCTTCAGCGCTTTGGCAGCTCGCATCTGGAACAACTTTCCACCAACTGTTACCAATGTGTCATCCATCTCTGTCTTCAAGAAACACTTAACAAGAAACTCATCAGGAGATGAGATAGCGAACGTGAACTCTTTACGACGACATTGT
>Ga0066192_1000336_pt1 | contig 10150 bp, 7 predicted proteins | sample WorMetvacBELIZE1_FD_58707 | JGI IMG/M metagenome (GOLD analysis project Ga0066192, IMG submission 58707) | Marine gutless worms symbiont microbial communities from Max Planck institute for Marine Microbiology, Germany - Olavius vacuus BELIZE.1... | ecosystem: Host-associated > Annelida >... | reverse complement strand
TTTACCCAGAACGCTTGGCCAGTTTCAAAAAAGCCATGAAGGAATACGATGTTGGCTTGGCCACCATTCAACCGATGTACCGCTGGTCGAGCCCTTATGAAGACGAGCGCCAAGTGGCTATGGACAACTGGAAACGCATGATTGAAATTGCAGTGGAGCTAGACAATCCATTGTTAATTTCCGAATTCGGGCGTGGTGGTTCACCAGAGCGTTCTAACGTGGATCGTCAAGGCATCCATACACCAGAAGCCTGTGAAAATGCGTTCTGGCGTTCCATGGATGAATTGGTGCCGATTCTTGAGCGGGAAGGCTTGGTACTAAGCGTGGAGCCACATCCAGAGGATTGGGTGGAGGAAATGAATCCTGCCATCGAGATCATCAAAACTATCAATTCGCCTGCACTAAAAGCGTCTTACATTGCGCCGCATTCGTTTTACTACGGGGACGATTTGGCTGAGAGCATTCGCATGACTCAAGGCGAACTCGTGCACGCTCGTGTGGCCGATACTTTTAACCATAAAGGTTCGTCACAGCTACGCTACATCGTCAACCCACCAGGCTCAAACGCTCGAGTGCATCAGCATTTGGACATGGGCGAAGGGGAAATCGATTGGGATGTATTCTTCAAAACCCTGCATGAAATTGGCTTTGACGGCGTGCTGTCTAGCTGTGTCTTCGCCTGGGAAGAACGCGCCGATGACTCGGCCCGCTTTATGCGTGATCGGATGCAACATTACATTAATAAATACTGGGGAGCTTAATGCCCTACTTAGAAAGCGCGACCCTCTCATCGCGCTTTCTGCATGATCTCTACTAACCTTTGAGTCTGCTGGTTACTGAGTGGAAGCTAGATATTCTCAGAAATATGGATATCAAAAGGTAACAGCACCGCTTGTGGGCGACCGGACAGATTGGGTGTGTCAGCAATCATTTGTTCGACTAACGCTTTCACGAGTCGATCTCGTGGGTGAGAGATCACCATATTGAGAATACCATCCATCAAGGCGACTTTGGTGGCATGGGTTAACTCGTTTGCGACCACGATCATGTCTTTTGCGAGAGGCATGCCTTCCAGCGCATCAAGTACACCTTCCACACCTCCACCAGCGCAGTACAGTCCGACAAGATCCGGATTTTGTTTTAATAGCTCGAGGGTGGCATCTTCCGCTAGGCTTTTGTTTTCTAAGCTGACAACGGATTCAACGATTTGAAATTGCGGGGCGTTTTCACGGCAATAGGAGCGGAAGCTGATTTCACACAGTTCTTGGCATAGATAGCGGTGGCTTCCCATAATGATGCCAATCTTGCCTTGCTGTTTTGCCAGTTTCGTAATCGCCCAGGCTGCCGTACGTCCTGCCGCACGGTTATCAATGCCAACATAGCCGGCGCGACTGCTGGCGGTTATGTCACTCAATAGCGTAAACACAGGTTTCCCCGTGGCTTGTAAGCTCTCAACGGCAATGTTCACTTTGGCATGATCCGCTGCCACAATCCCCAGTGCATTAACCTGTGCACCGAGTTTTTCAATCGTTTGAGCCAGTGATCGGGGGGTTAAGTCATCTAAGAACTCGATTTTAGCAGAGACTTTTTTATGTTTGATGGCCTCGCAACCTCGCTCGATTTCTGCCGCCAACTCACGATAAAAGTAGCTCTCGCGGCGCTGCAAGATAAATCCTAACGTCAGCTCCTCAAGATCTTGTCCTACCCGTTGTTTGATTAGGTTATGGCCGTGGTACCCCAGAGCTTGTGAGGCTTGGAGGACTTTTTTCATGGTCTTTTCACTGACTTTGGCGCGGCCATTAATGACCCGATCCACCGTCGCTACGCCGACACCGGCTTCGTGTGCGATATCCTGAAGAGTCACCTTGCTGTTATTATTTTTGATAGTTTCTATCATTTCTCAGCTCGACTTATGATGTTTTTGATATTAGATCATGCTGTTTTCTTTGCGTTCTTGTTGCTTTCTTCGATACTGCATTCCACTGCTTTGGAACAAATATTCCATCAGAGCCTAAAAATAACAAGAGTAAAAGGCATTAAGTTACCGTTATGTGTAGCTTTAATCCGGAAAAATGCGTCAGTCTGAATCCTTGCATTCTGTTTTATCGCATCGTTCGGTGTCCCTCCTCCTGCTATTTTGAAGCGCCTAATTAATATCAATTTATGATAGATAATAAATCAAATACATCATAGGTAGGTGAAACTATGGGACTTCGTCTCGGCGTCATTGGTATTGGTGCCATCGGTAAAGAGCACACTCTGCGAATTGAAAAGAAGCTTAGCCGCGCTAAAGTCGTCGCGGTCAACGATGTCAATCGTGAACATACCGAAGCCTTTCTCGCGCAACACAATCTTTCGGCAAAATTTTATGAAAGTGGTATTGAGCTGATTCGTGCGCAAGATGTGGATGCGATCCTAGTTACTTCTTGGGGACCGACCCACGAAGAGTTTGTGTTGGCAGCCATTGCAGCCGGTAAATATGTGTTCTGCGAAAAGCCGTTAGCGGTCACGGCTTCAGGCTGTAGAGCGATTGTTGAAGCAGAGATGATGCATGGAAAGCAGCTGGTTCAAGTGGGGTTTATGCGCCGCTTTGATAAAAGCTATCGCCAACTAAAAAGTGTTCTAGACAGTGAACAACTAGGTTACCCACTCATTTTGTATTGTGCCCACCGAGCGCCAGCCGCACCAGGGTTTGCTGGGGACATGGCGATCAGCGATTCCCTAGTGCATGAATTTGATGTGCTGAAGTGGTTATTGAACGATGACTATGTGTCAGCGCAAGTGATCCTTCCTCGAAAAACTCGTCTGTGTGATGACAGTCTACAAGATCCTCATGTTGTCTTGCTTCGAACCAAGCAGGGCGTCTTGATCAATATCGAAAGCTTCGTAAATGCCCAATATGGCTATGACATCCAATGCAATGTGGTGTGTGAATCTGGTACTGCTGCGTTACCTGAGCCAAGTGATGTCATGTTGCGCCAAGATGGCAAGTTCACACGGAACATCATTGTGGATTGGCAGCTGCGCTTTATTGAAGCATTTGATGTGGAGTTACAAGAATGGATTGATGCCACCAGTGTTGGGCGTGTGGATGGTCCGAGTGCTTGGGATGGCTTTATTGTAGCTGTCACGGCCGATGCCTGTGTGGCGGCGAAGCATTCTGGCAACATCGAGCCAATCAATATTCCAGAGCGTCCAGTATTTTACCGTTAATTGAGTGGGGTGTTTTATGAAGCTTTCTTTTTGTACTGATAGTTTGGGGAATCTACCATTCGAAGCCATGCTGGATCGTCTGGTTGAACTGGGAGTCGAAGGGGTAGAAATGACCACAGGCGGCTGGTCTCCTGCACCGCATGTGCGTATGGATGAATTAATTGCCAGTGAAGCAAAGCGCGAAGCCTTTTTAAGCGCCATTCATTCACGCGGACTGAACATTGCAGCGCTCAATGTCTCGGGCAATCCATTAGATCCAAGTCCAATGGGACAGGCTCACAAAAAAGCCGCGTTTGACACCATGGTACTAGCGGGGCTTTTGGGGGTGAAAAAAATCGTCATGATGAGTGGCCTACCACCCGCCAGCCCTGAAGATACAGTGCCTAATTGGATTACCTACACAGTGAGCTGGCCACCGATTTTACAACAGCGATTAGATTATCAATGGAACGATGTGGCGATTCCATTTTGGAAAGAGCTGGCAGCACACGCGCAACAACATGGGGTAGAAAAAATCGCCCTAGAAAACTTTTCCTCCATGTTGGTCTGGAATCCTGAAACCTTGTTTCGCTTACGTAATGCGGTAGGTCCGATCATTGGTCTGAACCTCGACCCAAGTCATTTGATTTTTATGGGCGCGGATCCGATTGCGGCCGCCCGTGCTCTCGGTGATGCCATTCATCATGTGCATGGTAAAGATGCACGTATTGAGCGAGGTCTAGCGGATGTTAATGGCTTATTGGAAACCAAAGTGGTGGAAGATACTGCTAACCGTGCTTGGAACTACGTCGCCGTAGGCTGTGGCCAAGATTTGCAATGGTGGAAAGAGTTTTTCTCCGTGGTGCGCATGATGGGTTACAACGATTGGGTGTCTCTTGAAATGGAAGATTTGACCATGTCCGTTGAAGCTGGGATTGAGACATCCATTGATGCTTTAAAAGCGACATTAAGCCGCTAAGGCGGCTCAGAATATTGTGTTTTACCCCTGATTCAGCAACAGCTGATAACTTTGAAAACAATGCTATAAAGGAAAATAAAAATGAAAAAAACACTTTTAAGTGCTGTCTTTGCTTCTTTGATCTCTGGCTCTGTGATGGCGGCTGATGCGCCTCGGGTCGGCGTGACTCTGTTCAGCTTTGATGATTTGTTTCTCTCTGTGCTGCGCAACAGTTTGGAAAAATCGGCCAATGAATCGGGCTTTGAGGTGCAAATGGAGGATGCTAAGAATGAAATTGGTATGCAGTTGAACCAAATTCAAAACTTTATCGCTTCAGGGGTAGACGGCATTATCGTTGATACGGTGGACTCGGATGCGACTCAGGCGATGACAGACTATGCCGAAGAAGCCGGAATACCGTTGGTATACGTTGGTCGCCGCCCTATTAATGTTGACTTCTTGCCTGAAAATCAAGCCTTTGTCGCCTCAAATGAACTTGAGTCTGGCACCCTTCAAACAGAAGAAGTATGCCGTTTGCTAGATGGTAAAGGCAAGGTCGCCGTGATGATGGGCACATTAGGGGATAACGCGGCTCAGCAACGAACTAAAGACATTCATGATGTACTAGAAACACCCGCTTGTTCTGGTTTAGAGATTGTCGTGGAGCAGTCTGCTGACTTTATGCGAACGAAAGGCAACGATCTGATGACCAACTGGCTAACCGCCGGCATTGAGTTTGATGCGGTGATTGCTAATAACGATGAAATGGCTATCGGTGCGATTCAAGCCATGAAGGCTTTTGGTATGGATATGGATAAAGTTGTCGTAGCAGGTATTGATGCTACCGCGGATGCACTGGCGGCTATGCAAGCAGGCGAGCTGGATGTCACTGTCTTCCAGAATGCCGCTGCACAAGGTCGCGGGGCGGTAGAAACACTGCAAAAGCTGATGAATGGTGAGAAGGTAGAGCAGAAAGTGTGGGTGCCGTTTGAATTAGTAACGCCTGCTAACTTAGCGCAATATGCTGCCCGCAACTAAGGGTTTACCAGTCAGGTCTGTGACCAGAACAGGCCTGTCTGAAAATGTTTTTTCATAGCATTCCACTCGAGATGACTATGTTACTTGCCCGATCTTATGTAGACATAGGATCGGGCTTTTTTAGATCAAGGGCTAGTTACGGGCGGTATATTGATCCATGTTTGCTGGTACGACCAACTCAAATGGTACCCATACTTTTTGTGCTACGTCTTTGCCGTTGGCTAGATCAACGGCTACGTCGACGGCACCAGAGCCTTGCCCGGCAGCATCTTGGAAAACGGTCACGTCTAGCTCACCACGGCGCATGGCTTCTAGTGCATCTTGTGTTGCGTCAATGCCTGCGACCACAACGGAGTCCAGATCCGTACCAAATGCATGTAAGGCTTGAATCGCACCGATAGCCATTTCATCGTTGTTGGCGATCAGGGCATCAAACTCAATGCCTGCAGAAAGCCAGTTGGTGGTGATGTCGTTAGCCATGGTGCGTTGCCATAGTCCGGTTTGCTTCGCGACGACCTTCATGCCCGAGCATTCTGGTGTGTCAATCACATCGTAGATGTCTTGAGTACGTTGCAGACCTGCTTGGTCGGTGAGGGCGCCCATAAGAATAGCGATATTGCCCTTGCCGCCTAATAGTCGACAAACTTCTTTTGTTTGTAATGTGCCTGAATCCACCTCATTGGAGGCAATAAATGCTTGATTATCAGGCAGTAGATCGACATTGATGGGTTGGCGGTTAACGTATACCAATGGAATGCCTGCTGCTTGCGCGTCATCACTCATGGACACAGTCGCATCGGTATCGACAGGGTTGACGATGATGGCATCGACGCCGCTGGCGATGAAGTTTTGAATCTGATTGAGTTGGGTGCCGACTTCATTTTTACCGTCTTCGATTTGAAGGTTAACACCGTCTAAACCCGCGGCGTGGCGCTCCATTGAAGTACGTAATACGGTGATAAAGTTGTCGTCAAAGGTGGCGATAGCAACACCAATGTTAAGGTCTTTAGCGAAGGCAGTGGTGCTCAATGTGGCTAGAGCAATAGATGTTGCGAGCAGTTTTTTCATGGCATTCTCCGTTTTTATTGTCTTTCTTGGATGTCATTTGCGAAAAAAGAGGAGAGGGAGTCCTCTCCAAAATCGCACAATGAAATCAACAGTCAATCAGTTTTGCAACCGGTTGCAAGCCTATCTAAAAAAATAGCGCTCTTGTTGATAACGATTTAAAAAGTAAGATATGTCATAAATTACTGTCAATGAATCGGCGGTATGTTTAATAAGAAAGGACCAATCATGGCACGTCAAAAAGTGACCTTGCTGGATGTGGCACAGCACGCTGGGGTGTCAAAGTGGACGGCATCTAGGGCGTTTACCGAGGGTGCATCCATCTCTCCCAGTGCGAAAGAAAAAGTACTGAAAGCAGCGTATTCCTTGGGCTATCGTCCTAATTTGCTTGCCAGAAGTCTCACCACAAAGCGTACCAATTTAATCGGTTTGGTAGTGGATGAGCTTCAGAATCCCTATATATTTCATGTCTTGGACCTGTTGATGGAGCGTTTACAGCGGCAGGGTATGTTGTCCGTGGTATTAAATATCTCCGCTCAAGACAGTTATCAACGCACTATTGAATTGGCCGAACAGTTTCAAGTGGATGGCTTGGTCTTTTTGGGGACTTCGATGGATGCCTCGATTCAACGTTTGATTCGGCATGACCCTGGATTGCCTTGCATTGCCTTGTTTCGAACCGCTTGTGAAGAGGGCGTGCCATATTTGTCAACGGACGATCTAAGTGCCACACGATCCATGGCTCACGAATTAATAGCTCAAGGTAAGCGTCGTTTTGCTTACTTAGCAGGGCCAGCAAGCACGACTTCCGTATTACGTCGAGAGGAAGGGTATTTAAGTGTGTTAGCTGAGTACGGATTGACGTTTGATCAGCGTTGGAGTGTGGATCATTACCACCGACTAGGGGCATATGAAAGCATTAAAGAGAGCCTTGCTTCATTAGTGAACCCTTGGGATGTATTGCTGTGTGAAAATGATATTCTCGCTATTGGTGCGCTCGATGCGTTGCATGAACAGGGCATGAAAGATGTCGCGGTCATAGGGTTTGATGACATCGATTTGGCGGCATCCCCGCAATATGCACTGACAACTTACCAGCAGCCCACCGAGCAGATTCTAGATCGTGCGATTGCTTATCTCTTGTCTGGTGAAATCGGCCCTGTTTCAGAGTTGTTCGCTGGGCAATGGGTCTATCGTCGCTCTCATAATCCTCGCGCCTAAGGTTGCCAGAGTCAAATAGACTCTGGTGTTGCGATCTGAAATGGAACGATGCGTTGCTGCATAGAAGCTGAGCCTTTACGTTCAATAGCTTCCATCATTACTTTGATGAGCTCACTAGAAGTCGGTTGAGCAGGGTGGTAGAGCGCTGCTGATATCAGCCCCTCCTGTAATGCAATTTTGGCTTCAGTTCCCATGTCTCGACAAACTATCTTGATGTCTTGCTGACGAGTTTTGGGCAGTTCTTGAACCGCTCTTAGTACCCCTGTGACGCCACCACCATTGGCGAAAATGCCTTTTAATTGAGGCTCTTCTCTGAGTAATTGACGAGTCAATTGATAGGCCTCTTCCGGTTCTTCATTAGTGAGTTGCGTTTCAAGCACAGTGAACTGTGGTGCATGCTCTCTAATATAAGAGCGAAAACTTGCGTCAGGAATGTCTTGGCATTGGTAGCGATGGTTGCCAATAAACTGCACGATCTTGGCATCAGAGTTGGCAATTTGAGTAATGAACCATGCAGCGGTTCGGCCTATTTTCCAGTTATCGGTTCCGACAAAACCAGCACGTTTAGGAGCTGAAAGGTCAGAAATATAAGCGATCACAGGAACACCTTGAGTATCCAGAGCATCAATGGCATTGCTGATCAGTGGGTGGTCCGCGGATACCACCGCCATGGCGTCGACCCGTTGACCCAGTTCCAGCATGCGCTCAGCAATCACCTCAGGGTCTAGGTTGTCTTCAAATTCGACGATCGGTGTGATGACTGCATTATGAAAACGCTGAGCAGCTTGGGTGATGGCTTCAGCCCATTGTTGGTAAATATGGCGATGGGATTGTTGGAGAACGAAACCCAGTGTGCGTTGAGGTAGGTTGTCTCGTTTGCGGTAATGTAAGGTGTTGATGCCGTAGTAACCTATGTCTTCGGCAGCATCCAAAATACGCTCTACGGTTTCAGGTCTGACTCTCTCTCGACCATGTATCAGTCGTTTAACGGTAGAAACACTCACGCCTGAATGTTTGGCTAAATCTGCGATGGTTGCTCGTTTCATAGCGGATGACCTGTCTTTATTTTTGTTGTGCTTCGGTGATTATGATTAACACCTAAAGTGCATCATTTCTCAATCTTTCTGAGCTTAAAAGGTTCATTAATGAGCCTTTAATGGCTAATCAATCCCTACTTTCGTTGATTTTCATGGCTATCAATTAAATTGGTTATTTTGTGGTTGAGCCTTTTTGGCACTTTAGATCTTTTGAGGTCATTTTCGGCTTTTTTTCTTCGATTTTCGTGAGTAGTTTGAAAGAGCGTTAACGCGATCTTTGTTCCAACTGCCCACAAGAAAAATAAATGAGAGGTATCGAAGATGAAGCTAAAGCGGCTGTTTTTGACCCCGTTGCTCCTGCGGCGCTTTTTGGTAGCTAAGACCTGTCTGTGTTGGGTATGGCAATGTTCTTGCCCCGCACGTTAACAGCTTTCTTGCCAAGATCTGCGCAACAGAATTGGCCTTTTAAAACATCAGCTCACACTTAGGCTCATTTGAATCGAGCAACAAGTTGGGCTTCTACATGAAGTAAGGTGTCTAGGATGCTAAACGGAGAAAAACTTATTCAACGCCCTTTACGTTGGGGCATGATTGGTGGTGGTCGTACCGGTCAAGTCGGCTACAAACATCGTACTGGCGCGTTGCGTGACAACACTGCCTATCAATTAGTGTGCGGCGCATTTGATTTGGATGCAGAGCGTGGCCGTGACTTTGGTCAAAATCTTGGTGTGCCATCAGAGCGTTTGTACGATGACTACAAAGCTTTGATTGCCGCAGAAGCACAGCGTGAAGACGGTGTCGAAGTACTGTCCATTGCCACCCCTAACTTTACCCATTTTGAAATCACCAAAGCATGTCTTGAAGCGGGCATCCATGTGATCTGTGAAAAGCCTTTGTTCTTCACCGTCGCAGAGTGTGAAGAAGTGGCCAAGCTGGCTCAAGAAAAAGGTCTTATTGTCGGCGTCACCTATGGCTTTACCGGTCATCCACTGGTTCACCAGATGGCAGCAATGGTGAAAAAAGGTCTACTTGGTGAGATCCGCATCGTGGATATGCAATACAGCCACGGCTTCAACGCAGGCGATGATACCGACGCTGGTGAAGCGGTGAAATGGCGTACCAATCCTTTAACGGCCGGCCCAACGTTCGTCTTGGGAGATATCGGCACACACCTTTACTACTTATCTGAAGTGGTGATGCCAGAGCTTAAAATTGAAAAGCTTTTGTGTGACCGCAAAGCATTTATCCCAAGCCGTGCGCCGCTTGAAGATCATGCCACTGTATTGATGCATTACAACAATGGTGCTCGTGGCCGCCTGTGGGTGTCTTCCGTTAATGCCGGCAACATGGGGAGCCAACGTTACCGTTTTGTAGGCTCCAAAGCCTCCATTGAATGGTCTGATGCACACCCTGATCAGTTGATTTACGAAGTACAAGGTGAGCCAAATCAAGTGCTTCATCACGGTATGCCTTACTTAGAAGAAGAGTCACTTGCAGTAGATCGCATGGGAGCCCTCCACACCGAAGGTCTGGGCGACAGTTGGGCCAATATCTACTTATGGATTGCTCAAGCGATCGACGCCAAACAGCGTGGCGATGAGGCATTTCTTGCGACGCACCATTATCCAGGCATTGAAGC
>Ga0066192_1000335_pt1 | contig 10151 bp, 11 predicted proteins | sample WorMetvacBELIZE1_FD_58707 | JGI IMG/M metagenome (GOLD analysis project Ga0066192, IMG submission 58707) | Marine gutless worms symbiont microbial communities from Max Planck institute for Marine Microbiology, Germany - Olavius vacuus BELIZE.1... | ecosystem: Host-associated > Annelida >... | reverse complement strand
GCATTAGAGCTTTCTGGACGATGCGCTCTACAAATTTACTTAGTTACTTACTTACTTACTCGATAAGAAGCTCGACGGAGTATTCGAGCCTTAAATTCTCGATTCGCACAGCCCTAATTTAGTATGACCGGGAGTTCTACTTCCTGTTTCAGTGTTGACGTTTTATGTAAACAAACGTTGCCAGAAGTTGAAATTGGATGGATTTTGGAGTACTGAAGAAGGTTAAGGTAGACTGGCTGCTTCCAGTAAGTGAAATTATAACATGCATAGAATTACAAAGAACTTCAAGTGTCGCACGGCTCGCAGAAAACACGCAGTAGCCGGAATTTACTTCTACTGGTCTACTGCTGAGCTCTCTGACATTCTTCTACTCATGCTGAACCATTTTAATTTTCAGCAGAAAATTGTTCCACTGGCGCTGTCCTTATGATAATCTGTACTATGTCCTCGTTACCAAAGTTTTCTGCTATCCATTGCCAAACTGTTGTGCCACTTTATTTAGTAAATAATTTGTTGTTAATTTGCAATTGATGTATTTTTAGGAGCGTCACTTCATTGGCATATATCACCAGTAGATGATGCTAGTTGTTATAAAATCTTAAAAGATTGAGAGCAAAAGCAGATTGAGAGCAGAAAGAAGTCATGTTTAAGTTGGAGTCGTACATAACACCGTTGTTGATGGGCTACATTGACAAGTACGTCAAGTTGAGAACGGAAGATTTTCAGTTGTCACTATGGGGAGGTGATGCTGTGTTGAGCAAACTGGATCTTCGACTGGATGTCATTGAAAAGGCGCTGATGTTGCCTATCACTTTTAAGAGCGGTTTCATCCACGAGCTTCGTCTGCACTTGCCATGGACGAGACTGTATTCTGAGCCGGTTGTGATCACTATCAACACTATTGAGTGCATCGTTAAGCTGCGTGATTCAAGTCACAGTGCTGAGTCGGGCAGTACACATTCTGTTGGCAAAAGAACTGATTCCTTTGCTCTGAAGGCAAACAGACCTCCGATTGCTGTTGATGGCGAGGAAGTGCCGCCAGGCTACATACAAAGTCTGCTGAATAAAATATTCCACAACCTCAACATTGTTGTGAATAACTTGATCTTGAAGTTTGTGGAAGATGATATTGTACTGTCTTTGAACATCAAGTCGGCCGAGTGCTACAGTGTTGGTGCAGATTGGAAGCGAGCATTCATTGATCTTGTGCTGCCTGAACTTGTTCTTCGCCGAGTTGTCGACTTTCACGATTTGACATTGTGTTTAGATCGACGTAATGCCAGCGGCAAGATCGAGTCATACCAGGATCCAATATTTTATCGGTAACTTTGTATTTGTTTGTTTTATCAGATTAACTATATTGCACTTTTAAAAAATTGAGTTCATACGTCTACTGATCGTGTTTTTGTTGATGTATTACTTTCTTTTTCTTAGATATCATAGTTTCTGAGTTTATACATATCATATCATACAGATGTTGTTGCACTTTTTAGCTGTTCATTGACATGCCGGTTCTATATGCGCTATGAGAACCTGTCTGCTAAGCTGCCATTCATCACAAAGCTGAATGTCCTTTGTGAGAAGCTAGATATGTCTTTAACGGACACTCAGCTGCCGATGTTTTGTCGTTTGATGGAGCTGTGCATTGCACTGTACTACGGGACTCTTGAGCTGCCCACCTCCACTGTAGCAGCTGTACCAGCTGACACTGAAGAAGTCATTGACAGAAATGTGGAACATGTAGAAGGTATGTAGATGTAGATAGTAACAGTTCTGAGTGGGCACGTTAGTAAGAAAGTGATTGTGGTTAACACACGTAAGAGTCGTAAAACTGTTGTGCATTGCATAAATTGTGTTATATTTATTATACACTGGTTACATTTTGATAATGAATGACAAAAATTTTGCAAATAAGATTATGGCCCTCTGCTTAGCAAACTTCTAGTCTTCTTGTTTATATCAGCAGAACTGTGTGCTTGCAGTACTGTTATTTATTAAATGTTTTAAAAGTAAACTGCTGTATGTTGTGTAAAGTGTATTATATTATTGTGCAATTATACATTTTGATAAACGTCAAATGTCAAATGCAGATTTTTTAGTGATTTTGCTAGCCTACTGTAGTATTTGTTTTGTTGTTGATATATTCGTGTGAATTGCTGTGAGTTATGTAAACTGTATTATATTGTTTTGGTAACAAGTGTCAAAATGCTAAGTTTTTAGCCATTTTGCTAGCAAACTGTAGTTCTTTTGGTGTTACTATTAGAGCTATATATATATATATATAGTATCGTTGTTGAAGTGGGATGCATGTATTGTAGAGTCAGAAAATACTGCCGAAAGCGATCAGGGTTGGGCAGCATGGGCATGGTCATTTGTTCCTCAGCTTACTTCTCCAGACAGTGATTCACCTGAATTAACAGAATTGGACAGTCAACAGTCAATGAAGAAAGTAGAGCAAAGCGTGTTGGATGTTGGCATATATATCATGCAAGCATCAGTCGTTTTCAAGGTGCATATGTTTACTAGGGCAGTTCATTTTGTGCAATGTTACTGAATGTTAGAATGTCTGACATTTGCGAAGTTATTGACTGTTTAGCTACTGTTTAAATGCTTGTGATTAGTAATATCATTGTTCTGTTGCTTACAGTTGAGTGACAGTGTGCGAGAAAGCTCATATTTTGGAGCATCAAAAATGATATTTCGTGAGCTGATGCAGATGACAGCATTTGGCATTGGAATGGAGATCACAATGGGTGGTTTTTCCTACTTCGATGTTCACTATGGCATAACTGGCATCAATGTCGAAATGAGTAACATAGAAGAGTTAGCAAAGTCAACAGAGAAAACTCAAGTTTGTTCATTTTATTTTGCAGTGCATAGTAGTTTGCATTATTACCTTGCAGTGAGAAGATTAGTAGTTGATGTGGGTAGCTTTGGCATCGTCATTTATTCATCACCTTACGTATCTGGAGAGTCACACAGTTCTATCCTACCTTCTTTTTTCTTGTTATTTACAGAATACTTGAAGGCCTTGATTTCTCTTAAGAAATTTATGTCAGATTAGAAGTAGGCCGTTGAGTACAGTTGAGTTGAGGCTTTGTGACTCTGCCATTTTGTTTTCCATCAGCGTCAGTTGCTAGTGTTCTTGTCTTTTATTGCCAATGGCTAAATATGAGAAGTCAGTCAATTAAACAGATTTGTACTGCAGTGTAAGTCACAAGCAAACTGGAGATGCTTAAAACATATAGTGAAACTCACTGTCATTTGCAGTACCAGGAATGGCACACAAAGTATGCCTGTGTTATGTGACTTGACTTTCTTGACTTATGCATTGTTGCTCCAGTGGAACACAAATGGCAGACCATTTGTAGCTTCCAGCTGTACCTGAAGCCTGCCATTCATGTCCATATCCGTTTTCCAGGTATTCCTGGGTTGCCATTTCCCTCTGTGGTTTTGCTATGTCTGTCCACTGTAGCATCTGCTTGGCGATGCTGTTAGTGTGTGACCAAGCCAGTTCCATTTTCTTTTTCTTAGCTGCTCTACCACTGGCTCTTTACCATTTTTTCCCCAAAGTTCTTTGTTGGATTTTCTGTCCAGCCAGTATATATTCGTAGTTATTCGCAGGCATTGTTGATAAATGCTTGTAACCTGCCTAACTTCCTTTGTGTAATTGTCCAGTACTCAGATTGCCTTCACATTGGAATTAAAAATGTGTACCCAGGCATTTTTTGCTGCTTCTTATGCACTGCATTGTTGACTGCTGTTTCAGATTGTGACTGGTGGAGGATCTAAATTTTTAAAGTTGGGTCTGGACGACTCTACAGTACTGGAAGGCTTGCAGAACAATTACATCAGCGGATCTCTTTTTGACGACAGCAGTCCTGAAAATCTAGGATCTCCGACCGTTTACAGCCTTGATTCGTTGTCACATGCTAATGTTTACACTGAAGCATATGCCTGTGACCGATATGGTGCCTTCTGGTTGGATTATTTCTTCACAGCAAGTGGAGCCATTAACGATGGTAATTTTGTAGTTGTGTGATGTGAAATTTTGTTGGTGTAGCCCTTATTATAGCATGGAACCTGTGTTTCTGCATAAATTTTGTCAATTTTTATCGGTTTATTCCGTGTTGGCAAGTTATAGGACAACAATAGCATAGGTTCCAGCAATTATGATAGTGACACGGTTACGTCGTCACCTTATTTTTTTCCGGTTTCTGGGTGCATGTTTTGTTTAGTTTGTTACGTTATCGTTATCAGTACCAGTGTAATTGATTGCCTGTGAAGATTCTTCTCCGAAATGACCTATTATGTGTCGAGTGGGACGTTAAACCTTACTAACTAACCAACTCATCACCCTGACGACTTTCTGATGCAGACATTACACAGTTACCATTGCAAGTCGATGTTTGCCACACGACTTAGCTCACATGCTAGGTGTAGTGGCGCTGCACCAAGGAGGCAAACACAGCAAACCTTAACTCAGTCTGTTGAGCAGTCGGTGAAGGTCATGGAGCAGCAGTATGATGTGCTCAAATTACCATGTCAGGTATACAAGCCATACAGAGGCATTCGTCACTGACTGTAGCCTGTTGAGTTGGCTGTTTGGTAGACCAGCCAGCGTCACATTGCTGTAGCTAAGGCAAACAATACCAGTGATATGACCAGGGTCTGTAGAAGCTGCTGAAACACTGACTGACTTACTGTGGATCTGGCTTTGTATAAAGAAGCATGTGAACACGATTCTGGAGACAGATGGGCATGGAAGGAGAGGGGTGGGCAGAGAAAGGGATGTAGTTCACTTGCAGTATGGCTTGTGGGAGCTGCTAATCTGCCTACAAATATAGTTGTTGATTAGTGTAAAATTATTAAAGATTTAATGACACTATTTTCAACTCTGTATGCATGTTTCGTGCACTGTTGTGCTGATGTTTGTGCACAGATGAGCATGCACACACAAAACAGAAAAGTGCATTTGAGAACCTGGATCTGAAAGAGAAATCAACGATGACGTTTCTTTTTGGTCCGGCACACCTGATTATATCAAGTCATATGGTCGACTGCATGAATAAGTTTGTGGCCTGTGCTCAGAACCACGACTATGAGCCATATTCAAAGCCGAAGCCAGGTGACATATAATATAGTCTTGTCTCATATTCTAAAATTTTATTAGCAAGTTAAAATTACTACTTTGATGGCAGTTGTTGATACAAAACGACACAAAATTATCTCTTTTTTTACATTTTGTGTTCTGTATAATTTGTTAGACTAACTGTTTAGTAAGTGAAGTTTAGATGAGGCATTGGGATGAGACTTATCTTGTAATTGTTACAGCAACTCTGCTTATTCATTGAAAAATTACCAGAAATATGCTGCAGCCACCTGTCCAGTAAGTGTGGCTGGGCCTATTTGTTCAGTGTTGTTAACAGTGACCATGACAGTAGTTTGATGTGAAATGAAATTTAATGACTGTTATGTGCCGTATCAATGGGATGAATGCCATATCTAGTACGTGATGTCAGCTGCACCAACTACAGTTATTCGACTCATTCCCATTTGACTTATTTCCACGAGTCATGCTATGGACCAAAACTTGGCCGGGTGATAGATTATTTGCTGTTTCTGGTTCACAGTCGCTAGTTCTGTTATGTTTGGTGGATAGTGATGTGTGCTTTAAGCATCTGTTGAAAGCATATTTGTTTTTTTTTGTGGTTGCAGTACTTCGCAACTTTTTGATTTTATACATTCGCATACTTTGTTTTGTCTGTTTTGCTGTTGCTAGCACTGTGATCTTGGCATGTTTTTGTGAAACAGAGCCGTCTGTGTCCCAGCAACGCCGGCCGCCAACTGTCGACGACATAGCAAAACTGGAAGAACACATTCCGACTCGTACCATTCACGTTAGTTTTCTGCGGCCCGTGATCACTGTCCAGTGTGCATGTGAGCCAAGAAGCGATGTGTCCAAGAAGCTGTTTGCATCTCGTAAACTCTCGAGGGTGAGTTTTATATGTTACGATACCAAATTGCAGAAGTTTACAATGGGAATAATTTTATGTCAGCTGTGTTCATAATTTTGTCACCCTTAACAGTCAACTGTTACACAACAATTTAGCTGCTAATTATTTTATTAATATTATATTTCAGTGATTGTTTCAGTGTCTGGGCACTGTTGTGGTGTTCTATGATTCTGGTGCTGTGTATAAATGTCATTAGTTACATGCTTACTTAATATTATTATTTGCACCTAACATGTGTAAATTTTATATTTCTTAATCTTCAGCCACTTGCTCACTGGTCATATTTTGTTTGTAAATGAACGTGATAATATGAAGTAACAGTTCTTAGAGCATGATTTTGACTTGTAATGCTATGCATGTCTAATGGGAACATTTAGCGGAGGTCGAAGTCTGCAGGCCCGGTGGATGCAACGCCGAAGTTGAGTGTATTACCAGGTGCGATGATCAAGGCTGAGAGAGTGGAACTGCAGATGTGTGTGCCTATGTATGCCAAGTCAATGGCAAAGGCTTGCAGTTTGTTATCATCGGCAACTGAGCACGTTCTGTATCACTGCCATTCTCATTTCAATGTTCAGGTTGGTTATAAATTTGTTGCTAATGTTCAAAATAATGTTTATTGCCACTATGTGCCAACAATTATGTGGATTATTAGGTTTTATGTGGCCTGCTACAGATCCGTAAGATTTGTGATAACCATTTGTCATTTTGCATTAAAATAGTCACTGTAATGTGGACACAGTAGATATGTTTACATCACCAAGTATATAATGATAATTTTCAATTTCACAGTCCAGTTTCACAGGTTTACAGCTACCCTAATCAAGTTCAGTGAGCATGCCTTCTTGCACACCACACCTGCTGCATGGCTGCAGACATCTGTGTTTCTGTTTTTAATAAAGTGGTCAAGGTGCAGTTATTAAATTTTTAATGTGTTAGATGCATATTCTGATCGTTATTTTTTAGCCGACGAGTGATAGCAACTTTTATTTGCTTGCACTGATGCTGTAATGCACTTGTGCTGTTTTAGTAATAGGCACACTGAAAACTTCACGATGATGATGATGATGATGATGATTATGATAACGATGTTGTAGTTGTACGATGTTGAGGGAAGCTTGATGTACCTAAGTAGCAGTCACACGGACAGCTGTCGTATAGTACGACCATTCAGTGTCATTATTGGCACCAAGACACTTCTCTTTCCTCAGTTCTGGTCAGTGATCTGTGATTCCTATGTGAATATCATCCCACACAGTCATGTCTTCATCTTTCAAACTTTCATTATCTTGTACTTTTCAGATAAAATTAGATTTTAAACCAAAGTTTGGTTTAAAACTGTAGTTTAAAACTTAAATTTTAATGAAAGTTAAAGTATTATTCAGATTAACAAAAGTTTGACATGTTTTGTATTCTTTTACAGATTTTGCTGATATTGCTATAACTGCCCAAGTCTAGTGGCATATGTAATATGTTTCGTTGTCGGTGAGATGGTGCACTTTAATAATGTGTAAACCCTTGCCATAGGTATTTATGTGGACCTGTGGCCAATTGATTTTTTTACGGCTCAAAACACTTAACATGCACATCTCAGTTATTCCTATTGCTGGATTTTGGATTGGATTAAGTAAGGTTCAGCGTCCCACCAAACAGATTATAGGTCATATCGGGGATGGGGGTTTCTGTGGAACAAAAGACCCAACCAACAGTGTCAAAACATTGAAGGAAGATAGGGTTCTAAGGATTAGGCTTCAATCCCACCAGGTCCACCCCACCGTGTTACAATCATATGACATATATGCTGTATGAAAAAAAACACAAAATACAAACACATGAACACAAATGAATCTATGTACAGTGAAATGGGCCCAGTGTGACAAAACCCAATCTAGAGAACTGTAAAAACTACTCGTCTAAGTGTGCTGGTACCTTATCCATGGACTACATTCACAAACTCTTATCTGTTTGTCGTATTTCTTAAGTTTATTGCTTTTCTGCTTCAGTTTCTTTTTCGTTACTTTTTAGGTTTGGTCTCTGTGGTAGATGACACAGTTTCTGAGCACTTATTACTTTTTTGCTTATCATTTCGTATGCTTTGAGAGCGACAAACAAACAGCTGCTTGTGACAGTTCAGTACTTGTTGAACACAACTGCCAAACTGATTTCTTTCGTTATTGTGTTTCGTTGTTCTGTTTCAGGAAGAATGCATTGCAGCCGCGAATTGAGCAGCAACTTGAATTGTCGCAGTTAACGATTCAGTTCTCGTTGGCAGAGTTGCTGTTTGGTGCATATGTTGGAACATCATGGTTACAGTCAAGTCCATGCCCCAGTCGGTTTCTTGACTTGTCAGTAATGGATGATGTCTTCAACAAAGCCAGTAGTAAGTGTGATAACTGGTTTGCAGTTTATAGCCAAGACGTTATTTCAGGGATGTGTACTGTTACCATTGTCATTATCGTTTTCTTTTGTCAAGAGTATAACTGCCCAAGCTGTGCATGCATTTTGTAGATTAAGCACTTCAACTGTGAGAAGTCTAGGCTAACTGTATTTTATTTCAGCTGGTAGAAGAAAGAGATTGGATCACTCGGTAATGGAGCTGTCCTTGTCGGCTGTGAATGCTAAACGATGTCTAACTGAAATGGCGCAGGCTGTTACGGCATCTGTGGGATCAGTGCGGCTGTCACTTGCTTGTTTGGGTAAGTGAGCACGTTACTTTAATCACTTTTCGTTAGTTTAATTAATGTTTACTGTTTAGGGTCGGTTGCATGAACGTCAGTCAAAAGTTAAGAAACACTTAACCTTAGTAACTCTTAAAACTCCGCTGAACATATTCAGTTGCAACTTACTCGATTCATCAGATGGAACAGGAAAAGCATATTAGGCATGTTTTATAGTATTAATTTTAATTGCGTGACATTCGCGTTATTGAATATGGTCGAACATTTTTACAGCTGTTTCATATGTGAACAAATACAACTGAGCAATTTAGACATTACACCCGCAGATCTCTGGAAGAAGATGTGGTTACACAGAGGAGCATCATTATGGCCCTCACTTACTACACACTGACGATGATGAAATTTGGACTTAAGTGATAATTAAATTTTGAGTGACGTTCAACACGACAAGCCCTTAATGTGGTTTAATATTAATATTGCAGGCAGGATCACTGCGTCTACATAGCTCACACTATGTCTTAAACTGAAAGATGTCTTTTCTTTCCGTATTGGCCACCAGGGCTACAGCAAAACTTTTCAGGCCAAAAATTTATTCCTTTGTCATTAACTAGAAGTGCAGGTGTACTCTTGTATTCCCTGTATGTCAGCAGTTTGGTTTACTGCCATGCCAGAAGTTCGTTCATGTGGCATGCAGCATACAGCACGTGGTGAATTAACTATTAGTGGTGTGTGGTGTAATGGTCAGTGTGTCAATCATTTTCACTCTAATGCCCAATCTCGGGTTTACTCTTGACTAGCCACTGAGTAAATGTATATTTTTAAGACTGTAACGTGTACATAATTTTGCATATTGGTTGCAGAGAATGGTCATAAATCGGTCACTCCATTGGTAATTGCACCCGTTGATGTACGGAATGTGCATTTGGGTGAATTCTTGACTCAGAAGTGCCAGAGGACATCAGTAACTGGAGAGAGCTTCTTCAGTTTAACCTGCCAGACTCCGGAAACTACTAATATACAAGGTGTGATGTCCAAAATAATTGTAGTAATCTGTATTTGTGTAAATGCTGCTGATGAAGCAAAGATGGCCTATGTAAAACAAAGCATTCAGCATTGCCAAGCCATACATTTCTTCGAGATGGCAACTCTTGAGTTCAGATTTACTTTTTAAAATCAGTACTGCCTAACTAATCTGACCGTAAATTTCAAGTGACAGCCTTTATTTGAGGACGACCTAATTGAGACTCTACCACGATATCACACATATCGCTTAATCATTTGCATCAGTTTGCAATGCTTTATTATTCTCTTTTGTTTTCCTGTGATTGTTGCATACTTATAGTAACAAGAAGCTCTGCTACCGCGAAGAGCACAGCGCGTCCGTCGTGCTTCGTTGGTGGACAAACAACAGATCAACAGCTAATCAACCACTTGTACGAAACTAGCCATGAAACCTACC
>Ga0066192_1000334_pt1 | contig 10156 bp, 7 predicted proteins | sample WorMetvacBELIZE1_FD_58707 | JGI IMG/M metagenome (GOLD analysis project Ga0066192, IMG submission 58707) | Marine gutless worms symbiont microbial communities from Max Planck institute for Marine Microbiology, Germany - Olavius vacuus BELIZE.1... | ecosystem: Host-associated > Annelida >... | reverse complement strand
CTGATATGACCTATAATGTGTTTGGTGGGACGTTAAGCCTTACTCAATCAATCAATCGTATAACTTAGTGAATGGTCATTGTGCATACGACGTCCACAAGACATTTAGGAGCAGTAAGCATATGTGTTGTGTTTATTTAATTGCATGTATTGTGACTATGCAGCATGGAAGTAAAGAGTGCTTTTGTGGAACATTTTACAGCACTGCACTGCGTGGAATAGTGTTGATGTTGAGTTATAAATTATTGCATTCAGCTGTTGAAGGTAATGGTCTCGGCAAAGTTGCTGTAGTACCGATTACACAACTCGTGACTTGTGACCATCATGATCTTGGAAATGGCAGCCAGTTGGCATGAGCATGTGATATATATTACAGCCATTTATTACATCCGTGGTGCAGCCTACAGCATACAACAGTTCCAAACTGATGACCAGTTTCTAATAATATTAATAATCACGCTCGTTCTTTATTGTGACTTCACCAGTGATTAGCAACTGAAGACACTCTGTTTTTGGCCTGTCTGTACGTGCGTGTCTGATCATATACAAGAAGTTTGTTAGCATATCTTACAAACCACTTGTGGGAATTTCACCAGATTCAGAACTTGGGTGCAGTTGAGAGACAAAGAACTCATTAGATTCTGAGGTCAAAAGCCGGTGTCACAATGAGACCAATTATGGTCCTAAAATACATGTTCAAAAATGCACGTTTCTAATGAAGCCGTACCGGTCGATAGTTCACTGTTGAAGACAAACAGAGTTCCACAAATATCACTGCTCGTTAGTTCTGTGTTGTGCTGGTGCAGTGATTAAGACATCAGACTAGCAATGAAGTGGTTGTCGGTTAGACTTACGGGCAGTCCAGTTTCATATAATGACTCTGGGCAAGTTGTTCACACACGTGTGTGGGAATACCCACCTAATCATAGTTTAAAGTATGCATTTACCCAGTATTAATGGTTTGTATATGAAATATTAGATTTCTTTGGCAATATATTGCAGGGGTTGAGTACATACTTTCGCTATTGTAGTCGTGTCTTGTATGTACAGTGCATATGAAATTCTGCTCGGTGTTTCATTAGTCCTTCTGTCGGTATTGTGGTATGTTTGTTATATGTGTTCTGCAGTATATCTGTTGTCACTGGACAAAAGGGCGTTCTTCCTGGCACTGCTAATGCTGTACTAACGATTTCTTATATCATAGGCCAGTCTCGTATATATTGCAAATGTTGTAAGTAGTCATTGATAAGTTTTACAGTTATTTTTCTATTGCGATTTTGTTGTCGACATTTAACTGTAGTATAAACAACATGTATCAAGTGGATCGAATGAATTTCTGCTTGTGCTTCAAAATAGCTTTGACTTTTTATAACAAATCTCCTCACACAATTGTTGCCCCACTAATCCATGCTTTCTTTTTAGTGATAGCTGTTATATGGCAAATGTTTAATTCGTTAGAGGTTTATCAATTTTGTTTCCAACCCCTTTCATTGCCAACGTAATTTTTCTTAATTGTGAAATTATCAAGTGATCTGATTCATGCTGCCAACACTACTGACAATTCATGGATGTTACAAGTCACCAGACCCATTAGTGAAAGGTCACCAATTATGACGTATCGTGCAGTGGCTGTGCCAGCACAGTAAAGGAGCCAGGTCATTTCGAGGTCAAAATCCTCAAGCCAGGTCACCCGGAGTCAGGGGCGTAGCCAGGATGTTACATTGGGGCCACAGAAGCTGAGTTCTGAGGGGGTATAGGCGTAGCCAGGATTTTCTCTGGGGTGCACTTTTTCCTCAAAAAAGTTGACCTTTTTTAGTCGTCGCCTTCAAAACACAGGCCGCCAACGCAGCTGATTGTTTCACTGTCAAAATAAAGCGGTCAGATATGGTAACATTTTTATCTTTTGTTCACACTATTACCAAAGCAATATCCAGGGCTGCGGATTTTCCAGCCAGGTCATTTGACCTGGCGCGCCGTGGTGTAGCGCCGCCACAGGATGCAGGATCACGTACATGTATTTAGAGTTTTCATTATTTGAGGCTGAGAAAAACGTTGTGGAGGATGGTAGGTAATGAAAGATGAATATTGCAGCGTACTGTATACTGTAAAATACAACGTAAAGCATCGTTGTCATCTTTTTATGTCTTGTAACACTTCAGAAATTGTATAGCTGTTGTTGTGTCTGCATTGGAGACGCAGACACGGTGTTGTTACGAACGTCGAAATCTGTGCTTGCTTCTCTCTGGAACCAAGCATGATTACTTAAACTTTTAACATAATGTGCAGTATGCTATCAATTCATGGTCGATTACTATTTTCAGTAATCTGACCTCAGGTTCTGACCACATGATTACAGCCCAAGAGACGAAATCATGATAGAAGCGCCACGTGGCAAATGGATGTTTACATTACCGGTATGTCTCCTGCCCGCCCCGCCCTTATTAACGGCGTTTCCAATGCAGACAAGAGTTTCTTTTCTTTAGAAACGTTAGAGTCTAGTTAAGAGGTGAAGATACGGCCAGAAGCAGGAATAATAAAGGTTGGACCAGTAGTGGTTATTGCCTACTAATTGACTGATTAGAAATCATCTTAGGTAAATATTCACATTGATGATTCGAACGCTGTAAGCGACGGCGTTACAAGACAGCACAACAGACGCAATAGCGGTGGCATGCGCATACATACTAGCATCTTCAACACGGTTAACTTACTGAACGAATTAGACGGTATTCGCGTCCGATGGAATAAAAAGGGGTATAAAATAAGAACGTGATTTGGAGAAAATGAATAAATAATATAACGTACAAAACAAACGCATATGTGTAAAACGTAAACCGTGCGAGCGCTCTGTGTGATGTGATTGTCTGGCTGTGTATATCGATTCGATCGATGCTGTGCAGCGCAGAGCTCGCGAAAGACGACGAGTAGGCCTAACATCGTGGATTTTCGGTGGAAAAGCTAATAGACACACTGAACCTTAAAATAGCCAAAAAACATTTTTGAGGAAAGAAAGTTAGATGGCTATGATGAATGTGATGTCTGATTTCAGACAAGTTATGCAAATCAAGAATACAAAAAATATGGCAGAATTTGCAGTGAGGAAACGAGCTTGGTCTTTTTGTCGCCCACATGCCTTACGCTAATGTCAGTGAGTGGCACGGAGGGCGATCGCCATCGCCTCCACGGTCCATCCCTCGTTTGACATGCAGGAAAGTGATTTTTTCTTAATATTGACCGCAGGAATGATGGTACCTAATTTATGGGTGTATTGGGGAGCCGGTCGTCCCCTCATCCTTTCAATGCTTGTGATTATGCTACTTGTCTGGGTGTGCAACTGGTCAGTTTTACAAGAGTTCACCGGTTAGCGGTTGGCAAGATCACATTTACTGGCAACAAAAGCGTGTCGCGACTGGGTGGTAGAATTCGTTGGCGCTGTGGTCTGGAACGGTCGAGCGACGACGGCCTGGAAGAGCATTTCGACGCGGACGAAGACGCCGGCAGTTTGAGCACATCGGGGTCGGAGAGGCTGACTCGCTGAGACCGTTCGACGCTACGACGACGGCGTGCAGCAGCGACACGCCGTACGTCGGCAGCTGCTGTCCTGGCGTCTGGCTCTACAGACAGTCCGCGCCGGTCTTCAGCGTAATCCGCACTGCTATCGCAGGCAGCTGCGGCGCCAGAGTCGCATATCCACCGAACGTTCGGCATCGATCTGGTTGCGCAGCGGTCATCAGTCACGTCCGTCGTCGGTCGCAGATAGATGACGGACCAAGTCCTTCGATGTGGCGACGACGACGACCGACAATCCAACACGCCGGCAGTGTCCCGTCTACTCGCCGCCGGCGCCCTGTCTGCTTGTCCGTTTGACGCCTGACGACAGACTACTACTTGATCGTTTGGAACGCCGAGGTGTCCTGAGGGAGGATCGCTGGTCGGTGAGTCGAATGATCCGCCACGCATCTCTTCCTCGATTGTCTCCTACATCACACACACACACACACACACCGGGCCTAGAAGATAATAACTGTTGTGCCTATACAGTATGTTAATACAGCTATCATCCAAGTGTATGCACTTGATATTAAATTCTGTTCTGTTAAAGACTCGTCTCTGAAATGAAATGACCCACATTATGTGTCGAGTTGGGAGTTAAACTTGACGTTGCACGCTCAATCCCACCCCCTGATACTTGAACTTTTCGCCGCCAGACCTCGTCACGCATGAGTGAAGTCGCAGAACTCGCAGCTTTATGCAGTTGTGTGCATTACGGCGCGGCTAACGCGGACGTTTAGCTTCGTCTACATCGCAAGCATATTCTTACATGTAAGCTTACTAGCGCAGCAGTAACCTGCAGTTGAAGATGTATCGGTATTCTGACGTCGGCAGAGCGCGGCGTCTGAAGCTGAGTTTCCTGTTCCAGCTCTCGTTCAATCTCCGCCTCGATATCAAGCTCATCATCGAGGTCTTTGTGCGACTCCTGCAACAGCAGCAGCAGCATCAGCATTAGTCATCAGTAACAACAACGAGCACTCAATTCAGCGATGGATTTGGTCCATTAAATCGGTTCGGTTTGAAGCAGCACACATTTGGACAGTCACTCGGACGATTGTGTATCCAAATCACGATGACAGTTCGTCGAAAAACGTCCGTTAGTCATTAAAAAGGCAGTAAGACAAAACGACACGTAACTGCTATTTGCTACAGTTATTCAGTAATTCACGCTTCATAAAATAGTTAGACATTCTGTAATTTTCTGTTGTTTGTTCGCAGCAACAGTTTACGCTGTAGATTCAATTATGGTTCCCCACGGTTAAAATAAGCCCCATTATTACGTGACTGTTTGTATGATGCTGCGTTGTAAAGTTTATACAGCGTTGGCTCGACCTGTAGGCTATTAGCAAGTTTCGTGCATTCTGTCATTAATGTGTAAAATTATTTTTGTTTACAAGCGTTATGACAGTGTTATCGTTGGACTTTTTTATGATACAAGGACTGCTATAGCTTTGATACTGAAATTAGTAACAAATATTCGAGAAGAGTTGGATGGCTTGTGCCAATGACATTACTAGGCTTAGCAAAAGGAGATATGCGATAATATGTCTTGATTTTTCAGTCCAGTTGTTTCCTGTCTGTCTGTGTGTCTGTTTTATGGTCCATTGTATGAGTTAAATAAATGTTTTGTCTATATTAACCACTAAACCGAAGTGAACGAACCAAGAGGCCTATCAGTGACGTATAACCGGCCGGTCAGTGGCCGTCAGCACCGAGTTATCAACCGTTTCTGAGGACCTGTTCTTGGTTGTTTTTAGGTGTTTTCAGTAACCTATATGCGAGACGCGGCAAACAAATCAGCCCAGCGATACCGGTAGCTCTGTCTGTATTTTCACGTACAGCAGCACTAGCAACAGCGTCAAAATTCCGCGTCAGACAACAATCACGATGCACGGCTACACGTGCAGCTTCACATTGGACGTTGTCCCAGACAGCCACGAACTAAGGAAGTTAGAATAGTGGTTTCGGTTCGCTCGCACGCTCCTAAATTCCTAATTTCTAGTTGGCTGCTCTTTAAACTCCAGTTTCTAATAGGACCGATTCTCATTTCAGCACGGAAATAAACGCCTCTAAAGTTACGCATATATTATTATAACCCATTTGTCACCAGAAATTGAGGCGATGGGGAAACGCTCTTCCTCTTGGCGTTGTCGACTTTCACCCATTATTTCTCTGTCTTCGTTCAGCGCTTTTCCATCACCCCACTCGACCCACAAATCCAGTTATCTCAGAACAACGGCAGTTCTGGTCATTAGCTTACATAGCTGTAGCCAGGATTTTCTCTGGGGTGCACTTTTTTTCCTCAAAAAGTTGACAACCTTTCATTAGTCGCCGCCCTTAAAACACAGGTTAAAACTACTAAATGAAGCACTCCGACACTCCAAATCTCCCCCGGGGCACCGCCCAGCAAAAATGTTATAAAAATTGACTCTTGCTCTGCCTGGAGTGCACTTACAATTTTTCCCTGTAAATTACGCCTAAAAATTTCTCCGCCCTGGGTGTGCAGGTGCACCCACGGCGCCCCCTAGTTACGCCTATGAATTAGCTTTAAGGAATGGTGAATGTACAGGAAAGTGAGTGTGCAAACTTGAGGGAACGCGTGCCCGGTTCCCCGTAGGTAGCGACGCCATCAGTTATCAGTTGTCAGTCGGCTGCAGCTGCAAAGCGTATTAGTACGTCAAAGTATTAGCACACCATTGAGCTAAAACAACGAACAAGTTAGTGTGTCATGACCGAAATTAGACACAAAGCGAATCTACAGAGCTAAGGTGTTAGCGACACGACGTACACATCGACATTCGACACGCATATCAAACGCCGGTCAAATATCTCGTTCGCACTGTAGCCATGGACGTGGAATGTCAGCGCCGTAAGAACACTACAGTGCAGCTGGTGTCAGTGGCGGACGAGGGATAATTTGGCTTTAGAAAAAAGAACGATAAAATGAGATTCCCTTTAACAGTCATACGTGAACCTGCATGGTGTGAAGAGCATTCAATTGCCTGTTTATTATACGATTCATTGTATACGTCTGTGTGCAGCAGTTTTGTACTTCGGGAATTCTTTTTTCTTCGTTTCTGCTGGCACGTGCAATGATGCTTTCTTTGAACACAATGGGAGACCTTTGCAGTCCCAAGCCATCTTATCACGAATGCTCGTCAGTTTCTAAGTCTATTGTACTATCTACCACTCGCGACTCACTCCGCACTAATCGCTGTCACTCAGGCTGCATCACACAAGCTACAGCGCAGTTGCGGCTGCAGGCGCACCTGTCGCATACGGCCAGCAATAATATTCAGCCACAAACTAGATACACCGTAGGCTGAATATTCCGCAGGCACGACAACACCTACATTCCGGACTTACGGATACATTCCGCTAGTAATGCGCGCCGCGACGAATAACTAGACACTCTCATATACTACTGTCGCGCGGTCGAGTTGCGCAGTGCATACCGCCGACTGTTCGGCGTCATTATTCTCGGTCAGAGCGTCCAGCACTCTGACTGGATTGCAAGGCACGTTTCCGTTCGTCAGTGCGACCTCTTCGCCATCATCGCTGTTCGCCTCCTCCACTGCCTGCTCTTCATTCTCGGCCAGTGCACGTCGACCCTCCTTCGACCAACGAGAATTAGTTCAGATTAGTATTCAATTATGCTACTGTGACAAAGAAGAAGAAACGATTTACCGAAGAAACCAAAGAAGATTTCATTGCCAGGAAGTTCACCCCTTCGCGGCGCTTTGAGCTGACGAGAGTTTAACCCAATTAAGCTAGCATAATACGAAGCCACTTTGTCCGAATGCCCGAAAAACAGCATACGTACACATAAGCCAGTAGTGCTATACAAACATCTGTTACATCGTTAGCTAAGTTAGAGGTAATATCCATTTAGTTGGTATGGGCGAAGAGCAGGATATCACGTTACGTAACAAATGCAATGAATATCTGAATGCAAAAAAATTAACATTGATATAGCGATTGCACATGTAACAGACCTTTGGATCTACATAAGTCCGCGAACTAAACGGATAGTGTACTAATTATAGCGAGCATCACAACTCTGATATAAATTTACGATAACATTTAACAAAGCGTCCAATGTCCAATATAATTTGAAGTAAACTACACGTCGTTAGTGCTAGCTTGGTGTATAATATTTTACAACGTACGTGTTTTAATTTACCTATTTTTGTGCTTGCCAGACAGGAGTTCAGGTTGGTCCAGTTTTCGATTGTTAAAAAGGATATAGAACACGACGGACACGATACCTCAAGGTGTTTCATCAGAACGGCGACGACAACGTTGACGAGGACGAACTGCGCCATCAAGACGAAGACAACGAAGAAGACAGGAGCAACAACGGGACTAACACAACAGTTGTGAACACAGTCGTCCGAGTTGTCGCAGTCGTCGCGCAACGTGTCCTGAGACAATCGCCATAGACTCTCACTAGCATTCAAGTACTTGTCATAAAACTATTTATCTCTCATTCATTCATTCATTCATTTTATCATCCTCGGGACTGTGAAACAGGATAATTTGATTTATTCGAGTTTTAAGCAAGTATAAAGTATCAGAAAAAACGATACAGAGTAAAAAAGCTTTACAAACAAACAATGACTAGAAACACGACGTGAAAATAAAACAGTTGAACAGTCATTACAATTCATTAAACTGACCGTAGGTCTACTTTTTGTGTGACAGAATAATAACACTATATGGTGAAAACAGCTCAATACAGTTCTATGAACATCTGAAAATAAACGAAGTAGACCTATTCTCTTTAATGATCTGCATTTATAATACACGCAACCGTAACTATTAATAATACCTTCATAATACCGTTCCAGTTGTCACCAGTCGCCACGCGAAACAGCGTTAAGAAAGCCATCCCGAAGTTGTGGAAGTGCGCGTGCTTGCTCAGACCAACGCATGGATGCAGTTCCGAACATTCTGGACAACGTTGAAATTATATGCACGATTTGGCAGCCAACATTATCAAACAACTTGGCGATGGCTAGTCTGCACTACACGCAAATCGTCATTGATTATAATGTTTAACTGATGTGCAGTCCTGTGAATTCGAGGGTTCTGCTGCAGCTGCAGGTAATATGGAGTTTCAGCATAGATGGAGTATTCGCGCTGCGTCCATGCTGAAACCTCATTAGCACTATCAGCACTGTGGAGTCTGGCAGTGGCGTCAATAGGGTTGGTGTCACCCGGGGCGGCAAATGAGGGTGTCACCCCTATTTTTTTCCTGAAAATAACTGACGACCTTTTTTATTCATCACTGTCTGCCAGTTTCTACGGTGTTACGCCTATTTATTTTCTCCTAAAAACTGACGACCTTTTTCTGCTCATCACTGTCACTTTTCTTGATTTCACTCGGGTGTAACCCCCTGGAGGGTGTCACTCCGCACATTTTTACCTGTTCGACCTCGTTTGTCCACTATTCTGTGTAAATTTGCCCACAATTTTTTGGAGGGTGCCACCCGGGGCGGTCTGCCCCCAATGACGCCACTGGAGTCTGGACTCACTGCCGCCGACCAAGCGACTACTCAGTTCTATGCTCTCTTGAAGACCGTATGAACCACTACCGGCGGCTATCGTAGCTAAATAGCCTTGATTATATCTTTACTCTTTTATAATATCTTCCACACCATCGTAAGGCACTGAATGGCCTAATTGTGCTGATGTGCCGTTAAAAACCACTCACTCACCAGCGCCTCCGTGAAAGCTTAGGCTCTAAGGACTGTTACGCAGACACGATCGGCCCAGCCGAGATGAATATCAAGTATATGAGGTTACTGCAGCAAAACGCTCGTAGCTGTTTCAGTGGCGTAAAAAAATCTGAATCAAAATTGTCATATTTATTTTTTCACCGTTATTATGTAATTCCACTTTGAACGGCAGAAAATCCAACACATCTGAATAGGTAGATTGCAAAGTCAATCGCCAAAAAAAGACGACGCACAAAGATAAGAAGCCGTGATAGTTCCGGCCGATCGGATGGATAGGCGGGCCTATATTCAGGTGAAGCACGGGCTCAAAAACTGAAGAGTAGACCGCTCAGAATACTGCAGAAATATAATTAAATAAATCACAGAAAATGTAAAAATACCATTAAACACCCGAGAAGAAAAGTGGTTAAAGCAGACTAAGGCGATAAGGCTGGGTGAAAAAGAAGTGATTCAAACAGTGAATGAAAGAGAGAAGCGAGGAAAGTTTCCAGCAACTCACCTACACGACCAAACAGTTCGACACCAAGTGCAGCGAAGATGAAGAACAGAAGAAAGAAGAGCAGTCCGAGGTTGCCGACTTCCGGAAGTGCCTGAACGACCGTGTCGAGCAGCGCGCGAACCGACTTGGCCATTTTGAGCAGCTTCAAAACTGTAACGTATATAACATACCAACAACTACAACATGGCCGTAACAGCGCATGCCTACATCACTGTACTATATCCATCAGACTTCACCGACTCTTTGTCTGTTTTCACACTACCCCAGTCGATAGGTTTAGGCCCCTCACACACGCCCCAGAAACTGTCGCCATAAATTCGACGCCAGATTCCGGCGCCAGTTTTTCGTGCCGATGCACGACTTCT
>Ga0066192_1000333_pt1 | contig 10160 bp, 10 predicted proteins | sample WorMetvacBELIZE1_FD_58707 | JGI IMG/M metagenome (GOLD analysis project Ga0066192, IMG submission 58707) | Marine gutless worms symbiont microbial communities from Max Planck institute for Marine Microbiology, Germany - Olavius vacuus BELIZE.1... | ecosystem: Host-associated > Annelida >... | reverse complement strand
GGTTTAGCATAGACCAGTTGAACCGTTTAGTCCCCGTTTCTAGTTCCTTGCTTTCCTATTTAGTCCTCATTTTTAGCAACACAGAATTCATAATAAAGCCTTATAATTCAAAGTTCGTTTTGCATTCACTTTTAAGGACTATGGATCATGCCTTCAATTTCTCAACGCTCAGAAATGGGAGCAAAAGAGTTCACTGTGTTGGTTGCACTGTTGATGTCGATTGTCGCTATTTCAATTGACGCCCTGCTTCCCGCACTTGGCCTCATTGGTCAAGACTTAAAAGCGACAGACTCTAATCAGCCACAACTGTTAATCAGTTTAATATTTTTAGGCATGGCAATTGGCCAACTCATTGCTGGCCCCTTGTCTGATGCACTAGGCCGAAAACCTATACTCTTTGCTGGCTTTGCTCTGTATCTGGCTGGCACGGTGTTTTGTTTTTTTGCACCAACTTTATCAGAGCTAATGATTGGTCGATTTATACAGGGCCTGGGCGTTTCCGGTCCTTACATCGCTGCCATCTCTTTAGTACGTGACCAATTCAGCGGTGCAAAAATGGCTCGCACCATGTCATTTGTCATGATGATATTTGTCTTAGTGCCTGCGATCGCACCCACATTAGGTCAAGCCATCATGTTTGTCTCAGATTGGCACAGCATTTTTATTATGTACTTTTTATATGCCGCTATTCTGCTCGTATGGATTGCGACACGCCTGAAGGAAACACTGGCCAAACCTGATCGTATTCCGTTCACCTACTCAGGGTTTAAAAATGGTTTCAAAGAAGTTCTAAGTAACCGCCAAACACTTTGCTATATGCTGTGTATGGGACTGTTCTTTGGTAGCTTTATTGGTTACCTAAACTCTTCACAGCAAATTTTCCAAGTACAATTCAATACTGGCGCCCTATTCAGTTTGTACTTTGGTGCCTTAGCACTCGTGCTTGGCTTTTCCTCGTTATTAAATGCCCGTATTGTTGAAGCATTTGGGATGCGTCCTATTGCACTGTGCGCCATCACTACAGTGGTCATTGCCTCTCTTGTTTTCTGGGCACTGCATTCATTCGTTAACGTTACATTATGGATGTTCTTAACCTACGCAACTGTGTTGTTCTTTTGCTTTGGCTTACTGTTTGGCAACGTTAACGCCCTAGCCATGGAACCTATGGGACATGTTGCAGGCATTGCTTCTGCGGTCATTGGCTCAGTCTCTTCTATTTTATCGATGGGCATAGGCACTTTGATCGGTCAGTTGTACGACAATACGCTTATTCCCGTTGTCATGGGCTTTAGCTTACTTGGGCTACTAGCACTTGGGCTTATGTATATTGCCGACAGCAAAACACCTGATGACTTAGATCCTGCGATAGCATAGGCACAACATGCGTAAAACAGATAAGAAAAGAGACAACTTGATTCGAGAGTCGCTGACTAAGCTCTGCGATGAACTATTGGCTCTGAACATAGGCTTTGCGTGGCTGACGCACACCGTGGATTACAATGCCTTTCCACAAAGCCTAAAAGTCATCATTATCTTTGAGACAGACGAAGCTCAAGAACGATTCGCCAACAGTACCGCTCTAGACAAACTCTTATCGGATATTGCCCATCGCTTTAAACAGCTAGACATCCGCCTTGCCATGCCACATAAACACGTCTTGCTCGATAACGAGCAAGCATGCTTTAGAAGTCATCAAGGCAAATGGGCTAACCGATTACAACAACACTGAGCACATTCCTGCGTACTCATGACAAGGCGCTGACTTAAGAAGCGCCTTTTTCTATAAAGCTTCGTCTGCATACATATTCTTTACATTCTCGGTTATAACTCCCCATTCATCGCACGTTTCTTGCGCTTATTGCATGTCTTACCTGTCTATCCTGATTACGTCATTTAGAAAATTAGCGATTAAGGAGAACGAATTATGTTGGGTTGGACATTTCTATTTTTGATTGTTGCGTTATTGGCAGGTGCTCTTGGTTTCACTGGGATTGCAGGGGCAAGTATGGGAATTGCAAAAGTACTGTTCTTTGTCTTCTTAGTATTGATGATTATTTCAGCAGTCCTCCATGTGGTTCGAGGCAAAAAACCACTTTAGTCACTATTCCATTTATAGGCCCACAGATATTTACCGTGGGCCTTAATCGCCTTATTTTTGTCACCTTTTCCAATCAGATAAGACGTACCATGGTTTTCTTCGCCCTATCAATGTACCAGAGGATGAAACATGAAAGCTTACAAGTACGTACCATTAATCATTTTGCCATTCGCCTCAAGCACCTATGCCGATCAACTAAATTCCAGCATCGGTATTACAGGTATTTGGGCCGAGTCTTATATCGTAGGTGAAGATAACGTCAGCGACCCTTTTCCTTACGTCAATCTGTCCTATGGCATGTTTAGAGCATCCCCACAAGGTATAGGTGTAGAACACGCCATTAGTGACAAAGATAAAGTCAGCCTTCTTGTGAAGCTAAGACGATCCCCACTGGATATTGATGAGAATAGCCAACTTACTGGCCTAAATGAGCGCAAAGATGCCACGGAATTAGCTCTAGGCTGGTCAACCAAGCTTCAATCTATTGATATTACCTCCTCCTTGGCAGCGGACATCAGTGACAAGCACAATGGCTACGAAGCGAAAATCAAAGCGTCCAAACCTTATAAAACGCAAGTGGGATTGTTCATCCCTTCCCTCGGCTTAGCTTATCAATCAAAAGACCTAGTCAACTATTACCATGGTATCAGTGCTAGCGAGTCTGCTCTGTCTGGATACCAAGCCTATGAAGGTGATGGAGGTGTAATTGGTCAAATGGGCATCACACACATTTTCCCTATTTCTGATCACTGGAAAACCATTACAAACATTCAACATACCACCTTAGGCGATAATATTAGCGACAGCCCAATTGTTGAGCAATCTAGCTTCTGGGCCGGCATGTTTTCGGTAGTGTATACATTTTAAACGGATTAAATAGTGTGATACGCCTAGGGTTTGTTTTAGACTGAAAAGGTCATCATTGCGGAGGTGCTTATGAAAAAACTAAAGAATGAAGCGCAACTCGTAAAAAAAGCCATTCAAGTAGGTGAATCTTACGCCAAGAACCGTGGCTATGCGGCATTTTCGGCACAGACCTCAGCCAATCAAAAAGTGGAGTCTTTATACCGCTTACTAGTACTCGATAAACTGGTGGTCGCACTGCCTCCGGATAAAGAAGACTTACCCGGAATGAAACACAAACTGGCTATTTGGATTGATAAAATGCTCCCCGCAGATCATCCATTGAAAGAAGCCAGTTAGTTTTATTCGCCATAAAAAGGGCAATTTGATTCCAAGCAAGGTTTCAAATAGCCCTTTTAAATTTCTAACAAAAAAACACTCTGAACTACAAGCCAGATTGATCCAACCAAACTGCCGTTTGTTGCAGTGCGCCTATACCGTGAATATCCGTTGGCATTAATGGCATCCTAAACTGTGCTTGGTCAGCGAAAATACGATCGATATCGTTTAAGTAACGCTTTTCTTGCTCGCGACGCTGTGCTAAAAACTCGCCATCTGCATTGTCTGGCAATACTCGATTAACGACCAAACCGTGTAACGGTAACGCTTCGTCCTTTAGAGATTTCACCGCACGTTCAGTTTCTAGAATAGGTAATTTTTCAGGCGTTAACACGAACAGCAAACCTGTATTTTCAGCATCTTGAAAACGACGGCGACTACGCTGAAACAAGCGTTGACGCTCAAGTAAGGTTTCTGTGATTTCCTGTGTTCGGCTGTCCATACCGTCGGTTGCATGTTTGCTCGGATCCGCCATTGGGTTCGCAATGTCTTTTCCCGCTTTTGCCGTTAAATGGTCCAACACGCCAGCAAGCTTATCTGACTTCGCCTGCTGGCTAAGCATACCTTGAGTCCAAGCCGCCATTGCCTCAGGGAGACTTAACAAACGAAGTGTATGCCCTGTGGGGGCAGTATCGAAAATCACTAAGTCATATTGATCTTCAGCGTCTTCAATAAGCCGGCATATACGCTCTAACAAGGCCGCTTCCTGTGCACCTGGTGATTGCTCTGTCAAACGCATTTGACGTTCAATTTCAGGGTACATTTCTGGGCGTGTAAAGCGTTTCATATCTTTCGTCACACGCTCGATATGCGCTATAACCTCTTTGTCAGGGTCAATCTCTAACGCATGAACCCCCGCGCACACCGCGGCACCTTGGTCACCAATCTCCCAATCAAACGCATCGCCTAAGCTATGAGCTGGATCGGTCGACACCACTAACACACGCTTACCCCGGCGAGACGCCAATAACGCCAGCGCAGCAGAAATGGTGGTTTTGCCCACTCCTCCTTTACCACCCACCAAAATTAAACGCTTATCTGTAATGCACGACATCGACTTCAACCTACAATGACTTGGTTTATTAACAACAACGAAAATGATCTAGCGGCGAATGCTCCATTCCCATACGCTTATGCCAGTCATGGAAACGTTCGAGCAACAAAGGTTGTAGTTCAAGCGTGTAATAGGCGGCCGGATTTGGCACGCCCATCAACTCAGAAAACACTAACATCATAAACAAGTCGTCTTCGTCACGCTTTGCCCGAGCAATCGCGGAGCGGTATGGCGCGTTGTAAGCTTCTTCTAGCATACGCGAGGCTTTACCAGCCCACTGACGAACAGATTCAATCTTCATGATTAAGCATTCTCTTTACGAACACGAACCATGGTGGCCGCTGCTTCTAGAGCAATACAAATCGCCGCCACCAAGATTACCCCATCAAGGCCAAATAAGAACCAGTTCTCGTCGTTATAGAAACCTTTTAGCTGGATAAGCAATGCAAAAATGGTCATAACTAGTAAGAACACCAATGGGATCAAGGTGTAATACGAAGGACGCTTAAGGCGAATCAACATCACAGTGATCACCATCAGCGTTAGACCTGCTAATAATTGGTTAGTGGTACCAAATAAAGGCCAAATCAACATACCGCCAGAACCATCGGCACCTGCGCCGAAGGCCAGCAACATACAAGTACCCACAGCTAACAGCGTCGCTGGCGCAGCTTTTTGTAGCCACTTCAGGTTATAGATTTCACCCCACTCTTGGAAAATATAGCGCTGTAGACGAATACCTGTATCCATGGTAGTACCAGCAAACAACACTGCCATAACCGTTAACAGGGTTTGTGCAATGGTGTTATCCAACCCAATACCATTCGTCAAGATATTCGCGCCACCACTTACAAATGCCGCCACGCCACCTTGACCAAATGAGCTGTAAACCGCTTGCCAATCAGCCAGTGTAGCAAAACCAGCTGTCACGGCGATGATGGTTGCAAGGGATAAAGAACCCTCACCAATCGCACCAAAGTAACCAACAAAACGAATATCGGTTTCTTTCTCAATCTGCTTAGAGGTCGTACCAGAAGAGACCAAACCGTGGAAACCTGAAATCGCGCCACAGGCAATCGTCACAAACAAAAGTGGTACTAAGGACGGCGTGCCTTCAGGGGTTTCCATGTTAAACGCAGGCGCGACTAACTCAGGACCTGAAATCACAACTGCGGCATACATTAAAATCAAACCGATAAACAGTTGTAGACCGTTAATATAATCTCGAGGTTGCAGTAACATCCAAACAGGCAAAAGTGATGCAATCGCAGCGTAGATGAACAGCAACACAATCCAGCTGGCTTTATCAGATAGTCCAAGGATAGCGTCTGGCATGATAATAGGGAGGGACGGTCCAGCCCAAATCAACGCGTACAAAGCCACCACGCCTAAAACTGATACCGTACCTAACCCTATCATGCGGCGGAAAATCAATTGCCCAATGATCAAGGCGACAAAAATCGCCCCCCAAACCGGTACAACAGAACTAGGAAATTTCACCAAAAGATTTGAGATTGCCGTGGCAAATACAGCATTTACCATCAACAGCACTAGGAAAATTACGATCATAAACAAGCTTCGCGCTCGTTTACCGATGACATCTTCGGTTAGTGCACCAATCGACTTAGCTTTGTTGCGGTTACTGGCCCAAATCGCACCGGCATCATGAACACCGGCAAAGAAAATGGTACCAAAAACCACCCATAAAAAAGCTGGCACCCAGCCCCAAATCACCGCAATAGCGGGACCGATGATCGGCGCTGCACCAGCAACGGAAGTAAAGTGATGACCCCAAAGGACATATTTATTGGTAGGTACGAAATCAACACCGTCCTCAAACTCATGAGCAGGTGTGCGGAAGTTCGGGTCAAGTTTAAATATTTTCTCGGCTATAAATTTTGAATAAAACGCATAGCCCAAAAACATAGCAACTAAGCCCATTACCATTAAGATAACAGCGTTCATAGGGAGCCTCTCGAAGGGATTTTATTATTGTTACGGTTTGTAACCGCGCGCAATATTAATCCGGCTTCAGTAAGCATCCCTATTCGACTAAGGTCGTAAAAACGGGGCTATGAACTTTAGTTTCTAAAGTTTCCGTATTTAGTAAACAATTCTTACCAAATAGATTCTAAAAGCACTTCAGAAATACTTAGGCATCACTCTTTGGCGTACTTGGGCGAACACGCTTACGCGGTGCACGACTTGGTTTCGCTGTATTCTCAGTTACTTTATTTGCTTGCCCTGAACGATGATTTTGCGGCTTAGCTTGATTTGAATTGCCACCATTAGCGCTTGGTCGAGTACCCGAGCGACGAGGTTTTGAATCACGTCCTTCAGCTCCGCCTTCACTACGATTACGTGGGTTAGACTTACGCTGAGCAGGCTTATTTGAACGCGGCTTCGCACTGCCATCTTTTGCTGAAGCTGCAGGCTGTTGAGTTTGATCCGTCTTTGGCTTCTTAGGCTTTTTCGGTTTCTTAGGCTTAATAGGACGAGTATCCAATTTTGAGGCCTGCAAAGGAGCGCTTGGTGGGAATTCAGCGCTTACTTGGCGTTCAATCAATTCACCAATCACGCGTTCAATAGCAAACAACTCTTTGATATCTTCTTCCGTTACAAACGATACCGCGTGACCTGTTTCACCTGCACGACCAGTACGACCAATGCGGTGTACGTAGTCTTCCGGCACTTTTGGCAAGTCAAAGTTCACCACATAAGGCAGCTGGCTAATATCAATACCACGAGCTGCAATATCCGTTGCCACCAACACTTGCACCGCGCCTGATTTGAAATCGGCCAAGGCTTTGGTACGAGCGTTTTGGCTCTTGTCTCCATGGATCGCCGCAGCAGTAATGTCTTTGGCATTCAACATACGTGCGATGCGATTCGCACCGTGTTTTGTTTTCGAGAATACCAGAACCTGACGCCAGCCTTCTTGCTTCACAAGGTGGATCAAAAGCTTAGTCTTATTTGGCTTGTCCACTTCAAAAACGGTATGACTGATCGTTGCGGCTTTAGTATTCGCAGGTGACACCGAAACTTCTTCTGGATCATTCACAAAACGCTCTGCGAGTTCTTTGACCGGATCCGAGAAGGTTGCCGAGAACAACAAGGTTTGACGCTTTTTCGGAATCAACGCCACGATCTTTTTCAAATCATGGATAAAGCCCATATCTAACATACGGTCAGCCTCATCCAATACCAGAATTTCCAAGCGGTCTAACTTAATCGCATTCTGCTGAAATAAATCCAACAAGCGGCCTGGAGTCGCCACCAACACATCCGCACCACCGCGAAGCTTCTGCATTTGCGGATTGATCTTTACACCGCCGTACACCACCGCACTTTTAAGCGGCAAGTGCTTGCTGTATAGCGAAACGTTATCCGCGACTTGCTGAGCCAACTCACGGGTGGGAGTCAGCACAAGAGCACGTACTTGGTTGTTACGCGCCCCTTGACCCGCTAATAAATTTTGCAGCATCGGCAGGGTAAAACCCGCAGTCTTACCTGTCCCTGTTTGCGCCGCCGCCATCAAATCCTGACCCGACAACACCACCGGAATGGCCTGTTGCTGGATGGGACTTGGAGAAGTGTAGCCCTTCTCTTCCAAGGCTTTCAAAATGCGCGCGTCTAATCCTAGGGACTCAAAATTCATTAGGGTTCTCAATTGGGTGATACAAAGGCGCGAAGCTTAACCTTTGTAAGTAAAATATGCGAAGGGTTTTGTAAATGTTATATTTTGTTTTCCTAAATCGAAGCTTGATAATAAATTAATCAAATCCATCATTACTTACTTCAGCTAACCAAAGCAATATGTAGATAAGGATTCTCTGATATTACGGAACCAATAGTGTCTTCTAAAACACATAATAAACGCTTATCGAGCCGATACTTACTGTTGTCTCTAGTTGTGGCATTGGTTCCACTATTCATTTTTGCCAGTTTGTATGACCGTTATTTTGATCAGTTGGTTTCAAAAATCACGGACGGAAGGATTAACACTCAAGTTGCTGCGGTTCAAAATGAGTTTCGCGTTCATCTAAGAGAGCGCTTGTATCAACTTGATGTACTTGCGGATGAGCTTGATGCTCCCGAAATTTTTCAAAAAGATGGTAAACAAAATCTTCCTGAGGAACTGGAAGCGCTTTTACGGTTACAGACTGACCTTAATAATGTTTACGGTATTGCCTTTTTTGATGCTGAAAAGCAGTTTCTTTGGAGTTTCCCTGAGTACGACTATTCACCGGACAGGTATCACGCAGTTCAGCCTTACAAAACACAGTTTGAACAGGCGGATATTTTAGGGCCGGAAGAGTTTACCTTTGATCGACCAAGCTCTGTCCTACTTGTTAAACCAATTATCGGTTTATCCGGTAATAACAAAGCGCCCTATTTAGGGCTTATTCTGCGTTTCAACTCGTTAGCAGCAATCCCAAAATCGTTGGGCACGGATGGGATTTTTACTCCTTATTTAGGCGTGCCAGGTGACCGCATCTTTGACATCGTAGGTCAGCCAGTTCAGAGCATAGACCAATACGATCAAACGTTTGACTTGCTCCCAGGCTGGTCTATCAAGCTTAGGCAAAACGAAGTGCTTGCTGCACCGCCTAGCGCAACCCTTAGATATTGGTTGATTGGCTTAGTGATATTAACGGCCGCTTGCCTTCTACTTGTTCATTGGTTTATTTCTAAACGCTTAAATCGTCAATTAGATACGCTGATTGTGGGTATTGAACGAGTTGCTTCAGGAGATCTCAAATCTCCAGTACCAACTCAGCCGGGCACAGAGCTTGATCGACTAACGATTGCGATTGAGAAAATGCGTTCTCAACTTAATCAAGTGATTCAATCAAATGTTGAAATGGAAAGGCGAGCCTCTCTCGGGAATCTAGCAGCAGGGCTGGCTCATGATATCCGCAACCCGCTTAACATCGTTGGGATCACCACCAAAGCATTATTAAAAAGAGAGCTTAACGATGAAAAAAAAGAAATGCTCTCTATGGTCAAGGATGAACTTGGACGGGTAAATCGAGTGATTGACAACTTATTAAACTTTGCTCGACCAACGCCTCCTAAACAAGAGGTTGTAATATTGGCTGAGGAGCTTCAGCTGGTTTCGAACCTTTTAAACGCAACAGTACACAAACATAAGGCTAACTTGCGCATAGAGTGTGACGCGACATTAGAACTGTTAGCAGACCCTACTCACTTGCATCAGGTATTAATAAACCTTGTCTTAAATACTATCCAGTCTTTTAATGGTCAGGGCGGTAACGTGACCATTAATGCCAAGCGTGAGCCTGAAGAGTTGGTCATCGCCGTTATTGATAATGGTCCGGGTATAGACTCGTCACATCTTGAGCGGATTTTCGAACCCTTTTACACCACGAAATCCACCGGCACAGGTCTTGGTTTAGCCATTTGTCAGGCTCTTATTCAAGCCAACCATGGACGGATAGAGATTCGTTCTGACAGTGAAGGCACCACTGTATGTTTAAAATTCCCAATACAAGCAAAGTTAGACGATACTTATGAGTAACCTAAGCGTTTTGGTCATTGATGATGAACAGAATTTAGTACGAAGTATTAAATTCTCTTTGAGTAATCAGGATATTGGATTCTCAGCTGCTTTTACAGGGCAAGAAGGGATCACCGCGTTTGAGCAAATAAGCCCCGATTTAATTCTGCTCGATTTAGGCTTACCAGATATGTCTGGGCTTGAGGTATTAAGCCACTTGAGACAACTTTCTCCAACAACGCCCG
>Ga0066192_1000332_pt1 | contig 10168 bp, 2 predicted proteins | sample WorMetvacBELIZE1_FD_58707 | JGI IMG/M metagenome (GOLD analysis project Ga0066192, IMG submission 58707) | Marine gutless worms symbiont microbial communities from Max Planck institute for Marine Microbiology, Germany - Olavius vacuus BELIZE.1... | ecosystem: Host-associated > Annelida >... | reverse complement strand
TCACATATTCACACACCAGTATTTCGTTGACAGTTACCACATAACCCGTCGACTCGATGGACAAGCATGTTTGTTGCATTACCACTAGCCTGTTAGGCATGAATGTGGATTTTGCAACACAGGTGGCCACACTTACACGGCCAAACAGCCATGTTATGTGGACTACTTGACTGCCATTCGGCCAGTTCTGCCGTACCACTATGATAGCGGAGGTACGGCAGAACATACCACCAGATCTATTGGAAACATTCACCCTAAGCTGTAGAAGTTGGTGGACTGGACAGACAATACATTGACGTCGACCACACCTTTCTCGGACAGTGTGTGGCCAGTGCTGGCGGTATGATGGTGTGTAGTTTTTATGGACTGAATATTTCGCCCTGGATCCGGCCATTCCCTATGAGCGTTTTCCCCAGGTGTTTCCTATGGCTGCAACTACTTGAATGTAAAAAAGACCTGTTGATGATAAGAATTTACAGTGAGAGTTAAGAATAAGGTCAGTGAGTTAAAAGTTTTCATGTTTCAGTAGTTAACCACTAACCATGGAGGAAATATCCGTGGGAAACCACCGGGTAATTGTCTAGTATACCCCCTCCACCGAGTTGACATAATAATTATATCAGATTACTCAACAACACCAGACTGTGTACTTTATGGCAAAATAGCTTTTTTTGTCTGGGACTAGATTCCACAATACCGGTAGGTGTTAATCCTTCATTAACCCTTGCTGTGTATTCTGCTGGGGAGTAAGCTAGCTACTGCCACCAGGGGAATGCCATTGAGTTTGGTTAAGTACCGAATCAGAAAGTGTAAACTTCTGAATTATTGGATGACGTATAGCGCGTGACACTGCAGAGAATTAACCTGCCGTCATTAGTGTGTCATACAACCAGAAGCGATGCTATAGAGGTTTTTAATTTTTTACATGAAGTTACGAAGTTGTTGACTGTGCAGAGCAGCTTCCACTATGTGAACTAGGATACATGAACACCTGTGGCCACAGTTTGAAACTGAAGAAAACAAATTGCAAATCAGTTGCAACAAAACTTCTGTGGAAATCAAATCGTGAATGTATGGAACAGTCTACTGATAGAAGTGGTGGCAGCTCACACTGTGAAATTGCTTTAAAGGACAACTTGATAGAGACTGTTCAAGCAGTATGTTTTTAACAGAATGGATGGACTGCAATGCTCTGAACTGAAGATCAATCTACAGGCAGTCTGCCTTACTTGACTGAAAGATGATTATGATGATTATGTGCAGTATTAGTCCAGTCCAGTGAACTTGTCATATAACAAACTTATCATGTATGAAAAATTTGGGTAATGGTTAGCGATAGATGTCTGAGCTATGATGGTTGTCTGGAGGAAAGAGGGAACTGTTCTGTGTTGTATTGTACCATACTGAAGTTGTGCAAACATATCAGGACATTTGCAAGGGATGCTAGAGACATTCTTCTCAGACTGACTGTTGTTGGAATTCTTTCTACTATCTCTGTGTTCTTGCAGTGATAAGGCGACCATACTATTATATTTCAGTCTGTAGCTGTTTTCCTGGACATACCAATGACATGCCAAAATTATATTGAGAACTCATTTGATGATGGTCATTATGAATTAACTTTCAATGGAAAAAGATTGATGCTTGCACATTTGCAGCTTGAAGCAGTCAACTGATTCTACTGTTGATGTGAGGAACAAGGTAAACTGATGTAAAATACAAAGCTTCTTGTCAAAGACACATACTGGAATTTAAAAAAAATCATTTTCAGGTCAGTTGTATGACCATGTTGCCTATTAAATACTAAGTAATTTATTGGTACCGGTATGCATAGCAGTATGTTGCATTTATAAGCTGATTAATCATTAAAGTACCATACACACTACTGCATACATGATTATCCTGGTGGTCTCCAAATTTGTGACTGTACCGTGATTTCTAAATAGTGTTTGCAGAAATTTTTCACAGCTTGGATAGTATAATTTGATGAGGTTGTTAGCATGGGCAGATCAAAATATTATTGGTGGGGAGGACTGGTGGAGGGTTTGGGGTTTTCATCCCCAAAAGCTATATGCTTGTGCATACTTGCCACTCATTTTCCACTGCAATTTTGCACATGAATGTTCTAAATATGTAAAATTGGTCAGTCACCCTGCTATTTTACAGATACACTGCGGGTTGCATCTCCTTCATCCTCCCCCTCTATCTGCCCCTGGTGGTTAGTGCTGAATACATATCTTTCTGCTTCACACTTACTTTATTGTTCATATTATAGCTTTTCAGCTTTTCAACGTTTATCAAATTATGTTTATTGGTGTATTTGAATACTGCAAATGTAAGAACGATATGCAGATGCATCCACTTGCAGATGCAGATCTGCAGAATTTTTAGAATCTACGGACTGATGTAGATAATATTCCTTAGGTTTCTTGTCGGGAGTCTTATTCTTGAAAACTGCTAAAGGACATTAGGAAGATTAATTTGGATGTTGTCACAAGATATTACAGGGTCATTACTTGAGCTGCTACAACTGGTTAGCATTTTATCACACAGTTTTGTACTATGACATTTTACATTCAGATGTGGCCTCACTGCAGACTGAAGATTGCATATTGCTAGGGTCTGTGGATGTGGATCTTTGGTTGAACCCCACGGGTTGATGTGAATCAAACTTTTACGATCCGCACATCTCTGTTGACCGGACATGATGCAAATGTGGGAATGGCATTGAGGTGCTGGCCACCCAAGAAGCTCTCCGCCGTTGCCGTCGTCATTGTTGGCTCGAACAGGGAGGATGTTGAGTGGGCAAAGCACAGATCAAACAATACATGTGTTGCATCCTGTTGCTGACTGGCTGAATATCCAGGCCTTTCGAATGACCGTCCCTGAGATAAGTATCGCCGTTCTGCATTGTTAGTCGAACATCATGTTGGACGTCATGTTGGACATCGGACGTCATGTTGTTCATTGGCATGTGCATTCGGTCTGTACCGGCAAGCAACGCACGCATGAGATATGCATTCGTGCACGATATCATCTGATCTATGGGCGATGCAATATCGCGTGGGCAACGAATCCACGATCGATATCGCGTAATCGATATGAACCCCAATAGCAGAAGTAATTAGAATTAATTGTATAATTATTAAAATTTTCTCATGATTACACTATTCTTAATGATTTGTCATAAACTGCCATTTATGTGTACTTAATGTTGCTGCAAGTCATGCTGCAGTAGGAAGCAAGAGCTCAGATGTCAGTTGCTTGAACCATGTACTGTTGAGATGTTTGTTTGCCTGTGGGACTGGATAAAGGAGATTAATATATTTGATTCATTATCATTTGACAGTAATTTTTAGTTTTTACCTTTGCAGTTTTACTATTTTAACTACATTAACTGTTAATTAATTATTTATTCATTTATTTCAGTAAGTTAACTACCAGTATTAAAAAATTGTTTACCAGCACTAGTTTGTAAAAGTGCATCGTATGAAACACATGGCTTAAATTCCTTGACAGAGCATGTACGATACCATAAAGTTTCATCCTTCTATCCTGGGCACTTTTCATTTTATATTAGTGTTTGATATTTCATTGTATCACTGTATGATACAGATGGGTGTAATATCATTGTATTTTGTTGTACAGGAGATTTACGCTGAGGTTTGAAACTTAAAGGCAGAGTGATGTATGACAGCATAAAGATTGTTGATCTTAACCCATCTGTGCCAGAGGATCAAATCTATGATTTACTCTGCGAGAAATTTTCTGCTTTTCCTAATGCCAAAGTGAACATTGTTCAGCAGGACAAAGGCCGTGAGGCCTACGTTCACTTCACTAATTTCAAAGATGCGAGTGTGGCAATGCAAAAAAACAGCTGTGTTGTGATGTTTGGTTACGCGTGCCGTGCTGTGCCGGTGTATAACAATCCAGAAGGCAAGAGATCACCAGATGGTGAATGTTTTGAAACTGCAAACGAGTACCCATCTGATGCATTCAGAAGGTCGGAAGATCGCGAACATGCAGGTGCAGTCCCTGATGAGCACACTGAGAAGGACAGTCCCATGAGACAGTCTGGTGGTTTTCGCGGCGGACGCAGCTTTCGTGGTGCCCGTTGGTTAAATTACAGAGGTCGCTGGCAGAGAGCACGTGGTGGCAGACCTTACCAGGTTCGTGGTGGAGGAAGACCTTATCTTTTAACAAAACCTCGTGATAATGATGAACAAAAACCACACGTCCCACTTGAAACTGGTGATGATGATCGTGAAGAACAACCCTTGTCAACTGCAGCCTCTGAGATGTTGGGTGAATTAGAAGAAAAGGATCCGAACAGTACTCTCTATATTGGGTCAATGGATCCTGTAGTGAAAGAAATCGACTTGAAACGTCTTTTTGGCAGTTTTGGATTTGTACTGAATGTGGAAGTCAAGAAGAGCCCAACCGCATCATCCTGCTATGCTTTTGTTCACTTCCTTACCATGGATATGGCTCGTCTTGCCAAGCAGGAGATGGAAGGTAAACCCATTGGACGCACAGTTCCGAAGCTCGGTTACGGCAGAAATGATCCAACCAAGAGTCTGTGGGTTGGTGGGCTTGGGCCCTGGACCAGTGAAGATATGCTGCGTTTCGAATTTGGCCAGATTGGCGAAGTTGAGAAAGTGTATTGGCCGAAAAACAGAGACTATGCTTTTGTAGTGTTTCATAGCGTACAAGATGCTACCGATGCTACGCAGGTGATGCATGGCAGTCATCATGGCGACCCACCTCATCGTCTTCGAATCTGCTATGCTAGCAGTGTGCAAGTGAATTCTTTTTTAAATAAAACAGACTTTCCTAAATTTCCAAAGAGGAGGATCATACCTATTACAGCTAAAACTGATTTTCCGGAGAAGCGCAAATCTCGTGACTGGGAATTTCAAGAATCTCGTCGGAGACGAGGACGATCACCAGAAATACGCAGAAGCCATTCTCGTCACAGAAGAAGTTCATCAGAGAGAAGAAGCCGTTCCCATCACAGAAAAAGCCACTCACACGTCAGATCCAAGAGGAAAGACAGAAGATCTCCATCTCCTTATGCTCGCAGCATTTCACAAGCATCATCAGATAATGATATGAGTGCCATTTCAGAAACAAGTTCAGAGAGCATCGGATCATCAGAAAGAAACAAACCGCGAAAAAGACGCCAAAAAATATCTCTCTCAAGGTCACCACCAGTAAACAAGCTGTTGAGAAATCCTTCGCCTCCAAAGTCAGTAATGAAAGACGAACGCACGGTTGTGCTTCGCTCAGAGCCACAGCCAGTTCCATCTGGAGCTACATCTAGTGTATTCACATCTGTTCGAAATCCACTAGACACTACTGCAGTACCGACTTACATTCCTCCAGTAGAGCCTGTTGTGTACTATCCACCGTTAGCTAGCACACTGCCTCCACCTATGTATCCCACTCCCATTCATATTCCTCCGCCAGATTACTATATGCCACCCAATCCAATGATGCCACCACCGTTTCAGCAGCATTTGCCACCATTATCTTCATATCCACCAATTCCTGCTGCTAACACACAGGCTGTGGCAGTTGCCAGTGTTCAGAACCCGTACGTGGCTGATAACTTGCATCAGCCTACTACACCTGTGAAAGAGATAAAGAAACCAGCCAGCATTGCGACAAAATTCCCAAAAGTATGGAGTGGAGCACTAGTGCTGAGGAATGCCGCATTTGTGGTCGATTTCCATCTGCTGAGTGGCAGTGTCCTGGTCGTTAACTCACTGCTTGGAAGCAACGTTGAGCCAGGCTCAGAGTCGGACTGTCCAGTGCTGAAAATTTCTCAGAGACTCCGCGTGGATCAGCAGGATAAACTGGATGAATTAGATCGGCGCCTGAAGAAGGCTGGTCGCACAGGCTGCAGTGTGCTTTTGGCGACGTCGACGCCAGCACAAGTGGATGATGATGCTAATGTAGTACAGCAGTACCCTCTGAGCAGTCTAGTCTCATACCTGCTACAGAAGCAGGTGGCTGCCGTTGTTTCTCTGCCACCAGGTAGTTTGGATGCAGCAAAAGCAACTGGAGTTTTGCATGCATTTCCTCCATGCAAGTTTGCAACTGACTTCTTGCAAAGAGAGGCACCGGAACTGCCTACCAGTTGCCCTACAGAAGAGGAACTGCTCGTTGTTTTGTGCAAATATTAACACATTTGATGGACGATGGTTTACTCATTTATACAAAAGTTGCATAGAGACTGCATTTTAACTTGCTGATGGACAGCTGTACAGACTTGATTGACATGTGATGAATTGCATGCTGCAGTGGACTTTCGCTTCTGAATGATCCATAATTTGCATACCCATGAACAAAGACTGAGTGTTGATCATGGACAAAAACCGACACAAGTGACATGACAATGTTTGGTCGTATGGCCAGACTTGACAGTCATGTGAATGATGCATTAATGTTATTTTGCCTCTGCAGAATCCAAAATTGCATGTGACTTTAACGAACAAGACTCCGAGAACAATGTGTCGATTCATGGAGGCAAAGCCAACATACTGACAATGTGAATAGTTTGGTCGTATTATGGCCAAAAAATGCACTGTTGTACGTGAATGTCAGTTTTTGGAGATTGAACATCATCATCTGGTAATTACATATGATTTTGGAACCTGACAGTGTTCAACAAGTTCCAGACCGTTTTGATGGCAGCAGTCGGCTGTTGCAAGAAGATAATGACTTATGTATGACATGCATTTGATGTATTTTTGAAAGTTTAGACCTACTGCCGATTTCAGCAGTGTTCGTTGATGCTGGCAACAAAGCAGATGGCAAGATTTTTCCATGATTATGACAGTAAATGGAAAAAAAACTGGAAATATTTAAAACATAACTTATTTCTAAACTGCTCTACAGTTTTGTGATGGAATGCCTACAAGGGTAAAAAATTTTGCATACCACTACTTTAATGGACTTGGACAACAGTATATCTCGATTCATGGAGACAAGAACCAAGACACTGACGATATAAAAAAACGTTTGCTCATACATGTAGTATGGTCGAAGTGCACTGTGTGGATGTCAGCTTAGTTTGAACTGCATCGTCATCGGCTAATTCAATGCATTTTGGAACCTGATAGTGTTCAACGAGTTACAGTTGTGATGCAACCAGTACTCTATTACAGGAAGGTGGTGACTTGCATTTGACATATTTGTGAAAGTTTGGGCCAGCTGACTATTTCTGCAGCGTTGTTGATGCGTGCAACAAACCAGAAAGCAAAGATTTTTCCATGGATATGACAGTAAATGGAAAAAGCAGTTGGAGATATTTAAAACATAACTTATTTCTAAACCACTGTATGATTTTTTGCAATGGAATATTTCAGTTATTAGTATCAGTTTACTGATGCTGTATTAGCTGATGATTTTGACTAATTTTGTCATTATTGTTATAATGTATTATTACATTTTTTCATTTTATTTTTTGTTTTGTGTTTTCCTTGCTTGTTTATGTGAACGCATTTGCATGAAGTACACTGTCAGATTGGAGGGACATATGCGAGAGTGCTTAAAAATTGGATAAATATTGTATGACAACTCTAATTTGAGATTTGCAGACCACAGCTTTGTACTGTGTTCTTGACCCCACTGGGTACTGTTCCTATAGACACTCGAACAGTGCTCGTTTGAAACAGAAAATCTTGATTTGCCCCCAGTCGTAATTACAGTCTGATTGTGGCAAGCTGATTGCAACAAATACCAGTAATCTTACCGCTAGTCATTTGTATTTGCATGAGAAAGGCAATGCTAATACATCAGTTCTGGACAGGTCAAGGTACACGTCTTGAAAATCTGCAGACAGCTCCTAGCCGAAACAACAACAGCAGAACATGAACACACTTAGACTACACGTGCCAATTAACAAAAGTAGAAGGTTGATATTAGTCAGTCCACAAGGATGATGAAGATGCACTGAGCTGGCCGGAAACCACAGCAACTGACTTACAGCAAAATGAAAATACATTAACTAATTTGCAAGCCAGTCTTACCAGGGATTTGTTTAATGTTATTATTGATTGCTAGCTGAATACAGCTTACAAATTTATTATTGCGAACTCATTGCCTTCAGCGTATTGACATTCTCATCTGGACGTCTGATCCTCTTCTTTTAAACAAATGCCACTCCAGCAATGTGCCGTGGGTTCCTTGAGTATTTTATGCAACTTGGCTAAAGCAGGCAAATGTGCTAACATAAATGACCATTAAAACACTGGCATGTTATACGAACAAGTTATACCTGTTGTCACTCGTAAGCAATATACTCTACAGATTTCAAATTTGTGGTGAAAAAATTAAACCATAGCTATGTGAAGAACAGTTCTGTTGTCAGTTCTGCAAAGGCGTGCATTTGTAAATTTTGAAATGCAAAGTATTACCAGTTTACTAATGTATTGAAATGCAGCCTAAAGCATAAAAGCATTGCACAATAATGTCAGCGCAACATATCTAGAAACAGTTTCAGGTTCGTGTATCTGAGCCTAGCCTGACCTGTTTAGATTATTTAAATAACTTTTATTCAATAGAAAATAAACAAATGTAGCATAATTAATACTGTTAAGTTATTATTTCATTTCCGGGCCCAGCCCGTGGGTAACTGTACCTTATTGGTTTAGTGTCTGTGGGACAGTACTTAATGTATCACTTAGAATGTAAGTATAGAATTTAATTAACTTTGCTAATGAGTACTATAAAACATATAAATGCAGTTTACTGAAGGTAAGCAAACATTTGCTCATTGCATATCGTTGAAATTACTGCAGTAGTTCAGTAGAAGACTCAAAGAATAAAATATTCACTGCATTACATTGCATAACACTTTATCCTTTTATACAGTTACAAAAAAATGCTTTCACATTAATACTGCATTACCGAAGCTGGTGCAGACCACCCCGAACCTCCCGACGGGGGGGGGGGGCACAGGGAAAAAATGGTCTTATCGCGGTGTAACGGGGCCGTGAAAGGGCCTTATTGGTAGTGAAAGGCTGTATAGGTTGGCCTGAGGGAAGGATCAGACTAGAAAGGGTTATGTAAAGGGCCCTTGCAGATGCGTGAGTAAAAAAAATGACGGAAACGGTATGACAGTTGTTGTCGGGAGGGTGACGACTAAAAAGGTCGCCAGAAAATTGAGGGTCAATTGTTGTAGTTCATGGGGGCCTCATTTAGGCTTGCGCCGCACTGTGCAATACACTGTGATGTTTTTATCCAAACCTTTACAGCCGGGGCAGACTGAAATCTATATCATACACACACAATACTAACTAATAACCGTCACAATGGAAGAAAGTAGTCACAAAAGTATGACATCATAATGTAATACGGTGAAACAAATATTAGTGATATATACATTGCTGCAACAAGATGGCCAACATCACCCAATGTGGACCAACTGCACAATAATTCCCTGCCGATAATACATTGTGACAAAGTAGGTCATTAAGAGATGTTATCCACTACTCAGCCGGATTGCTCTAGTTAACACTGTAGTAGCCAGTAATGAGGCTCGATTTGACACTGGGTTGAACCCCAGCTGGAAAAATGCCAAACTCTACCCATGATAATCTGGTGTTATGTGACAGCACAAAACCAGAGGCTTCAAAGCTGCCATAGTTCATTTCCAGTACAAGGGGTTGGGGTGTATGCCCCAGAAAGTTTGTGTGCATAATGCATTTTGGTGAATTTTCACAGCTGAAGTCAGACAGCCCTCTTAGTTCCCAACTTCCCATAGCACATGTCTATTACAGTAATCATGGTGGTAATACGGGGCATTATGCATATAAGGAGTATCCCATATTTTTTCGTTGGTTTTATGCAAATACTTTGAGTGGTTCTGCATACAAGTGGTGGTTTAAACCTACCCAAACCAGGCGCGGATCCAAGGGGGGGGAGCACAGTCGGCACGCCCCCCCCCCCTTATTTTCGGAAGGCAGAAGATTTTAAAAATAGTTTCACGCTCATATGTAATTTTTCACATAACCGTTTACGTAAGATTTCCATTTCCGGTAGTTTAATAGTGTCGTCTACTCAGTTTCTTTAATTCCGTTTAGCCGGGCTTTTCAAACTTCCCCAATTTCTGATTTCGGAACTGTTTATTTCCACGCGACCTACAGGTCAAAGAGTGCGT
>Ga0066192_1000331_pt1 | contig 10176 bp, 6 predicted proteins | sample WorMetvacBELIZE1_FD_58707 | JGI IMG/M metagenome (GOLD analysis project Ga0066192, IMG submission 58707) | Marine gutless worms symbiont microbial communities from Max Planck institute for Marine Microbiology, Germany - Olavius vacuus BELIZE.1... | ecosystem: Host-associated > Annelida >... | reverse complement strand
TTTAGACAATTTTAAAAGTGATTGCGTACTTCAGACTTTGTTTTTATCTAAGAGTGATGCCGTCAAAAGTGTTTGGCAGGCCTTTGAGAACTATGTCACCAACGCCGAATATATGTGTGTTTTAACCAACTGTATATAGTCTGTCTCTGTCTGTCTCTCTGCCTTATTGGCGAATAAACGTGTTCAATTTATAAATATTTTTTGCATCGGCCTTTCGGGCCTCATCTCTATTTTGCTCCCATTCTATTTTCAGGTCTCAAAGCTTTTCTGCGCCACAGCGACTAAAGGAATGTCGCCAATCCAGGCTTTCTGACCCGGGCTGGGACTTGAGCTCTCGGATTCATTCAGCAGATGGCAGCACTGTTTTACCCATTAAACAGAAACTTGGCATTCGAAGTTGTTTTACCCATGTTAGGCGTAATCACAGAGAAGCGTCACACAACCTTGTCCCGACGCCGTCAGCACAGTATTAGCATTCAACGCGCACCTGCCGTGAACATTTTTCTATCGACGTACAACGAGCTGGACAGGCAGGCAGTACGAGTCAGCAAAAACTAAAGTATTGCATTCACACCTAGCTGGCTATATGTATCGCTTGCAGTCAGCTATACCTGTATGGGGCACGAATAACGTTAGCTATCGGCTATCCTATATCGGCTCACGTATTTTTTCAACGCTCGCACGGTGACTGTAGGCGGCGCGATCAAAGTCTCGACAAAACGAGTGAATAAACGCACATGTCGCCGCTCATCAATCGCCATCGTCGTTAGATGCGTATAGACTACCTGACCGACCGTCGCACCACCCACGATGTCCACTGTCGATGATAACATGTTACAGCATCGCTGTCGAGTGTCGGCAACTCAACACGTCCTTCTAACAGTTCCGTCACTTCGCCGACAAGGTCGAGGGCGCTCTTGGTCTTGGCCTTCTCGCCCATGAATTATACAGCACATGACGCAATACAGACAGGTGATTAAATCCCATGTACGTGCACAATACACTGTAGAAGGCTGTTACTAAGGCTGAGTCGCACACTGGAAGTCCACGAGTACGAGTTATCTGATTCAGCCAAAACGTATTCAACATAGAGAATAAGCATACTGCACAGATAGCGCGCGTCTGCGGTCATTCGCCATTCAAGGTCATTCAAGGTCACTCATTTTGCTAGCAATCGAAAGCCCATGTGCGACTTTCTATTAGTGAATAATATTAGCTTACATCATATCTCTCACCGTTTTCCAGTTATCGCTGGTTAAATTTATCGCCTATGACAGGGGGTGCCTATAATGTATTCGATCTCGGTAATCTCCGCAAATGTCTTCATAATTCATATATTGCAAACAACTAAATCTTTAGACTAGGCTACATTTCTGTTGCAGAGATAGTGTGGGCCTAGCTTCAACCCGTTTTACTTAGTTAGCATTAAAGAGTAATGCATGCAGCGTAATAACGCAAAATAACGCCATACTCCGTTCAAGGTTACCGCATTGAATGCCACCGACTTTGGCACTAATCAAAGCCCTTATGCGACTTCCTATTAGTGAATGACACTAACTTGCATCTTATCTCGCATCTTTTTCAAATTATTGCGGATTACTGCAGGTGTTGGTCAAAATGTTGCTTTCGACAGGGGGTACCTCTCTAAACTCTCTAACACATTAATTCGGAGTGAACTCTATAAACTCACGACTGCGAAATTTGGCGACAAGAAACTAGAAACATCGCTCGATCGCGCGGCGTTCGATATTCTGAACCAGTTAGTCGTGAATCGCACGTGTGACGGGCGTACAGACGGACAGAATGGCCTTTAGCAATAGCGCGGTCTAACGTCGTTAGACGCGCGCTAAAATTCTGGAGACGTATACGTAAAATTTAGGGGTGTGGACGTAGGGCTGTGAAAATCGAGCTATTTATGGTTCGAGTACCTTATCAAGCTTCTTATCGAGTACTTGAATACTCGACTGATACCGGAAGTGGCTATTAACTATAGGGTGGTCCAAAACTAACGGACACCTGGTTGGTTGCGTAACACAGTGGTAGAACGTCGGCATGTCGCCGGCGAACTTTTCCTGTCCTGCGCTTGACCTGCAGCTGACGGGTGACCACCTATGTGGGTAAACTGACTGCTGCAGGTCGACCAACTAGGCCAACTCAGCCTTTCATCCTTTCCGGGTCGATAATTAAGTGAGTAGCAAAGCTATTATCAGATGTGTGCTACCTCGCTTTGGTGGCGCCATCTGATGAATGCTTGCGAGGTAAAGGTCAGGCCTGATCCGTGATCGGATTGTTGGCAAACTTGGCGCTGTATTGTTTTTTGGCAGCTATGCTAAACCTAGCTGATGGTTGCTGTTGTTCTGCGTGACAGTGTGTGGGCCGTGTCATTAGGCCTACTGCCCTTTGTGACAGACTGTTGTAGGTCTGTGTTATGCTGCATGCTTGTAAGGTTGAGCGGTTGCCTTAACCACATTAAAGGGAAGTTTATTAGGCCTATATTATTATACCTGCTGCCGCATTCAAGTCTGTAATACAGCAACGTTTTGAAATGAGTCGTAATAATGCCAAATACTCCAGAAATCATTATCAAGAGAAGATACAACCTGCAAAATTCACATCTAGGATGAAAGCTTGAAGATAGATAGGCCCAGAGATTAGGATACTTTTTTTAAATTATCGAGTTATACTTGAGCTCAAAAAACAAAGCTCGAGCTTGTTTTGAACTCGATCGCTACTCGAGTAGCTACTCGAATAGCTGGAGTACTAGGCGTGGTTCATGAATGCATCGACCGGTGCCGCCGACACGCTGTAACAGGTAACAGCAATTGTCATTTCTATTCCTAATCATTGTACGCTGTTCCAAAAAGGCGAACATGCAACAACGACGCCGTATAGCCTAACACACAAAACACGCCAATAAGTACAGGGTAAACATAAACGTAACACTCTGCGACTTTGGTTGATATTTCAGCAATGCGTGGAGATATTTTTTGCATGAAATTTTACGCAACTCTTAAACAAAGACATATTTCAACAACTTGTTGATTTAACAGTTGCGTAAAATTTCACGCAAATATTTGCACGCATTGCTGAAATATCGACAGAAGTAACAGAGGTTACTTTTTATGTTCGCCCGAAGGGTTAAGAGTTAGAGTTATGAAGTTATGATTGGGTTAATGTTTTATTGTTGTTTCTGTGTTTTCACACTTTCGCATTTTATACTTTTCATATACCGTTCACACTTCCCGAGTGATGTGTAAAGGCGAAGAATGGGCGAGAGTCGAGTGATGATATGGTGTGACAGTAGCAGCTATATATAGTTTAGTAGTAGTAGCAGCAGCAGCAGCCAAGTTTGAAGTCGCCCAACCTATCTGTTGCCGTTTTACAGCGTTTTTATTGCTGATACGTTACGTTAGGCTGTGACCTTGTTACGTTCGAAAATGTTGCAGATTTCTCACTCCTTACCGAACAACAGCGGCTCAAAGTTAATACATGTTGAGCGATAAGGAAAAAATCGCACTTTTTGACCCCCCTCTAAAAATTAGGGGAGGGCTGGTGAAATGACTGTACTTTGAAGTAGTATTATACATGATTGAACCTCTGATATACATTTGATGGATGGCCGTTGCCATGGTATGCCGAGGCGAAGGGCGGACAAAAAACACAACAGCACTTATTAAGGCCTTCCGACATACGATGTCGGGCGGTCTAATAGTACAGACAGTGCAGACCGGATCCCGTCCGGATGAGCGTGACTTCCAAGATTTCATGAGGACTTCCTCGTCCCTCGTCGAAAGATACATCTCTGTGGTGAAATTTTCATGTAGATTCGGTCAATGAGTTTTTTTATGAGGTTGCTAGCAGACAAACAAACAAATAGACAGACGAACAGACAGACAGACACACAGACAAACGACGGGCATTACACAACCTCAAGGCAATAATTATAATTATAATTATAATTATTGCCTCCACCATTCATAATTACGAACGAATATGATTAAAGTGTCATCGAGGACAGCAAGAACACTTCGGACGCGTTGGGAGTCAAGCAAGATACAGAAAACGAGCAAAGCAGAGCATTTTATCGTCAGACACAGTCCGGGCCAAAACATCTTTAGTAGGTAAAATTATTAGGACAATTATTATTATTATTATTATAGAAAGAAAAAATTTAGGTGGCGTAATGTCTAAAAGACTGCAAGGACACCTTACAACGCCCTTACAAGGACAATGTTTAGGATGTTCTCACCATGACAAAATCATTGCGAGAGTTTACCCGGTTCTAGGGCTAGAAGCAGTTATCAACCCCTCTGACCGGGTCGGCTTTTATTAAGCACACCTAAGGCAGGACAGTAAACAGAATTTATAAGTATACCATACTATATCATGTAAAGTCTAAGTAGTTAACATGCATTTGAAAGCAGATGGGTTGAGTAGCACTGTTAAACTACAGCGCAGCAAAAATCTTATAGTTTACCGTATACGACATCAAAATAAAAGAAGTTAATAATAAAGTATAAAACTAAAACGATAAAATCTCTAAGCAAACTCCAGTGGGCGGGGAATACAGAGAATGGTAGAAAACTGTTGAATGCTCTCCATGTTGGGCGACTGTTATCTATCAAATTAGAAACGTTTTTTTTCGAATTGGACAACAAATGAATGACGAGAGAGCATCAGCGGAAACTGAAGAAGAAACGCTGCAACACCGATCTACGCCAATACTTCTTCTCGGAGTGGGCAGCGGCGGATTTAGGCATGTTCAACATGTTCGGCCGAATAGGGGCCCCCACAAAAGGAGCGGCAAATTTTTGTATGCGGGAAAAATGGGCAATCCCCGAGTGAAACGAGAGTCATGAGCAAAAAAAGTCGCCAGTTTTTGAGGTGAACTGACAGCTGACCCACAGACGGTGATGACTAAAAAAAAGTCGCCAGTTTTTTCCAGGAAAAATAGCCTAGGGTCTGCCGCCCCAGTTGAAGGACCCCACATTTTTTCTGAACAGGGCCCCACTGAGAGTAAATCCGGCCCTGGGAGAGGGTAATCAATATGTGAAATAACCTGGATAAGCATGTAGCGTCAGCAACGTACGTCTGTCAATTGTTTTAAGAACAGACTTCAGAAGACGAAAGACGTGGATCAGTCGACATTTGTCAACGACTGATAAACCGACTCTAGTGGGCGAGCCAGTCGCTCCTGGGTAGGCCACAACCGGTAAGCTATCCGATAAGCTATCTTACCTGTCGTATGCTTCGGCTTCAGCAGCAACTCGCTAGACAGGTGAGATGCGTTGACTCACAGGCGTCGCAGTCATCTGTTACAAGTGCATTCAGCGCCATCGAGAGTCGTTCGCCCTGCACGTTGTTGGCGTCCGTGCCGACAGAGTGCCCATCGCATCGCACAGCCCGTCAGCTAGCCGCTGCCGCAGGTGCGTTTAGGCACGGCCCTCTAGATAGGCTACTTTGTGCCGATCGCAGCTGACGTAGAGCACAGCGCTAAGCGATCCGCGCGCGGAACTGTTGCTGATGAGAAATTTCAACGTACAACGAAATAGAAAGAAATTTTTTATCAAATTGTAAAACAATGGCGTTGTTCACTGAACTGCACGGACGTTTTTTTGCTTACATGTAACTTTTGTCTCTGCCTGTCGTATTTCACTGGCCGAGCAACGTAGTGAAGCGCGGTATTTGCTATCAGAATGTCTGCCCGTCTGTACGTTTGTCAGTCTGTCCGTCCGTCACACTCGTGAGTCACGTCTAAACGGTTCAAGATATCAAAATATGCTTTATACCACACCACAGAACGATGTTTTTACTTTCTTGGGGCCAAATTTCGTACTCCTGAATTTAGAGGTTCACCAAGAACGACTGCGTGAAACAGTCACCTCCTCGTCGACACAAAAAATTTGACCAATAATCGGCGATATTTTGGAGGCGGTGCGAGAAAAGATAAAAGTGTTTATTATTCACTAATAGAAAGTCCCATAGTCACATACGTCCTTTTCATTTGTACCGAAAGTGGTGACCTTGAATGACCTTGCACCGCGTAATGGCCGTAATTTTGCGTCAACTCTCCGAATTCGGTATAGCTTTGTGAGTCGATGACGTCGAAATGGTCGAAGATAGACTCATACTGTCTCCGATAGAAATGTAGCCCAAAGAATTCGACTTCTGGCAATTATATGACCTATCGTGATATTCTCAGAGACTATTGCGAAAGACTGCGTTAAACTGTTTACGCCTGTATCTATAGACACGGTGGATCGATAGAGAATAACGCAGTCTTTCTTTTGGCCAAACAAGAGACACTCTAGAACAGTCGCACGACGTCGTTATAGATCTACTTAAAGCTGTAGCACTGGGCGATACCACTACTGGCTAAGAGAGACGGCTGTGTAGCAGAAAAAGAGTTCGCATGTACTCGACCATGGGCGGTAACATGTTGTGTCGCGTATTCGATTTGCATATTAGGCCTGTGCACTGTCGTAATGTCCTCTTTATGCACTCGACGACGCCGTCGAGTCGCCGCCAAATCATGCAGTTTTAATGCGTCAATGCACGTCGACGACGTATACTCAACGTAAAAACGTTCTGTAATATCAACCGACCGCGTGTGCAGAAAACAACAAGAACACGAGATTTTAACTAGAGGTGGCGAGGAAACAGGTTAAATTGACGCGAAAATGGGAATCGTAACAATTTCGCGAAATTTTAAAGCACGTCAAATTACGTATCAACATGGAGAAGCATTGTTTCGAATTAAATTGCTACACCTGAGCGGCTTTTAATTTTAAACGTAGGCCGTGTGTAGAAACAGCTGATCGTGTCTAGCAACTTTCGAGAATGGAGGCGGTATACTTCGCAGTGGTCATTATTCTGCTGTGCACCGACCCGTGGAGAAGTCGCTGCTAGATCGTCGATCACTATTGTCGTTTCCCACTATAGGCCTACCGCTCATCATTATGAGTGGTTTTTTTTCATCAGCGGTCGCCTTAGACAGATTTCACGTCGTTTATGTTTACGACAGTGGCGAAGAGGCGTAGCCAGAATTTGACGCTGGGAGCACAAACAGTGGTTAAATTATATATACTTTGCAAGAAAGGGTCGCAATATGCATAGTGAGTAAATAATCATTTATTCCATATGCACTGTCTAACTATCAATGATTCTCTCGATGTAATTGTGCAATTGTATATTGTTTTTGGTGCGGACTCATATCAGTCCCACACACGCATGTGAGTACATAGAGGTCTACGAATAGCGATATACTTTGATTAAAGTTTGACTTCATCGTATTGAAGTCTGTAATACTATGAAATCAAACTGTTGGAGTTTCGTGTCTCTGTTCGGAGTTCCTTGATTTCAGTCTGGGAGTGCTAGATTGAAATCGCAGCCTCGCAGGTGCCAGATATCAGATTTGGCGGGATCCGGCCATGCGTCTGAACCATAGCGACATCACAGTCACTTTTTAGAATCATAAGCCTAAACATTAACATTAACAGTTTAACATCACTAATCGTTTATAGCAGTTATTGTAGACACTGTGACCACGACGCCTATTCAAGGTCATTCATTTATTTAAGATAGTAGGCCTAAAAAATCGAGGAAGTCGCAGAGAGAATTGTTTAGTTAAATATGTAACATATAATAAAATATTTATTCATTTGACCATTTGCTCGATACAAGTTGCACACAAAGTGGAGTTAAGCAACGATATGAGTTGGACAGAGAGGTCCGCATGATACACTGGAACAATATAATAAAATTGCGAGCAGGATATCTCCCCTAACTATCATTACATAAACTTGACAACTTATTAACCTTATTCCTAACCATCTTGACCTGACTCTAACCGTAATCTAAACTGATACAAATAGCAAGTTTCTTTTTTTACATTTAAGTACTAGCAGCCAGGCTGAATGTCGGGAGGGGGGACGAAACATCCAGAAAGATGTCCAAATCTCAAATTCCGTCAAGTTTCGGTCCATTTTAATAACGTCATCATCATCACCATTTTCATTTATTCACAAATAGGCCTAATGTCAGAGCACAACTTGAACATAAAAAGCTAGAAAAACTATACATAATGAAGTAGACCTAAATTAAAACGTGCATACATGCAATAAATTATTCTGTAAAAAGATAGATTGTACGAGTAAGTTCAATGTCAGCTTAATAACAGTTTTTATACAACATTATTCGATAAAGTCTCTTGACTGCCGTGTACACCACAGCAAATAGCTATCTGGCCGTGTGTACACCTACAACCACGGCAGATAAACATTGACGCCAGTATATGATCTGTACTGTGGACACACATTCACTCTGCGGCTGGCAGACTCGTCTGGTAAATAGTTCGAAAAAGTCGACTGACGGCGTTGCAAGACATTACGCGCGATGAGTTTGTTACATGGTCGCGGTCGTGTTGGTCTGCACGAGCGACGACCCGGACGCCGCCTCTACCTGTTTTTATTGATGCGCGCGGTGCTTACTCACCGACGGCATTAGGCCGGCCTATAGCCGACGGACGGACGGAGCGAGCTGAGGGTCGTCGGCGCGCCGGAGATGGCACAGCTGAGTACAAACTCATAAGCGAGCGAGCGCGAGAGCGTGGCGGAGCGGCGGCGATGCCCGAATAGACGATCACTTGTTGGAACGCAACCACTAGACGAAGCCATCTCCGCTGTTGCTCGAGAACGCGGCGTCGTGTCCTGTACAAGCACAAGCGCAAGTACCACGGTCCGCTACATGGGACTAGGCCCCTCCAACTTTTGAGCGTCAAGGACCAACAATGTATTGGTCCAGTCAAATTCTGGGACCCACTGCTGCCACCCATACTGCAGAGAAGTGCACAACTTTAGTATACGATTAAAAAAAGTTTTCTCGAGAGTGACACCCCTGTACCCAGCCCGTCACAGATGAGTTGCGAGGGCATACCGGTTCGCAGCTATTGGGGTATGAGACATCGCTGCCAGCGAACGTAGTGTTAGCTAGTCGCGACATCCTGCAAGCATATCCAGAGAAAAATGGCACTCGAAAAAATGTGCTAAGCACGCCATTTCGAATAAAATCGAAATCTGTCTGGGGAGGAGACTTACCCCATTGCAAATCCCCCATAATTATTAGAGGGGACGCGGATGCCCCTCGCACACTTCACCGGCTGACGCTCCCAACTTTGCGAGCGCGCGGTTGTGCTCCTGTGTAAGAGACATTGAACGCTTACGAACGTGGCGTCGCCGGCTTGCGGGAGAGCAGGTTATGGTTTTACGACGGGTATTAACGGCATAGCTACGAGTGCAACAACACGTCAACATCCGGTTTACATTAGCAGCGACACTGCTGTTCTAATATTGTCAACGTGTAATGCAGTGACGCTATTCATAGGCGCTGACTGTATAGCACCACATGCGCCGTCACGTCACACACCTACCCCGCACGCGTTACCGATCGCTAGCGCTCGTATATTTACACGTTAGAAATTGATTCATCAGCTGAAACAAACCTGTATCACCGATGTCACATGGTACGATAGGATACGCGAATATAAAACGTGCGCTCGAAAAACTGATGTATAGCACTGTCGCCAGCAGTGAAAGCGATCTTCGCTTTTCTGCCTGGAGCAGACGCATAGATATTTCTAGTTAACTTTATAATCAGTTTTTTTGCCGCAATTGTACTTCATATTTTAATTTTACTTCAAAAAATTAGACTCTAGAGTTTCCAAAGAAAAGAAACTGTCTGCGTTGGAGACACTGTGAACAAACGCGGGGCGGACATGCGACACAATTATTTGTATATTCGTTCGCCAGGTGGCGCTTTTAGCGTAATCTCGTTTCGAAGGTCAGATTACTGAAAATAAGCAATCGATAATTAATTGACACTATTCTACCTGTACACATTGTGCTCGCGCTTGTTTCCAAAGCGGAGAAGCCAGCGCAGACTTCGCTAGTATAACAACACAGTAGCAGCGTCTCTAACGCAGACGCGATAACTCTGATTTTTGTTTATTTTGTAATGTATCTACCAAAATTATTCCAAATCTTAAAACGACAGTTTATCACTAATCGAGTTCATTTTACATCACCAATAAACTTACAGAAAATAATCACAATTAACATTAACAGTACAAGTAGCTCAGCTATCGCAGAGAGACCGCGCTGCAGGGTGGGTTAGTTATGG
>Ga0066192_1000330_pt1 | contig 10180 bp, 6 predicted proteins | sample WorMetvacBELIZE1_FD_58707 | JGI IMG/M metagenome (GOLD analysis project Ga0066192, IMG submission 58707) | Marine gutless worms symbiont microbial communities from Max Planck institute for Marine Microbiology, Germany - Olavius vacuus BELIZE.1... | ecosystem: Host-associated > Annelida >... | reverse complement strand
TACGGCGGGGGGCCCTGTGCCATGGCACGTTTGGCACCATGGTTAATCCGGCCCTGACAGGAGGACGACGGACGAAAAAGATCTAAGGTAGAAAATGCAGAGTAGAAAATTACGGACAAAATCACAGGAGTGGAATCTACATCTTCCAGTCATGATAATTCTATCCTTGCAATTTTATCCGTTACGTTTCAGTGCTGCATTGACTAGTTCTGCATGTTCAGCGCCCCTGGCATGATGCGTAAGTAGTTATCAGTGTGAGTAAGGTAAACGTTGTCTTGTGCGCCGATGTGCGCAGAAGCGGCAAATAACGATGGCAGCGGTTCGAAAGAAGTCAAAGAGCGTCGACAAAAAGCCAGTTCTACGGTCTACACGGTGGACGCGACACAGAAGACATCTATGAACGGCATGGCGGTCAGCTACTGCGACGACCAGTCTCCTCTGTCAACGCTGCAGAACGCCGGCAGACAGAAGAACTCCGCCGCCGCCGCCGCCGCCGCATGGCGCCACTGCTCATCCGTCCAGTCGGACGTCCACGGTCGGTCGTCGCCATTTCATCGGCGACAAGCCAGTAACGAGTGCCTTCGCCGGCCAGAGACTTCCAGCGCAGCCGAGGTAATTATCGGACGTGACTGCCACAGACCACTGACAAGGGAACTGCTATATTGTGTTGCAGTAACTAGTCAGCTACTGTAACGGGCCGCAACGAACCCACGTGAAACGAACTAGAGCGAGCATATAAATGTCGTCATAATATACACTGTGTAACAGAAAAAAAATTACTTTAAAATTTGCTCTAACATTGTTATTCATTTATCGATTGGGATTTAGAACGGTAAGACTTTTAGCAACTGGTTGTAGGCTATATTTATTGTTTGATTATACTTTTGTATCAACAAAGTACGAAATATGTAGTGTTACTGCACATAAAAGCACGGTAGTTTTCTTCGAGAAACTGTAATTGGCTCTGATAAGAGCCGATTGGTTAGAGCGAGTGTTCGACGTGACGCCCCTCTGCCTTCACACATGCTCGTTGTATCCCGGCAACTGATAACACTTTTATCGAAATCTTCTTCCTGGACGACATTGTTGGTACACTGATGTATTTTTGATGCTGCGAAAGTAAAAGAAGTAAAAAAACCATGTGGAAATTTTTTTATTTGCGACCAACAGCTGAAAGACTGCCAGTGGTATGTTCCAAAAACATTGAAAACAATTGTAATTCGTCTGTGTTTAGACAAACAAATACATTTGAGCCACTTGTGAACGCAGCATAGTTAATTGTCGGTCTTTTGTGATCAGTTGCGGTAATTATCTGTAGCTGCAAGTCTGCAACGCAGGCAATTGCGGGGCACAACATGCGTGCCGTGTCGAATATTTCGCTCGACGGTCGCGACTGTCATGCAGCTTACTATTCGGACGTCTGCGACGTGTAGGTTTACGTATAACCTGCTAGAGTGGGACAGATGAAAGCGATAACTAACGCACGTGGAGTCGATTCGGTTCGGTCATCGCTGCGGGGACTCGCGACGCCGACGCTCGCATAATTCTGCGGCTCGAGGTCAGCGTCGACCGTTTATTGTGATACGGTCGTCGACGACACCAGTAGTGCCTCGGCGTCGTCGCGTCTTCCGGTTGCCGTAACAACGCGGCGTTGTCATGACGACCTGGCATCATGTTGTCATGGCTGCACGTCTGGTTGATTTACGGCGCCTGTCTGTCTGTCGAGTCGGGCGGCTGGACGCAACCAGCACGCCGTTGGTAAGTCCGTCGACGTCGCCAGATGTTGCAGTGATGCGGGCGACCTGCTGCTGCTGCTGCTGCTACTGCTGCTGCTGCGTTACTGCACGGTGTGAATTATGTCGCTGTTTCACTGTCGCGCTATTTGTGTTCCGCCGAGTGCCTGCATCGACATTATATATTAGCGTAGTTAACGCCGGCGTCAGCCATCAATCAGCGAGCGGCCCGTTCTTCGCCACCGAACGCAATTCGAGCAGATTTAGCTGACGCAAATTCAGTGAAGGAACAGGTTCAGTCAGCATTGGCCTATACATAGCGCACTGGTTTTATCCATTTAACCTTCTGCGAAAAAAAATAGTTTCAAAGTTACGCGTGCAAACAGTTTTTATTTTAACTTATAAAGCAAAAAGTAAAAAGCTTAAATTTTTGGTAATGCGTGTTCATATATGCGATACGGTAAGATACGCAAGTATTTAATGTGCAATCACAAGCTCACAAATGGTCTGCGTAGTCTGCTACGCAACATCGGAATAAAAAAATAATAATGAAAAAGAGCATTCGAAGAACGTAGACCTTCGCCGAGGCGGATCCGGTAGAAATCTGAAGTTCGGATCTGAAGTCGGGATCTGGAGTCCGGATGCAAATGACTTCCAAAATTTAATGGAAACGTCCCTGTCCACGGATACATCTCTGACTAAATTTTCATGAAGATCCCATCAGTGGTTTTAACGTAAAGTTGCCAACAGACAGACAGATAGACAGACATACAAACGTCGGCTAAGACATAACCTCTGGCGAAAGCAATGAATAAAACTTTTGCTGTCACGTGAGAGTAACTCTGGCTACGCGAAACGACATCGAGTAATGTGACCACAAATCGTCTCCCGCAAACGACCATTACGCCTAACTACACATTCGTTCATTGTGTCCAACAACTCTGAATTATTGGCAGATTATCTTGGTTTTACTGTGGTCTGGTCTTTTTTGTTTATAGTGCAACTAAAAACGTAAACGGCCGCTACAATCCTCAGCACATTTTACAGAGGGCTATTTACGCTCGTTTCAATCATCGTGAAAGATACTCATTAATCACATATTCGAGAAACTCGGCAGCAACAGGAAGCATAATACGATTGCACGCATTGTGATTAGTACCTAAGTGATCTTGCGTACAAGTAACTTTGCTGTCAATAAAATGTTTCATACACTTATCGTGTGAATACTATTAGACGCACCAAGTGGCAGCAACCCACTTTTTAAAACGTCAATTTAATCATTTGCAAACGTAGTAAAATGATTGTGTGAGCGTGTAGAGCTTAATGTCTTACTGGACACATAATAAGTCACGTCGGAGGCGAAACTTTCCAGGCAATCGATTGCACTGGTAGCCACAACAAAATTTACAAAAACACTGCGACGACGAGAATGTATACACAAAAAAACACAAAAAGCTAACAATAGGACAGAATGAACCTAGTTAAGAAAAACGCGCAGAAACGTATACACAAACCAAAATCTAAACGTAAACCAATAGGCCCAAGATCATTAGCAAAAACTGCTCATATCGGTTGTGCTTATTGTGGTGCACAACTGTATTATTATCAAATAATAGAGCAAAAACAGTTATGATAACTTTATCCTCCAGAAAGTCGTCGCAGTTCAGTTCAGATGACTGTTGGACGGCAGAAGATAAGTACTAAAGTGGTTTATATATCACCGAAGTCAATAAGAATTAATCATAGCTTGTTTTTTAAAAACTTGTTAACAGTCGACCCACGGATGCTTTGGAAATGTTCTGTGCCCGAGGCACGTGTCCGGTGGGGCGGTAAACCCCAACAATCGGATCACTGAATCTGCTCCGGAAGCGGGCATCCGTGACGTCAGCATGAAAAATAGTTTTATGACTGCAGCTGTCGTCGTGCGGTCGACGTGGCCGGCGGTAATGGCGAGCTCGGCGCTAAGCCGAAACGACAAGTTCGTTATCGCGATGACAACGGCGACGACGGCAGTCGGCATGGCTCTCATCCGCCGTCGTCAGCTCCGCATCGCGACAGCCAGCAGCAGCAGCAGCAGCAGCGTGTCCGTTTCACCGTCGTCGATTAGCTGTCGTTGGCGCTTAGTATGACCGCTGCTCAGCTGGCCGTAAGTCCACGAAGCTCATGTATTTCAAGCCGAATGATAAATGACTCGGCAACAGTGGCCGACAGCTAGTTTGCTGCTTTGTTCATGTATATAGGCGGAGACAATAGTGAAAGAAAAACATTTTGTTTTGTCGAGACGCATTCATGGAAGAAACGATGAATGTAATATGGTATTGATAATATACCGAAGCAAAACTGAACACAGAAGCAAGTAAATCCACATTTGTATATACTCGAATACGAAAGGAGAGTTTTTGTCCGTATTTCATGAAAACAGTTGTATTTATTTGAGAAGCTCAAACACTTTGTAGGTCACGATTCACATTTAACATAATGGGTTGGCACAGGAGAGATAGGCTAGTGTTATAAAATAAAGAAAGTACATAAAAAGTGGAGAAACTGTTGCATGTCAAACTTTTTAACGTGACATTTGGTAAATACTATGCGTAGTAATTTAGTAAAGTGGTAATTTTTGTTAGAACAGTAACAGAAATAATGACATTTGCAAGGACTACAGAAAAGGTAGCATAAACGTATGCAACATTCGTGAAATTAAACTTTAAACTTAAAATAATTTTTTATCGTCATGAGAGTATACAAATGATTTAGGCCCCTATAATACTTGTACGAATATACTCTCAATTTGATTCTTGAATTATGATACCGAATTCAGTTCCACACAGTGACATTATATTCTGAGTATCGTCAGTTCACAACATCAACTTCAATACTGGTTATTCGATATTTGATCAAACACTCCCTGGTAGCCAGCTTAAGATACCGCACCGCATCAAAAGTGAAGATTTATGAAACATTAAGCTAAATCACAAAAACCTGTGACGGTGAGCGTCATATATGACATCCGACGTACTCGAAATTACAGTACACAGCATGGTCCAAAAAAGGTAAGCCGGAGCAATTAACGCAGTTCTGTCATATGATGATACTACTCGTAAATACTTAAAAATACAAGTTAATTTGTTAAAAATCAATCACATGTCACATAACAATGTTAACATTTGATTTTGACCTTTGGCCTTGGGAGCTACTTTCGTATTTTCTTTCTTTATAAGAAAGTTGCCGATAGTTGAAATCTACTGGCCACTGGCCACACTCTGATGCAGTTTTACGTGGTACTGCATCTTAATTGGTCCTATCAGTCGAAAAGTGGGTATATTGGACGTTGAACTTTTGACCTTGATGGCAGCATGCAGAACTGTGCTTTCTTGGGCACAGTTTAATATTTGTATTTGTTTTTGCTGCTCTGTCAGTGCGCAATAAACTGCTGATTATTTTACTGTGCGTAGGTGGTGAGACTTTTGCCTCGATTACAAGTGGACCGGCCGACCGACGCAGCCAGGTCACAGGGTTCACTGCTCAGCAACTGTTCGACGTGTCAGCTACAGCGAACTGTTCCGCACACCACCGACGATCTGCGACTGGTTCGAACTGCAGACGACGCGGGTACGACGTCATGACTGCGACGCTGCGTCAGAGCAATAAACTCCACTATGCGTGATAACGTTCATTTCATAAGTTTGCGCTTGCTTCTTAACCATGGAAACAAGCGCGGTCGAATTAAAACTAAAGAAATTGCGAGGAATGGTCTTAATTCGGGGTAGATTACTTTTTTCTGAATTCACTGCCTGGTCATCTGCGGGATCCAGCTGTTGAGTGTTGACTCCGAACAACAGGCGGGACCTGAAGACGTATCTGTTCGCCGGACATTCGAAGCGTTGGCGCATTATGTAATCGCGCATTCGCGCTCTACAAAATACACATTTACTTACTTACTTATTTACTTACTTACTTTACTTATTAAATACTACTCCGACGTAAGGTATTAAAATTGCATCCTTTTGAAACGAAATTACACTAAAAGCGCCACCTGGCGAATGGATACATAAACTATTGTGTCGCCTACCCGCCCCGCGCTTGTTTACAGTGTCTCCAACGCATACAGAGTGTCTCTTCTTTAGAAACCCTATAGAATCTAGATACAAACACCATCATACATATTCATTCACGACGCCTATGATCACAGTTAGCGGCATTGCAGCAGCCAGTCAGCGTGCAACTGTCACGGCGACCATCTCCACAGCGTGTAGCCTGCCTATTTACCGTGAAAGAGCAGATCGCACGCGTGCTGAACGTCCATTTCGCAAACTTTATGGAGACCGATCACGAGACGGCGGCGACTGTCGAGCTTTTCAACGCTTCGCTCCGTAAATCAGATTTTATGATAACGGCGTAACGTGCCAGAGCCACATCGACGTCTGAAGCAGCCCAGTGCGCCCGTCGAGCACCGCTGAACGGGCCGCTAACGTCGTCAAGAAACGCAATAGTTTGGTTATTAGATAGTGCCGCCCGCGAAGCCGGGCCGGGCACAGAGATGTGGCCGCAGGAACCGAATGATTCTCAAAGGAGGACATATTTTAACGGCAAAAGCGACTGTGACGACGACAGCGTCGCCGAGTCATTAACGGCTTATCCGGCGATTATACCGACGTGGCTAGTAATTGGGAAATCCTTTCGGGCCGGCGCTCAGTCGCATCCAGTTTGCAATGAACTGGATCAATATGCGACCGGCGTCGGACTCCAGCAGCGAACAGCAATTTACTGGCACGACGCACGGCACGGTGCATGTAGACTGCATGTCAAGGTCAGAGTACCGGTTCTTCCACGCCCTACCAGCCGAGGACGCTTAGACTACGCGTGCTTCGAACGATGCATGACACGACCACGACACGCGGAAGATGATGCCCGCAAACGTGCAATGATTGCTGAATAGACCATTACCAATGAATCCAATTGCTAAATTTATGCTAAGAATGTTGTCATCAGAAAACTCGATCCGTCAGCTGTTCGAAGAACATGACAGAAAACAGACTGAGACTGCCCACCATTTGCATTCAATAATGCACGTACGTATACGTGGTGCTTGCGGTTGAAATTGACAGCTGCAGTTGTCAGTTGAAAACGGTCACTCTCTGACATAATACCTGTAAGTAAGTAAGCAAGCAAGCATATAACAATGCTAGATTTCAAGAACTATGAGCTAAACTAAACATGGAACATACAATCAGTTAGAACTCAAACACAAAATACATGTATAGGATGCAAAATACAACAAAATACAAATGCAACTATGCTGTGAACAAAAGCAAATCGATTGATTGAAATAGTCAATGAATTCTGTGACTAAAGAACGCAGTAACAGCAACAGCAATTGCCACAACGCAAAGTACACAATTTTGGTGACCGAAGCTGTGTGAATTATAATTAATTTATCTGCGGTGCTGACATGTTACTAAGTCATAGTTAATTAATACGACAATAGATAACTTAACTACCGTGTTCGTGTTTGTGATCACGGTAGTGTTCTTGTGCAGGGTTTCTTAATTTTGTTCTTAGTTTACTGCCAATTAGGGAAAGTTAAAAAAAATTAACGCAGTTAAAACACGACTGCTACTACAAGCGTTGCTATCGCTGCAGTGAAATTTTATGCAGTATATTCAGCACATGTAAAACCGCAGCAGCAGCTATTTAGCCCAAAGTTATATAAATTACTTTGTCGTTTGGCCTGGAGAGGACAAACACTGATATGCGGCAAAAAAGTTAACAGGTTTCTGGTTTCATCAAAAGCCACAAATGTAACCAACACAGAGCTGGTTAGCAACAGTCTTAAGACCATTTAATTATGCATAAAATTTAATCGTTATTATTTTACTAGATGCGAGCGTTCTAAAACTTACTTCAGCGTACACTTGTAGGCCGTGTTTCACCCGGTATTTGGATGGTGGCATGGTGCCTAGCGAATTAGGTGCTGATTAATGCATACACACGAGCACTGCATCGTGATGAGTCAGTCGTTTAACTGGGCCAATCAACTGCTTTTTGTCTGCATGCGTTACAGAACTGAACGTTGACGGTGATTTGGACGTGACAGCGCCGTCCATTACACGGCCGTCAGTCAGCAACGGCGGTCTGTCGCTAACCAGTCGCCGCGTTCACCCGCCACCGCCACCACCGCCGCCGCCGGTGCCCGTCTCGGCGTCCGTCACCGCCGGCCTCGGCGCCGTGCCGCGCGTCACATCCTCCTACTGCCAGTATCACTGCTTCGCCACGGTCGGACGCCGCCATCACGAGAAGCTTGTAACGAGCGACACGCATCATCATCATCAACAGCAGCAGCAGCAGCAGCCGGTGAAAAATGACGAGCGACGGACTAACTCCGTTTGCACCAGTCTTGTATGATATGCCATGCGGTACTAGAAGACATGCGCCATCTGGAGGATCTAAAGTGCAATAGAATACGCCAGTTTCCGATGCGACAGCACTGCTCACCGTTTATTAGGCCTACGTTCGAATTGGGCATTATCAATATCACTGCACAGTGCACACCCCAGGCCATAGTCATAGTTTCACTTTTAAGTTTGGGAGCCATTCTCAGAGTTTTTGTGTGTAGAAATGACATACAGTGTATTCTTATGTACCCCCGGAGTGCGCTTTTTACAGTTAATAAAGTCTGTTAACAAAAGGGCTTAATATCTGTTTTCGAAGGAACAAAATGCTGTAGTATAAAGTTCGTCTTCAGTCGCAGAATGACTTGTGTCAATGACGGGCACAATGTATAAAATACTTCAAATGCAGTCCTTAATCACTTCCCCTCAGTACTGCCCCACATCCTATAAACTAGTGCAACTTAAATCGGTATTTAAAAACTATTATCGTTGGCAAAAATTACACCATGCATGTTCTCCGCTTCAGCCGGGCAGTCGGTCCCATTCAATATTTGGGATATTCATAGAATGAAGAAAATTAAATGACAGCAAACAGTCAGGGCCGGATTTACTCTCAGCAGGGCCCTGTTCAGAAAAAAATGTTGGGCCCTTCACCTGGGGAGGCAGACCCAATTTTTCTTAGAAAAAAGAACTGGCGACCTTTTTTAGTCATCATCGTCCGTGTGTCAGCTGTCAGTTCTCAAAAACTGGCGACTTTTTTGCTCATCACTCTCGTGCACTCGGGGGTCGTCCATTATTTCCGGCATGCAAAAATTCGCCGCTTTTTGTGGGGGCCCCTGTTCATGCCTAAATCCGCCGCTGCAAACAGTCCTGCAACATGTACGGATGTAGCCAGTTCACGATGTTGTACAGCAGAGAAACAGCCGTGCTAACGACAAGGTCTAGCTGTCCAACTCGACAGTACCCAGTAACTGCTAATAAGTACAAGTAGCTCAGCTGTCGCAGAGAAACCGTGCTGCACGGTGGGTCAGTTTTGGCCACTAGTGGAAGACGATATTCTGTAGATCCACCTTCAACCACTGACGTAATCGGCTTCTCAAGGTATCAAATTCGGTGAAATGAACTTTGGACGAAAAACGGTCCCTGACGTTTTGAGCCCCCTTTAGGGGCTTAGGGCCAACGTACACTATTCATCTTAGGCTCACTGGAAATCTCGTAGTGGCCTTTCTATTTGTGTTCATTTAACTTTTTCGCTAGGTGTTATGGATGGGGTGCTACGAGCGAATATCGATTGGAAAACTGCGTTTTTGAAGGGGTGGGCCAGTTTGAGCCAAATTTTCACATAGAAGGGAACGTTCCCCACCAGCCATTTTTGCATGGACAGATAAGCCAATGAATGCCTTACAATTTTACAGTTGACGTTTTTCACACAAATAAACTTTGTAGCAGACTTTCTTTGAGAGAAGTGGACTTTTAGACGGAATACGGCCATTTGCTTTTTTGAGGCCCATCCAGAGCGAGGGTGGGCTTAGCGGCAACGTACGTCTTCGACGCTAATCGTCAACTGTGAAATCCGTTCAAGTTACTAGCTCCAGGGTTAGCAGTTGGCATCGAAGTGTTAATAAGCACATTTCGGCCAAGATTAAAAGTGAAAAAAATTGTAGCCAACGCCCGAGCCCCGCAAACTAGGCCTACACTGCAGGCCTAATCAAACCCCAAATTTTCACTATTACTAATCACTGCTAATAAAACCGACTGTATTGTTCTGAATAATACAGTGATATATAAATAGATATCGTTGCAAGCGATGTGTTGGTACCTTTTGCTCAAAACTGTGATGTTTTCTTCAGTTATGCTATGTAAACACTGTCTTGATACTTCTACTGACAATACATGTATCGAATGCTTGTGATGATAATCGACAATGCTTTCTCAACGGTACTTGTGCATGACAGTCAAGAGCGATATTCTAAATCCCAATATACAGGGTGGCCCCCCAAAAATGGCACCATTTTTTGTACGCCTTAACTTTACCAAATATTAACCGATTTTCAAAAT
>Ga0066192_1000329_pt1 | contig 10189 bp, 5 predicted proteins | sample WorMetvacBELIZE1_FD_58707 | JGI IMG/M metagenome (GOLD analysis project Ga0066192, IMG submission 58707) | Marine gutless worms symbiont microbial communities from Max Planck institute for Marine Microbiology, Germany - Olavius vacuus BELIZE.1... | ecosystem: Host-associated > Annelida >... | reverse complement strand
TTTTCACCGCCCTGGGGGGTGCAGGTGCACCCACTGTACCCCCTGGCTACGCCTATGTTCCTGCGGCGGCCTACAGCGTTGCCGATCGTCATTCGTCAGTAATGTATTAGGCTAGCACGTAAAGAACTGATCTGGTACTGGCTGCAGCACTGTAACAAGTATACAACAAGTCGAAACCGAAAGTGCATTGCTGCGATTTGTTGGACAATCAGCTGTACAACAAATCCACAACAAACGGAACAAGTGGAGTTCGGACTTTAACCGGCTGCTGTGGAGAACGGTTGTATCACCTTGCGGCGTGGCAGTCCTGCACTCCACTCCTGCCGCGTTGATTATGGTAGCATCCCGGGAGCCTATACGCATGTAGTAAATATTGCTGACGGTGGGATTGAAAGCGCTCGCGTCTTGCCAGCGCAGATGTCTTAGATCACGGCAACACGACAGCTCATTGCCTTGTACACATGTACACTGAGCAGACTTCAGATTAGCGATCGCCGAACTGACGCTCAGTTGACTCGCTGAAACGTTCATTACGTATGCGTTACTTTTGTTTTTTTCGTCAAAATATGCTTGGCAGTTCTGTATGACAGCTTACTTTTCGTCTGGTCTATTCGACTGACGTGGTCACGTGATGAGCATGCGAGGCTGCGAGCATCTGTCCGAGGTTCTTGGCGATTACTGCGCTATATAAATCTACTTACTTACTTACTTTACTTATCTATAGGGTGGGCGTAAGTGTGATGGTTGTGCTGCCTATTGCAATTGCTAGTTCTCTTTTGTTGCTGTCAGGCGAGTGGGTGTAAGTAGCTCAGCTGGCCAGAGAATTGAAAACAAATATGCCGCTATACAGTCTAGATTTATGTAGTTACTGTGTCTGTGATTGGGTAGAACGACGATGGATTGGATAGCTGTAAGACAAGAACGCAATCGATGCTGTCTACTGCAGCCATCTGTCTGTTCTATGACCCACTGGGGATTGACAAACTAGCCGCCGCTGGGGCGAACATCAAGGCCTAGTACTTGGAACAGGCTACAGCCCTTACAGCTGACGGATCGCACTGCCCCTTTGCCCGTTGACATCCATTCCTGTCCTTTCCCTCTCCTCTTTCTTCCGTTCGCGTTCTTCGCCTTTTTTACTCTACCGCCAAGCGTTCTTACCTTCTTAACACCGCTGTCGTATATGAATGAATACAATACTTTGTTGGACCGTTTTTAGTTATCAAAGAATTTTGGGTTGGCGCACTCAGACAGTTCAGTTCTTATAATTACAGAAGAAGCGAAGCATGAAGCTATGCGTTCTGTCTCACACTGCTAGCTAGGCATTACAGCCGCCTCCGCTGCTGCGGCTGCTGCCCGCAGCAGTTGAACTGGAAGTTTATTGCATTCGGAAGGTAGGCTATACGGTTTTGTTTGTTGCTGAGCAACGGACGTTGCCATGGTATGGGACATGCCTAAAACGCTAGTCTTGGACTAAAATCGAGTCAAGACGGACTAGCGCTCTGACTACGCCCACGTGAAAAGAGCATAAGACTCTACGGAGCGCTCGATTGGGCATGTTACACGGCCGTTCCAGTGTCTGCGAGTCCGTTTCCAAGACTATCGTTTGCCGGCTCGTTGAGCCTGTCCATCGTTGAGCGTGTGCGGCGCACAGCGATGTTAGTTCTGTCAGTGAAGCGCGGATGCTGCATAAACAACACTCGCTGAGCAGTACTACGTTGGGTGAATGATCGCGCGCTCTGAGCAAACACGCCGCTGAGTGGAATCAGGCGTCGTCGTACACGTGCGAGCCTGGTACCTTACAGCTCCACCGACCGACCGACAGCCTTCTCGATCACCAGCGAGAGGGCTATGACCTACCGTCCGCCCGGGTATATTTATTCACCGGTGACACTCGTGAGGCCTCTGATCAGATCTGTTGTGGATGCTAACGAGTTCAAGTGGCGTCGCCGACAGCCGACAACCTACGCAAACGTATTCATTCACTGCTGCTGCTGCTGCTGCTGCCGTTGTCCGTAAGGTACTACCGGTAGCTAGTAACCACATTGCTGTCGACTCGCATCAACAGCAGTAGCAGGTGGTCAAGGGATATGACGTCGATCGTCACAACTATATCAGCATCGTCGTCGTCGTCGTCATCGTCGTAAAATTATAGCGCGCCCAATGCCTTTTTACTAGGGTCGCGTTCTCCGAGATTCGGAAGCGGTCGACACACTTGTACTCGTCGGCCGTTTGTATGGCATGAGAAATGTGTCGGCCAAGTCGACTGCGGCGCTTCCGCTGTCCATGAGGGAGACAGACGGCTCAACTGTTTGTACACAGTTGGTGCCGTGGCGACGCGCTGAGAGGTAACGGAATTGTCACTCACTCAGCCGGTCGAGTCGACTGCGGTGACTGGATGTGTGCGCCGAGGTCACGAGCAGCACTTGTCAGTCACGAGTGATTACATCCGCTGGGTCATCGCCGCCCGCCCAGTGCCCCGCCGATAAACACTCCGTGGACGATTGCGAGAGAAGTGAAGTGAAGGGCGAAATCAGCCCATATCGAGAATCGATACGCGATAACGAGTATCGAACATGTATGTCAGGCTGTCAGTCAGCAGATGTTGAATTGTTTCGATAAGGCATGTCTTGACTGTCACGAACTATAACGTGTGTGATGTGTTCACGGGTGTGAACTTGCACTTCAGCACTTTCTTAATTCGACTTCATCATCACACCAAACCGCGGTGTCACATCGAGCTTTACCAGCAAGACATACGAGTGACAGTCAGTGGTTAAAGTCATGGGACGCAAGGGAACGCCGTTCCCCCACCTCAAATTTTGCACTTTAACTACTGGTGACAGTGATGCAGTTCGTGGTGCATGACTTTTATTTGTTACCCAAAGAGGAAGCCAATAGATGTACGCTTCTTTGGTGAGCAGCATTGAGTATTTTCGTTAATGTTGTTAATGGCCATGGCTCTAATATTTACCTCCCCTATACAAATGTTCTTGATGCGCCATCATTCTTATGCCGTGTCAAGGCCGTAAGTATCCGGGGGTGGGGGTGTTTAGGGTATTAAAACACCCTCTTCCCCAAAATAAAAACTAAAAAATAAGCGACCACATGGTAACATGCAGTACATTCAGAAACAAACACGTTTGCTTCAGTTTCTAGATTAGATTTCGTTTAACAGAAAAAAGACGACATTTGCAACTACCACACACGTTGCCTGAGCTGTAAATACACCAAAACGCGTTTGCGGCCGGGGCTCGGCCGCGAATGAAGAGCCCAAGGAACGTGTCTGGTGGCTGAAAATGTCGTTCTCTCGCTGTCGGAGCTAACAGCACTTCCCCTAAATCTCTTAGCTGAATAGGCGGGGAAAGAGAGGGGAAAGGGGAAGGAGGGAAGAGGAAAAGAGAAGGAAGTAAACGGTTGGAAGGAACAGGAGAACCCCCTCCTCCCCCCCCCCGAAATAAATGTCTCGTTGGGAAGTGGTTATGTCTTTGTGTTGTGTCATTATGTGATGTCAGCATAATGTATTGTTTTTATGTGAAAACAGGGGAGTGATGTGACGCCAGTTGATAGCCAGCATCATCGACTGGACCGACCGACCGGACCTGACGGCACATCCTGCCGGCTGACTCTCTGTCACTGAGCGATCACAGAGCATTTGGTCGGCGCGTGATGACGTGCGGGGGACATCGATCGCCCTGTCCACTGGCCACTGGCCGTTCTGTCGTCACTGCAGCTGTCTTGGTCTCCCTACTGCAGCTGCTGATTGCGTCATGCGCCGCCAAACGAGGTACGAGCATCGTTCACGTTTATCACGCAGTCATCGGCTGCTGCGTCCAAACACGTTCTGTTATACCGGGCGTTTGTCTGTTGGTCTGTTTGCATGAACGCAACGGCACGCTAAAACTGCTGATGCGGATCTTCTTGAATATTGTATCCGCAATATTTTTTTGACAAGAAAGTCCACCATATTATAAGCTAGTATGAGCACGCGTAGCTTCCCCGAAATAAAATGTAAACACTTATCACGTAGAATTTAATAAGCAGCTACCTGGTAACATACACATCCAGAAACAACAATGTACTGTGTGTACAAGAATAACGATAGACTTGCAGTGCAGTTTTGTTCTTTGATTCACGCTTGTCTCACGCTATCTTTTAATGTGTTGTACTTCATCTGTTAAACTTCTGCATTATTGTAATGAACGTAAATTTCTTTCACTTTGCACATATCTCTGCTGCACACATCTGGTGTTCTGTAGTTTAATTGCGATAACGTAACGATAAAACAGAGGAGTAAAGTGGCCGTCGTGTGTTCGTTACAGATGATATATAAGACAGAGTTGCAGTTGCAGTACAGGTGTGCGGGTGCCACGCCATAATTGTGGGTGCGCCAAATCGGCCGTCAAAGGCGACTTTTACGTAACTAAACAAGAAAAGTGGCAATTAGCGCTGCATTGCCACTTGGAACTGCCCGTCCCGTCAGACATTCTGGTCTTTAAGCACGAAACCGGCTCCACTGGCCCATAGTGCACCGTTGTACCAAATTTCAGTAAATCGGGCAGGGCCGGATTAACCATTCGGGGAGGGGCATACCAACGTAGCCCTTTTTCTCTGTTTTCTCTGGGGTGCACTTTTCTTCCCCCCCCAAAAAAAAAGTTGACGACCTTTTTAGTCATCGTTACGTTTAAGCCTATACTGAACGTTCAAACGCTCAGACGTCAACACACAGCGAGGTAAAAATTTGGCAGTTGATCGGGAGGGGGCTGGCGGCGGGGGCCTCTCATGGTACAATTGGCACCATGGTTAATCCGGCGCTGAAATCGGGCAATGCGCCACAGAGTTACTGATGATTTAACAAATATTCTCGGCCCGTTTTCAGGAGGCGCCTTCGCCGATGGATCTCAGAGTTGCGTTGACCGAACTGTAGCAAAGTCTGGGAGAACACAGCCAATCATGGGGCTTAACAAAGTTTGTTTAGATTTCAAATGCGTTGCTTGTTTCCACACGAGAGCGACTCAAAGGCCATCACTACGGTCGAAAATTGTGCTAAGATTTCGCATTGTCACCCACTGTAAAAATTAGGGAAGGGATGGGCAAAATGTCGTGCTTGACCTAAGACCCAACCTCTGATACACTTTTAACAGGAGACCACTGCGTGTTCTCGGGAGATTAGACGGTCCAGTGAAAAATAAAGGACAGCGGCAAAACATAGTGCCTTCCGACTATCGTTGGGCGGGCTAACAAAGCCGTATGTGCAGAAAGCCTTAAAAGTAATCAAAACAAATCACTAATATCACAGTTGCTTGCTATAACAGATTCAGTTTATATGCTAGAAGCATCAAATACATGGGCTAATTACAGGTGGTGGTGGCCAATTGTATTATAGCCCACTCAACCAAATTTTTGGGTGGTACTTTTGGGCGGTTGCAGCTAGTATAACTGATGCTTGGTGGACTCGTTATAGATGATAGTCGTAGAGAGTCGTCGTATGGCGGCCAGTGGCTGCGGCACAGACGACGAGTCGAACCGATATACCGTGAGTAGCTGAGAGAATGACTGTTAGATCATTGGCTGCTGCTGCTGCTGCTGTTTGATTGATTGATTGATTGGCTGCGCTTGGTTGATGCCAACTCACGCATGTCACTCGGACAGTGCCTCTCTGTCTGTCTCTGTATGTGTGTGTCTGTGTCTCATCCATTCTGACTCTCGTTAACTCCATTGATTGCCTCTATGCTTCATTCGCTCCTAATGCGATGAAGACAGCGTGGACGACCCTCGGGGCTCTTCTCGTCCGTCGACAATAAATCGTGCTAAAAAATCAGCTCTGCGACTAATCGCCGTTCGGCGTAGTTGGTCGCCGTATGAGTCAACACCTGCACCCAGTCATTGACCTCTGTATGACCCAGTCCGCCTTTTACTATCAGCAGTCGACAGATCGTCGACCGACACCTGCTTTCCGTCGTCCAGTGTTTATTTTCTTTTTTCGGTGCGCCGTTTCAGCTCTTCAGTTTCACCGGCGCCGATAAGGTGACAGGCGGAGCAGTTCTACTCCATTACGCACGCACCTGCATGGGCTCGCGTTTCCGCTAACTGACTGAGTGAGGGAAAGACCTGTTAAGTCTTCCGTTGAACTGTCATTATTAATAAGCATTGAGGTATCGTGCGTGCCCTCTCCGTCTCGTTAACACACAGTCAATTGTTTTCAGGAGACTTCATTACGCGACCCTGTCCACCTGTTCGTCCATCCGTTTATTTTTCAGTCTGTCTGTCTGTTCTTGTTCCTAAGTGACACAGTACTCAAAGTCGCAAAGTCTTACAAAGTTCATAGATGTTGTCGAAATGTTCTGCGTGGCACGTGTAACTGGCTACGCATTGTAGGTCAACTCAGCGGTTCAGTTCGTAGGTGAAGCCTCGTAAAGTCAAACTAAGAGAAGATCGAGATCCAAAAAGCTCAAAGTGTACCGTAACTGGAGAACCTGTGAGACACTGTATATTAGTGGCCGACGTCAAGGAACGTGCACGCTTAGGATGATAGAAGGGCAGTATAGACCTAAGGTACGCGGTGTTCGTTACGACGAGTGAAGTGAAAGAATGAACACGATTCTCGATCAATGACGACTGTTATCTGTTTCCTGTCGGCAGAAACTGAAAGCGTGGTTTGATATAGGAGACTTTTGGAACGGTGTCACTTTGACAGATCATTGCAGCCGCAGACACAGTAGAACGAACCGAAAACTGAAAACTGTGAACTGAAAATACCGGCAGAATCCCACTCGAAGCCGCGCGTCTTTCTCTCACGTAGACTACAGAAACCGTGTTCACCCGTTGCGTTGAATATTTTATTTCTGTTCTAACTAGTTATATAACGATTGCGCTTGATGTTCTTGATGCTAACTGCGTATTATCGAGATGTTCTTGACTGCAGCCTGTCAGCCTGTTCCGCATTATCATGGCCGTCCGACGTATGTCGGCAGGCCACTCTGTTTTGTCTATTTGTCACCCATGCTTTAATGCTTTAATCACCGGGACGATCGAGAGACGCTCCGTCAAAAGTTTACAATGTTCGGTTCAAGGCTGAACTGGTAAAATTCGCTCATGACGTTTCGCCTATTCCTCCCATAAGTTTTACAGAGGCCAAAAAGTGCGAAATTTTGCCTCGACTTTCGACACCAGTCGTATTTGACGAGCTCCGCTTTCGTAATACAGCAATATATCGGAAATCTGAAACATCCAGCTGAACCGCCCATGATTAAACTTTGCAGTATTAATTTAGCCAGAAACAGCCCAAAACGACTGGCGCGACGTCGGACGGCCCTCAAGTTGCAATGCAATCGCAATTGCTATTTTTTTCTAGTTGTGGTTGAAATGTTGTCCGACATGTCAGCATCTGCAATGAGTTGCGGCGTGTTGCGCTAGCGTTTTTCGCGAGAAATATTTGTAGTAATAGAAATGAACAACTTATTAAATATAGACTGTTAAGGCATTCGTGTAGGTGGATGAATATACATGTGTCATAACTTAACTGTGACAGATTATTATTATTATTTTTAGTTGTTCACATACAAATGCAGAATTTAACGATACAAGCGAGCACGTCTTACATGTCATTGCAATAAACGTATTCTTTAAGCAGTGATGTTTTTTAATTAACAAAAACGAAAACGTTTCTTAACTAAAAGTCGATTTTTTCTTTAACTCTGACTGTCGCTAAAATTAAAACTCACAGAAAGCTGTGTTATGCCTCCATGGCGACTAAAGGTCATTAAAACGTAACCACTCACTGTCTTTAAATTCATCTGAAACCATCTCTGTTTTACGTTTTTGTATAAAGCATGCTAAATTTTTCTCCGCACTTGTCCATTAGTTCAGGAAACGCATTCGTACATGTTTTTGTGTATAGTAGTTTCTTTTCGTGTTGTAATGCATTGACTGCAGTGTATGCTCGAGTTGCTTGGAACAAAAATCACGTATTTTTACAAGTGAAGTATGCAAATTTGACAAAAAAAAACAAAATTCAGTTGTTAGAGCTGAGCTCAGATTAAATAAGTGCAGACGCAAATGACATGTCATTTAAATGTTGTTTAGCATCACAACCTGAAAGACAATATTATCGTGTCTGAGGTTTAGTGAAGACATAAATTTGGTTTCATGTTCAGCAGAGAGCTACTAAATTACGTGCCGTCTGTGGTATGGAGAATTCCGTCACGAGGATACATTGAGATACTTGGGTTTAATGCGACTGGACACAAGAAGAGTTAGAAGTGATATGATTGAAACACAACTGTTTTAACTCGTTGAATGTGATCAGAATGACAGAACAGGGCTGTCTAAATAAGAAAGTATTTAAAAGAAGGAGTAGACTTGATGTTAGGAAGTTCGTGTTTAGTAATTCTAGATGATTATCAGATTAATTGCTTATTTTCAAATAGGCAATTGTTCGTTATTCCAAACTGCGAAGGTCATTGCAGCTGCTTTAATTTTATTGAGCATAATTTATTTGCAGTTGGATTGTTTCCGGCTGTTTGTGATGATAATGATGATGATGATGATGATGTGCTGGTGGTGCTGATACTGCGCGCTGTGCAGTGCACTCGCCACCAGTGATAGCGTCGGCGATGGCAGCGCATTTGAGCTTCAAGGAGCGTGAACGTGTCGAGTTGCCTTGTGTCGCTATTGGCGACCCTACGCCGTCGTAAGTCTCTGCCAGGCCGTCGCCGTCTTGCCTGATTGTCTTGCAGCGTGACGCCGTATTCTGTGTCGCTTTACAATCACCTTCGCTGACACCCGCTTGTCCGCAGTCGACTGCTATATACCCCCTCACTACAACGTTTTACCTTCTAGACCGCTAGCAAAATTTACCATTTTGTGGCAAGATATTCACATTCATATTTTAATACTCCAATGTAGAATGCTAATTTACTGTATGGCATGCTGCTCCAAGATTTGATTACGTCTCACAACGCCAGTGGTTATCCCTTTTTGCGTTAGCACTCTTCTCGTAATAGCCGAGAGGAGTAAAGTTGTAATTGTAAAATATTACTTGTTTTTTGTTTTGTTTTGCGTGGAATATTTACAGTTTGGTGGCTTAACTGTTGTATGTGCACAAACGAATTTAAAGTGTGGAGCAGCTTACTACAGTTTTCGGATAAAATTTATCGGAAGAAAACGTGAAAATACAAAGAAGCGTGAAATGGCAGCATTGTCGACTGCGGATTCAAAACAGATTTTGTTGTTTTGTTTTGTTGTTGTCATATAACAACTCTTTCGTTTTCTTGAGTTGTTTATTGTTGTTTGTTTTTGGTTGTTGTTTGACGTTGTGTGCCAATCTGTCTCTAGTGGCCGTGCCGCCGATGCTAGTGTCTATGGCTGCCAGTGAAATTGCCTACCGAGTTAGGGAATCCGTTGAAATACCGTGTGTCGCCACTGGTGATCCACCACCCACGTAAGTGTCTGTGTGTGGTGTGCAGATCTGCTGATAGACATACTATCTTTCTCTGATCTTTGCAGTTGTCGTAAGACTAAAACTTATTGACATAAAGTAATGCTGATGATTAACACACCATGCATATTCTGTTATCGATTACTACTGTTAATAGTAGCGATGATAACAGACTAACATGTGCAGTGATAAGAAGCGGCGAGAAGCTACTAACTGTTGATCATATCACAGACTACATGATATTTACAGTTGTGATTTCTTGTTATTATGGTGCATTAATGCACACTACCGTTGTCGTGTTAATGTGCATTAATGTTAGCAGTTGTTTCTCGCATGCCATTGCAGTTGCTTGTTTGTTGTTCACTTTCTGTTTTATTGCATTTGTTAAACATTAAGTGTTACTTTTACTCTTTTGCTTCTTAGTTCTAAATCATAGAAACTTCAGTAACGAAAATTTGCTGTTTAAGCAACAGTTATTCAGTTATTGCCAGTTTTCTTTTTGTTTTGAATTGTCGTTATTTCTGCCAGCTTTGATGTAGTTATTGTACCATATATATTTCTGTTGTCATTAGTAAATAACACAGAAGCGTATGAATGGGCTAAGAAAATGCTGATTTTATGATGTGAAAATGTGAAGGTCGTAATGTAGTTCTGGAGGAACTGACTTGGCTCAAGGCATGCCATATTATGCTATATTATAATTGTATTAACTGACCTACGGTATATAGGGAACGTTTACTTCGCCAACATTGA
>Ga0066192_1000327_pt1 | contig 10197 bp, 5 predicted proteins | sample WorMetvacBELIZE1_FD_58707 | JGI IMG/M metagenome (GOLD analysis project Ga0066192, IMG submission 58707) | Marine gutless worms symbiont microbial communities from Max Planck institute for Marine Microbiology, Germany - Olavius vacuus BELIZE.1... | ecosystem: Host-associated > Annelida >... | reverse complement strand
TTCCTCCCCTATATTCACAACCCTTCCCGTTCCTTCCCTCCTCTCCCCCTTATATAGCGGCTAGGGAGTCTGGAGAGGCTAGCTCCCCAGCGGGCCCGGGCGGAGCCGGCCGTCAAACGCATTTTTGTGCAATTTGTAGTCCAAATACTGCAAATCTGTTAAAGTTTCACCCACGTGCACAAGAGTATTAAAACCTAACTTGGGACTTTGGAAGTGTTGCAATAAAATATACTAAGTCTTAATGTTTGATATCCACAGATATTCCAATTTTTACTGTAACGGTGAATTATTTTTTAATTTTCCCAGAACTCGGGGCCCCTGCACTTGGGGGCCCCTGGACTTTGTCCACCCTGCCCACCCCATTGTTATGCCACTGGTTTTATGGAAACTTGACCTCACCCAATGTGCACTTAAAAGCCAGCTTAGCCCAGCACACAGTGCCAAAGTTAAACCGACATGCCCGAGCCCGAGAAAAAAAGAAGTCCGTGGAGTCAGTCCGGTGGGTGGAAAGCAAAGCCGCATAGCCGCTCTAGTGGAAAGGTAGAAGAACTATGGGGAGGAAAGGATTTGTGGAAAAGATGAGTTTTGAGTCTGGACTGGTAGAAGAGTACTGGATGGTGACAGTGGTGATGAACGAAATGATGAACTGAGTGACGTGAGATCAGATGAGAGTGATGATAAATTGTCTTCACGATCAGTAGGCAGGCGAAATGTGCACCAATATGGTAACGACGTACGTTTCTAACTTCATGTTATAATCACAAAAATCTTCATGAACGTTTCCTAACCATTGCAATCGTCAGAAACCGCTTACGAGTACCGCCCCGGGTCGTTTGCATACGAATACCGTCATAAAATCGTCGATCATGTGTTTAAGGAATGAACCAAATGCAGGTACTATTTCTAACCATATGTATTTGAGCACAATGGTGAATTTTACTCTGACATGCACTGTCGCGTAACAATTATTCTCAGCAGTTATTACAAGGACAGACAAAATGCGTGCAGGCAAGAATGCATGATAGCAATACAATTCTGCAGCGAACTATGCAAGGGCCTGCAACAAAATGGCAGATAGTTGAAAAATGCGCTAATCTACAACATAAATGGTGAACACAAAGTTAATTTAAAGCACAAAACTACTGCGTATATTGCATGAAAGTGCAGCTTGGCAGTAATTCAGATACACAGTAAGCTTCCAACAACAGCACAAAACTGTAACTTTGACATAATGTGGAATGTTGGAAATAACAAATGCCTCTAATATATGAAACCACTGTTTCTGCACATGTTAAATCAAGGTACTGCTTAAAGTAACACGATACTTTCAAAATTTTTCATCCTGTTTAAACTATCGTTTTCTCACATATCATCAAAAAGACTGTCACAAAATGCTTGTTTTATGAATTCTTACTTTCTGCCAACATTCTGTCTTAATGGCTTAACACAGTGCACACTGTACTTTAATAAGCTGCCGGCATGTCAAGTCCCTGGGGGGGAGGGGGTACTGAATAATTATTTGTCCCATAGCTATATCATATAGCATGGGACAGATTATAAAATTGGTTTGTGTCTGTCTATGTATCTGTGTGTCCATCTGTGGGCATTTTCACGATCGCATTTCTTGATCGATTTTCACCAACTGGCACAGATGTAAGAACCCCCCAAAAGGAAGAACGAGTTTGTTAGGGGTCAATATCGCACCACCTCTTCCCCTAATTTGTCCCAAAAATCCCCATTTTAGGCCAAGAGGTCCTGAAACCCATGCAAATATTAAGTAATCCTATATCTGCCTTAAATGTTCGTGAATCGCCGAAATTTTCAAGTCTTATAGGAAATCGGGGTCGAGGAACACGATGGTGATTCAGCTTTAAGAGCGGAAGTGGAAATACGCCCATTTTGTGCATGTACAATGCATCCGGCCATAATTATAAGAACAGTTCGTTCATTGTGGACTTGGCTATGGGGCAGATACCACGTTCCACAGAATGCATTTCTAGTTTATGTTAAGATTAATAGCGTGCATGCTTTGTGATTAATTTCCTGGACAGGCAAGAGGGTTCGATGGTGTCCTCTATAAACTGTGCAGTTACGAACTTACAGCTGAATTGAAATGTGCCAATAAAGCAACTGGCAGTAGCATTTGACAACTACAGCCACCGACATGTGCACAATATGAGACGAATCACAGCACACAGCGAGGCATTGCTTATTGCACAAATACCAGTCAAAATGAGCAACTTGTCCAGTCCACTAACATTACACATGTATGACAATGGAATGCTGATAAACTCAGCATGAGTAATTTGCACGAAAATACACCCTAAGTAAAAAAAACAAGACACCCTACTCATGTTGATAACTTTGCCAATTACTGAAACATGACGGTTTCACAGGGTAGTGCAGCAATGTCTTTAACGTGTGGTGGGATATGTAACGATCATTCTGTTGCAAATTTTGTGCTGCTTCTAGCAGTGAAAAAATTTTGAAAATCACTTAATATTTCGCAAAGTTATCGACACAAAGAGGGTGTTTTGTTTTTTTTAAAACTCACATTGTACTAACACATGCACATGTAGCAACATACAGGCATACTGCTGCAGAATCGAGTTTCTGCAGCACGCTGTATATGTGCTTAATTCCCACGTATGCTGAGCACACCATAACAGCTGTCACCAACAGACAGTTAAATATCTTAACAACTGAACATAGTGTATCATGAACACATCAAACCAACATCCAGCTGATACAGTAGCAACTTTTAACACAACAATTACTTCTCAATTAGTTCATAAGTTCGATATATAATAGAGTATAAAGACATAATAACGTGCTTTTTTCATACAAGAGATTACATGCTTAATCTGACCACTGTCGTGTTCATCTTCCGTTAGAAGCAAACAACAGCCGTGTTTCAAGTCACTCCAATGCTAAAGTCCTGTCACTTTGAACCAAATACACTTTGTTCCATCACGAAACAAAAATTTCACTGTTAATCGATACAACACAATATACCGAACAGTGTGCTTTAATAAACTTGCTTAAAACACTCGGCAAGACTTCAGTGTTTTGTCATGTAATCGGGATTGTAATTCATAAGTATCACGTTTTTGCCAAAGATACAAGAACACATATATACAGGACATATAACGGCAATCATTCATTGCACTGAAACTCCACTCTGCATTACGAATATTAATAGTACAGTTGTTTAGACACTCAATTTGCACCACAGACAGTGCACAGATGGAATTTTATCCACAGTGATTATCACAATCATGCATTTGACACAATGATGAATAGCAACCACATCGACTATGCAACAGTTCACTTAAAATACAGCTTTGCAAAGTGAACAACAGTGCACAGCCTGTACATCAAAGCTGGTTAGATATATTAACATGCGTAATACACTTGCTGCGGTGCTGTCCCCACATGCTGCTGTCGACGTCTTAACATCCTATTGGTCTGCAAGCATACCAATAGATGTTAAAGCACGCACGTTTTGAAAAACACTGGCACAAAAGCCACTCCCAAGAGCACTTGTGGTACACGAGGGCCATTATGTGTTTTAATACTTCACAGCCTCTCTAATCATAAGTCACTTGAGATGATAGCACTTGTTATCTGTCCCATAGCTTTAGCATATAGCACGGGACAGATTATAAAATTGGTTTGGTTTGTGTCTGTCTGTCAGTTTGTGTATCCGTCTGTGGGCACTCTCACAGTCGCATTTCTTGATCGATTTTCACCGAAAGTGGCAAACGTAAGAACCCCCAAAAGGAAAAACGAGTTGGTTAGGGGTCAATATCGCACCACCCTTTCCCCTATTTTGCCCCCAAACGCACGCCTCATTTTAGGCCAAGGGGTGCCAAAAATCCATGCAAGTATTAAGTAATCCTATATCTGCCTTAAATGTATGCAAATTGCTGAAATTTTCACGTCAAATGAAATCGGGGTCGAGGAACACGATGGAGATGTCAGATTTTAGATCAGAAGTGGAAATGCGCAATGAAAAATATGCAATATAACCCTTATTTATGGCCGAATCGCCAAAATTTGCCCATCCTAAAAGAAATTGAGGTCGAGGAACACGACGGTGATGTCAGATTTAAGAGTGGAAGTGGAAATATAGCCGTTTCCTGCATGCGCAATGCATCCGGCCATAATTATAGGAACAGTTCGGCCATTGTGGACTTTGCTATGGGGCAGATACCACGTTCCACAGAACGTATTTCTAGTTTACAATAATACAGCAATGATGAAAGTTAAGTAGAGTTCATGACATAACAAAACAAGTGATCCAGACAGCAACGAAACTTCACTCATAGCCTGCACCATCTAACAATGCATAATACAGTGGCTCGATTCTCTCCAGCATTTGGATGCATTCCAGCATCACTTCCTAATTTCACTTTCAAAACTGCATGTTATGTATACCACTTGGCCCAAAGAGCCAAGAAGTAGACGGTATCCCACACTTTATAACAGAAGCTGCTCCGGTCACTTGGCTGTTGACACAGTGATTACATTTACTGCAGACTTGTATGACGCAAGTTATGTCAAATGTTAATTCACCAAATGAAAACAAATTATGATGTAAAGAGCTATATGCTTGATACACACTTACAGACAGAACACGGTAAACAGCTGCAACATTAACAAATGATTAGGCATTTACTAAACTAAGCAGAAGTCTAAATTATACAATAAAAATGTTGCACTCAAAACATCCTAATCAAACGCTGTTAATCAATGCCCTAATATTTTACAATATACAAGCTCGCTTCAAACCATTGTCACACAGCGAGAAATCTCACTATGATATGTCAATAATTATCAGGCCTCCTAGCGAACATTGTCGAAAATAAAGGACACAATGCACTGAATGCAGCACAGGAAATTAGATACTGTACTATGGGACTGGGCAAATGGCAAAATCGGCAAGGCAAGTATCACTCTCTTCGGGCTGTCAGACACCTCAGTCATCATTCACACGATTGAAAGTGATAGAAGATGGAACAATATTACATCTGTTAAATAATCTGGACTACTTCTATATTACACATCTTATACAAATGCAAAACATTCAGTAGCAGCATATTTAAAGTAAAATACAAAGAAAGTAATTAAATATTAACATCGAGTAACACCAACTTGTCAATTACACATTTTCATGCCACCACAAACTTTGATTAGAAAGTAGAGGAAATAGAGCACATTTTTAAATTACAGGAACAGCACACATAAAAACCCTGTAAACATAGGATATGCCAGGAGCCCTGTACCAGTTATACAAAGTTATTGTATGCAAGCAGTCAGTTTCAGACAAGTTAATCATATGCGTTTAATATCACATATTAAGCCTAATGACGTCATTCCAACATAAAGCACGGAGTCACTTCAGTCAGTGCAAGACATTGGTGTGGACATTTTGCACCATCTGAATTGATGTGAAACGTCGACAATGTGAACTACATATGACCAATTACGTAACTCTGCTATGACCCAAACTCGACTGTTTCACCGGTGATTGGCTTGAAATCAAACGAACCTCGGCCGTCGAGATACAGATAGTACTGCAATCACACACAAATGCAAATGAAGGACAGAGATACTACGGCCAAAGTACACAATAGTTAAGAACAACCTCGACTCAAAACAAAAAAAAATACTGGCCAAAGCACTTCACCCAAACTTAATGGCAAAGTGTACTGTATGCAGATTTGCTAGCATGCATATTCTTAGTTACAAACTGAAAATCACTGGTTAAATTACAATGTTATGACAACTAACAAATAGTTGTTATGTTCATAAAACAGGTCTCAGGCAAAACCAGTATCACATTGGCACCGAAAAAAGTCAGTGTTTTACGAGTATAATCCCTTTTCAAGGTAAGTTCATAGTCATACTGTATTTTTAGACATGAAAGCTCCATGTATTCAGTCATCGTGAAATTAAGTGCCTACAGGAGTGAGTCACAACATGGTAATAGTAAGTATTCGTCTAAATATGAATCAGAAACGGACGGACCCAGAATTTTTTTACCAGATTCCTTCGAACAGTCTGCCCTAAATTCCAGCCAGACTTTTGCCAGACTATCTCTCATCAAAACAAAGATGGGTTCATGCAATGGCTGCTACCCATAGACAGTGGCTCATGGCAGTCAGAAACACTAAGCTGTCGTCTGACTGCTGGCATTAGCAGTAAATCATTTACTCGGGCTCTGGTTCTGCTGCAGTGTCGGGCACATATCGAACACAAACAGCAGGCAATGTTCAGTGACTGCAGACTCCGTAAATGCCAACAGTAACAGGCCACTGATGTCTAATATTAACTCATAAACTGAAACATGCCAATTGCCCCAAAATCCAAAATTATCCAGTGTAGCACAAAAACATACTGTTCAACTATGACTAATAGTGATGATGCCGTGACTGTGCTTTCTCTCCGCACCAGTTTGATGATGACAAAGTGAAGTCTTTGATAGACTGTATTTGTAGATTATAGTTTATAGTTATTTTCTTCTGTATTATTCGTATGATTTCACAATAAAGATTAAAAAAGGTATATAGACAAAGCACTGGACTGACAGTGAAGTACCTCGTGATGTTTCCATAACGACTTGCGATGTGAAACTGTGAACAACGTGATGCCGACCTATACACATGAGTAACACATGCACGAGACTGCAGACTGAGACGGCGTTCACAGTCAACGGCAGCAGTTGTTCATGAACACTGGTCTTCAATCAATCAATCAATCAGTCAGTCAATAAGTATTTATAAATAAATAAATAAATTCGATCAATTAGTAAACCAACCTGCGACCAATCAAAGGCTAGTTAGTGCCACGGCTACACTGCGACAGGCTGGTCTGGCAACATAAGTTAACAAAATATCAAAAAAAGTTCAAACTACACCAAAAAAGTATGTTTTAAAAATGCAATTTAAGCTGGCATTTAAAAGTTACAGTAAAGTCAGTTGCTCTCAAGAAGTCAGGGAGAGACTATAGCATTTATGGCTTAACCAGCTGCAGTATTCTCCCTCAATGACAACTCAACCCATCGTGTCACTTCAACTTATTCTCGTATCACCGTACAGCTGACAATCACTCACCAGATGTCAACTTACAAAATTATGTACTGGTACGACTCTTACATTAGACTGATGTCTCATTGTCAAACAAGTCATTACACCTAGTTTTTTGCTAACATCCACATTTTGCAATTTTCTTACAAATTCACCATATAGTGAGAACGCATCACATACCAACTGCCAAAAGCTGTAATGTAGTCACTAACCAGTGACAGGTGAAAACCATTCATTTAAAAGTGCTCAACTGTTACTGTTCTTGTTACTGTTGTTGTTGCTGGTACTATTAAAATTAAAATACAAATGTAGTGACTAGAAAGGTGCTGTTGTGAAAACACTTTGGGGATACCACACAATCACAGTGATACACACGTCAATATAAGATAGTGCTAAGACGATCATATTGCACACGAACTGCACCGACTCATACGATCCTTGAGTAAACTTATCTTCAAGCTCACTAAATTATGAAGCACACTCCATCAATTTTAAACAAGGCAAATCAAAACTATTCACCTGTCGGCAATGCTGGTACATGAAGCCCTCAACGTCAACGCTACAAGCACTTGTGCACTCGTCAAGAATGGCAAACTGTGGCTTGTGATAGAACAACCGCGCCATCTGCAGACAGAAATTAGTATTACTACAAACGTATTAGTTAGAGCGACACCACCATAAAAATGCTGCAGGGGCACTACATCACCACGACACCAAAAAGAATCAGGGATGTTAAGGGATGTTGACTGTTGCAGTCAATACAGTGATCGCAAAAGCCTGATCTGTACAACAAATGTGCTGAGTTTGTGAGAAGGTGTTGATGAGGGCACAGTTTAAACAGGAGACTACATTTGTAAAGTCGAAACTGGAAACATATAAGTGAACTATCATGCAACTGCTCATTAGTAATGAAAACTCACGCAAGAAGACACTTCCATGAATTCGACCAGTCATGCGTCGACACTTTATACTGCTGATACTTCATGATTATCAGGAGTCCAAACTTACATCCAGTTCCAGTCTCAACACATGGCTGGTTCTGGATAAATTGGTACATTAGTAATGTCTGAAATGATGTGGGCAATGAGTGATAATGGGTTGTCAGTAGTTTTCCACTGTCATCTTTACAGTTCAACACAGATCAGGCAAATGCTCCATTGCTCTAGGCAACGAAAGCTTCAATGAAGTATCATTTAATTGCATCTTCTAACAATTCATTTTACTAATCTGGACAGAGATTTTGAACCTACGTACAATACAAATTAAAACTAAGTACAAAATAGGAACGACAATCGCCAAAGAACTGCAACATGTACCGCGATTCGTTGCTTTTCACCACCACTAAGAACATCCATCCAGTCCTGTACAATGTCCCAGCCTCCCTCACGTTCCAGAATATACGACAGCTGCACCTGCAACAGGCAAATGTTTCAACATCACAGCTGCAACATCCATTGCACCTTATGTCATGCAAAACACATCCGTTCAAACACACAGACATTGGTCTTTCCAACCAGCAGAAAAAGTAAGTGACGGAACACGTATAAAAAAACAATGGATAAAACTAACATCCTTGCAAAATTATCCACTTGTAAACTCTGACTGAGCGATTCTCAGGATATTGTATCACTATACCTCAATATGATATTCCATTCATATTCCAGTGCAAAAATTGCATATTTGACCATCTGCTAAAATGACTTATTTGTTTCAGCACTAACAGCCAGATGCATGAATGTTCCTAAATAGAAAAAAAGATGAAAGTCCAAACTGTACCATTGTATTAATTCACACACAACATATTTCGAAATGGTTTCTATCATATTCATCAAACTGAATATCTGACAATTAAAATACGTAAAATACCCGTCACTATGTAACACACTGTGTGAATGCAATTTACTAGGGCACAGCATTCAAAGATACTCTGAAAAAAGTGGTACGTAGTCACACGGCGAGTTTAACTGATGTTCAGACAACTGGCCCCAATCGACATGCATAACAGAAGGTTCGTACAAAAGGATTGGAATGGTGCATACTTTGTTGAGAATATCTTCTAGATCGCTGTCGACAGAACCGCGCCGACGGAAGTCTTCTGCTAAATGTGGATAGATAACCTGGTCTCGCAGGGTACCAACTGTCATGTAAGGCCTCTGTCACAGCAATAACCAATCACACAGGCCTATCACTTGTCTTCTGTAAAGATATATGCACAATAAGGCTGCAACGTTTTATGATTACCTAACTGATTAACCACTAACAATGTTAACCTTTCACAGAATGATACACAGGCTTAAAGACACAATTCAGCCACAACTTTCAATTAATTGTACTGCCATCACAAAGTGTACTATTACCGGTAGTTGGTTAGTCCACAGCAGTGACACCATCGATGCCTATTTGCAACAAAAGTGACCAGGGAAGACTACAGCAACTACAGACTTAAGATCTACATCTTGCAAACAGGATCGAGGACAGTAACTCATGCTACAGAAGTGAATGGCTGAAGCAAACATTTCTGCATACAAGCAACTGTGACCCTACAACCTTAAACATTCAGTGAGAGTTAATATGTATGGCAAATAACAGTCACCGATGCTTAGCTCCAGGGTTCTCACTCAATTGCAAAAAATCAAATTCAAGACTTTACACGGACTTTCAAGGACCATGTTTACAGTTTTCAATAACCTCATAGTAATGCAAAAACAGCAGTATCATAAGCATAGCTGCAACAGTCTGGTTTAATATGCACATCTGGCAATTTTACCCAAAATAATGAACCTAGATTTTAAAAGCAAGTAACACAGACACCGTGATAACGTAAGTGTGACATTTAGGTACTGTGAAAAAGTTAACCATTTGCTAAGAACTGTAATGTAGAAAGCACACCACCTCATGAGAAGGATGCATCCAAAGAGTCGGAACTAATTCAAGTACTTTCAAGGAACTTGTTTATATTCAAGGCCTTTCCAGGCCTTAAAACTTCAAAAATTCAAGCACTTTTGATAACTGTGAATGACACATTGTCAGGTACTCAACTTAAACAGTTGTCGTGCCCGAGAAGTGACTGTGTCATTCCGGACACGTTAATCGTTTTTGTTAGTTA
>Ga0066192_1000326_pt1 | contig 10201 bp, 8 predicted proteins | sample WorMetvacBELIZE1_FD_58707 | JGI IMG/M metagenome (GOLD analysis project Ga0066192, IMG submission 58707) | Marine gutless worms symbiont microbial communities from Max Planck institute for Marine Microbiology, Germany - Olavius vacuus BELIZE.1... | ecosystem: Host-associated > Annelida >... | reverse complement strand
GAAGTGAAACGTGTACTTTTAGAACTTTGGCTGCCATAAAATTAACGGATAAATCCGGATCCGGATAACGGATATCCGGATTTGCAAACCCTATATGTGAGTGAGTGCCCAGGAAGCATGATAGTACAGACTTCACACGACAGTCAGTGGCCTGTTGGGCCGACGCAGCCTAGTGTTGATAAACAGACACGGCACTCAGTGCCTGAGCAGTTAGCTAGGGATCGGCCCGTGGAGCCGACAGCCCCTACAGGCGTGTCAGCAAACTGGACCAAAGGTCATAGGCCGCATGGTAAGTCGGGTTCTAGCAGTAGTAGCAATACTATTTATGTGAATGAATATGACTTACTGACTGGGCCTAGCAGTGACTTCTTGGTTCCTGGACAGCGGCTGGCCCCCACGCCTACTACAGTACAACCAACGATGCAAGCGGACATTCTGGCAGCTGAGTTGGAGCAGCTACGTCATCTTCAGGCGGCACGGATGCGGAGATCATCAACAGCTACTACGGCGCCACTCAAGTCGTTGGCCGACTTTGGCCATCTTCAACCTCAACGACCGGAAACGCTACTTCATCCAGGCTACCAGTCGACGGACCGGCATTCTCACCACTCAAGCTCTAAGTCACAAAGGACGTCGACTACGCTGTCTCGTGTTGGACTTCCGGACGCGACCTACGCGCCTCCACCGACTGCTTATCTGGACCATAGTGCGGCTCGGTTGGAGCACGCACCTGAACTGTCTGTCGCGCCTTCTGTACGGACATTTAGAACAGGACGATCGGTTGCGAGTAATAAGTCTGCTGTGTTGGTCGGGGCAGAAGTATTCTCTGTGGTTCATCGTGTGACGGACGCCCTGCTCCAGGTCACACACCAGTCACGTGATGACGCTGTCGCTAGGGAGAGACTGTTGCTGCAGCAGCAACAGATAATGCATCGTGATTTGGTAGATAAAGAGATAAAAGAAAAAGAATTTTTGATGAATGAGAGGCAGAAAGAAAGAGAGATACAGCTGATGCGTGAACAGAAAGCGGCTGAAGCAGCCGAAAAAGAAAAAGTTTTGGTTGCGGATAGAGAAAAACTTCAAATGCAAAAAGAATTAAAGGAGAAGCAAATGCAATTTGATAGAGAAATAAAAGCTGCTGAGAAAATTGAAAACGAAAAGAAACTTTTGGCTGAAAACGAACTTAAAGAAAAGCAGCTCCTAATAGAGAGAGAGAGTTAAAAGAAAAGGAGTTGTTGATGGCTGAGAAACAGAAATGGCTTGAATTTGCCGAAAAGGATAAACTAAGGACGGAAGAAAGGATTAAACTGGAGTTTGAAAATAAATTAGCTTTGAACTTACAGCTTGCTGAAGAGAGGCAAAAGAATATGCTACGGCATACGGAGTTGATGGGTACGCAACTCCAACATGTGACAACTGGTGTGGCCTGGGAGGAACCGTCCGTCCCGTTGCTCATCGACGTCGGTGACAGTTCACAGGATGTTGTCACCCACCAGCACAGACAGAGAGTAGGTCACAATACACAGCGGCAACTGGTAGTGGTACCCCACCCCTGGCCGGACGTAATCCTACCTTTGCTGGTATGCGTTTAGGTCAGCCTAACTTCGTTTCTGAGTCTGTCAACAATGAGTCTACTGTACTATGGCCAACTCAGCCTTCAAACCTAACAAAGAGACAACAAGCAAACATTTCTTCGGCCTGCCCCAAGATATTGTGGCCGACATATGACAATCTGCCGCATGCAGACACAATTGACACCACAGTCAGACACCTGCAAGCAAATAATTTTCAAGAAACTTTATTGGATACTCGGGTGAGTATGAACTCGGTATCACCCCACACTACCATTGTCCATCCTCCTGGCCCGGCCTGCCCTTCTGTAGCGGCCGGAACTTCGGCTACAACACTACTGCAGCCCCTGACATTCAATAAAGTCGGACTTATGTCCACTCTTGGCCCACAAACAACCGCTATTTCCAGCGGCAAACTCGCATACACCGCACCTACCTGCACTACAGACTGCGGCAAACTTGAGAGTTGCGATAGGGTGCGGAGCCCCAACTCCTCTCAGACGCTGACTGCCGGAAGTGCTCCAGTGAGCACGAGTGTGGGTACCCTGATTGCCACATCATCAGTGCAGGTCTCTGCTCAGCCAGTAGTTATAGTTCGAAAATTCCAAAAACCGAAACCATACTAAGGGCAGACATCTTACAAATCTTTCCGTGAGCACTTTGAAAGAGTGGCAAAGGCCAATAACTGGACAACGGAGGTAGATAGAATGCAGAATCTTGCCTTGGCACTAGAAGGATCGGCGTTAGAATGTCTGCGCGAAGTAAGAGAGGATGAGCCAGGTGCCTATGATAGAGTTTGGAGCATATTAGCAAGACGTTTTGGGCATATGGATGAACCCGAGAGAGCCATGCGCAGGTTTGATGGAAGGAAGCAGCTGGATGGTGAGTCGGTGGCCGAGTATGAGCAGGCTCTAAGGACGCTACACCGTGAGGCATGGCCTAGGGCTGATGAAGAAACAAAGGACTCGGCGCTGAAAAGAAAATTTGAGGAAGGACTGAGCTCTGCAGACATGTTGCAGTTTTTGAAACTACATGCCAGGAAAGATGATTTCGCACAGACAGTGGCAAAGGCCAGGCGCTTTGCCGAGGCACAGGAGACAGTGAGGCCAAAGAAATCAGTCAGGATTGTAGAGAGCGGAGATAGAGACCATAGCGCTGAGGTTGGTCAATCTGGACAACCCAACTTTCAACCGCTACTTGATGGCATTCACCAAGTAATACAGACGGTCTTGGACCGTTCCCAAACCCCGGTTATTGCGTCTGTCGGGACTGGGGGACGAAACTCAATCACGGCCAAGCACAGGTAAGTCCCCTGCGTCGTCAAGAAGAAGTCAGCCAAGTCAAGAGGCACGACGGGAGCAGCAGCCGACAGGTAAAGAAGGTCGATCGGATCGACCTTGGTACAACAGAGAGAATTCTTATAACAGGTCATGTGAAAGTACACCAGAGAGAGGTGCCCGTCCAGGCTTTGGACGTGGCAATGGTGGTTCCTTTGGGCCTAGACCCCCTGGTCGTCAAAATTCTCCCGGCCCCTGGAGAGGTCGTGAGCAGGGTCAAGGTCAGTTCCGCAGGGATGGCCCAGAGTCGTACGGCCCAAGGTACGGTCCTTCGGGTAACCGTCCCCCGTTGGGACGAGGAGGTTATCAGTCGAGGGCAAGTTCAGCCGATAGCTACCGGAGTAGTGGAGAATCTCAGGGACGCGGCCAGGCTAGAACGTTTTATCAGTCAGGGAGGACGGAGGCGAGACAATATTACCCAGCGATAGAGGATAGAAGAGCGGAAACACCACCACCAAGTAGAGGACAATGCATTGAATGTGGTCAGCCGGGATGCCACTCGGACTTTCACCGAGGCATAGAGAGGAACCCGGGGAGAGGATGTCATGTGTGTGGTGAGTTACATTGCCACACAGTATTTCACCGGGGCCGTGGCCAAGGTCAGGGCCAAGGTCAAGGTCAGCAGCTACCACAGCCACCACCGTCAAATCAGGGAAACGGTCAGCGGGGACCGAGGCAGGGCGACCGGCCCCCGCCGCAGGATCAGAGCAGCCCGCCGTCTCGGTGCGCTTCGGCGTAGCCGAGACGCCCCCTTCCACGGGCTACGACAGTGTTATGAGGGCTGATGTTAGTTCCCTGCCACATGTGGTTTACTTTCTGGAAGATGAAGAAACCCTGGCTAAGGTTCCTTCGATGTTGCCTTTGTTACTGGGTTCGGTCAAATCTCCTAGGATCCCTATGGAGATAGAAGGCCAGGAGATTACCGTTTTGTTGGATACCGGGGCCGAGGTATCGGTTCTCCCAAAAGCCCTGATGGGAAAGTTAATTGGTGACGGCACCCGTCACGTTCGTCTGGGGCAGTCCAAGTCGGTTCGACCGTTTGCGAACCCAGATGTACAACTCGAGGGCCCCTGGTGTTTATCGGGAACCATATGTGGAGTCAAACTGACTCACCCGTTTTACTCGCTGGACGCAGATATACCCATTGTCGTAGGAATTGATTTGTTGACCGCAGCAAAGGTAGTCATAGACGTGATGAACAAGTGTGTGTATTCACACCACTTTGCGCGACTGGAAGTCGAACCTGCCACATCCCAGCACGAACCAGTTTTCCGAGTGGATAACGCTACTCCGTTTAACGCTCTCCTTCCCTCTCCCTCTGTCACAAGTTCAGTGCAATCTGATCCCATGTCCATGGCTCAGGATCTCGGTGGTCCTACTCACCCTGGGGTTGGCGCCCCTCTCACTCTTCCACACCCTTCCACTGACGCCCTTGAGCGTCCCTCTCTCCAGGCGCCATTCCCCGCTCCTCCTCATACCACCAGAGATTCCTACTGCCAGGACGCCGTGTCAGAGTCGTACTGTCTTGGTGACAGTTTCCCTCTGCTCCCTACACTGCCGTCACACCCTCCGTTTCCACTCTCACCCTTAGCTCCATCGTTCCATCCACCCACACTGCACCCTCCGCCAGTTCAGTCACTCCACCCTCCACCGTGTTTCCACCGTCCACTGGTTCCTGCTGCGTGTGCAGCTTCGTTTCCATACTCGCCTCCAGCCACGTTATGGCTTCCGCCACGGTCACCACCTCACCCTCCGCTGGTTGCACCTCCGCAACCCCCTCCACCTCCAGATCCGCCAGATCCACCTCCACTTCCGGATCCACCAGATCCACCTCTGTACCATTCACTCACTCCACTGAGATCCTCATCCCAACCCTCTCCGATTGCAGTCGTGCATTGTGATGGGAATGAGACGAGTGTGAAAATGGCCGATGTGGTGCTTCCCGAACATGTCAATATTCTGTTTTTACAAACTGTGGAGAACAGTATTCTCTCTGATGAGGTACAGGGAGACTTAAAATCCTTGTTACAAGAACACGCCTCCACTTTTGCGAAAGATTCATCCGATCTAGGATTTTGTGGTATCCTCGAACACGATATCGATACGGGCGACGCCCGTCCAATTAAACAATCCCCTCGTCGACCACCGTTAGCGGCCTCTGCCGCAGAGGATCAAATTCTCGACGAGATGTTGGAAACTGGGGTTATTGAGCCTTCTTGCTCACACTGGGCGTCACCAGTATGTCTAGTTAAAAAGAAAGACGGGACATACCGGTTTTGTGTCGATTATAGGAAGGTAAATGCTGTATCAAAGAAGGACGCCTTCCCAATTCCGGGCATTCAAGACGCCATTGATCACCTGAAAGGCGCAAAGTATTTTGCTACCTTTGACCTTCTCTCAGGTTACTGGCAATTGGGAATGACCGAGCGTGCTAAGGAGCGGTCAGCTTTCTGTACGAGAAGAGGGCTTTTCCATTTTACGCGAATGTCTTTTGGCTTAGCAGGGGCGCCCTCTTCCTTTTGCCGATTAATGTCGATTGTTTTGCGAGACCTCCTATGGAAAGTATGTTTGTGTTATTTGGACGATATTGTCATTTTTGCGAGGACACCGGAGGAGTTGTTAGAAAGATTGCGGATCGTCTTAGATAGATTGAGAGAAGTAGGGCTGAAGGTTAAGCCGTCTAAGTGCGCACTGTTCAAGACGCAGATCAACTTTCTTGGCCATCTAATTTCGGAACATGGGGTCGAGCCCCAACCCGAAAAGATAAAGGCCATCCAGGAGTGGCCGAGACCCAAGTGCGTCAGAGACGTGCGTGCTTTTTACGGACTTGCGTCCTACTATCGCAAATTTGTTAAAGGCTTCGCGACAATCGCCGAACCCCTCACCAAATTGACTCAAAAGTACGTCCATTTCGAATGGACAGAGGAGGCTCAAGAGGCGTTTGATAAACTCAAACTAGCATTGCAGGAGGCTACATCCTTAGCCTTTCCACATCCAGAAATCCCGTGCATCGTAGATTCTGATGCGTCCGATGTAGCCATCGGAGCTGTGTTGTCCCAGGTGATTGGTGTGGAACGCCCCATCGCGTTCTACTCTAAAACAATGAATAAAACGCAACGCAATTATTGCCCCACTCGTCGAGAGTTATTAGCAGTAATTGCGGCCATGCAGCACTTCCGCCATTACCTGTTGGGCAACAAGATTATCCTACGCACGGATCACCACAGCCTCAAATGGCTCAACTCCTTCAAGCGGCCTGAAGGTATCATGGCCCGTTGGATAGAGACTTTGGCCGAATTCGACTACCAGATCGAGCACCGTCCAGGACGACTGCACTGTAATGCTGATGGAGTCTCCCGTCCTTTATGCAAACAGTGCTTCGGAAAGACGGACAAGAAACCCTGGGTCGATGAGCTCGACCGTGCCGATGAGTTGACAGAGCCACTTGGGCTCAGGACTCTCACCTGGGCCCCCGAGATCTCAGCTGAAGATATGGCAGCATTCCAGGCCGAGGATGACGACATCTCGCCTGTGATCTCGTGGCTAAACACTGATTATTCTCCGACTGCCGATGAGATGAGGAGGTACCCTCTCTCCGTTCGACACCTGTGGGCGCAGCGCGCCGAGCTTCAGTTTCGTGAAGATGTGCTTGTTATTTTTAGAGTCTTGCCTGACCGGACACAGTTGGTAGTTCCTCTCACTATCAGGAAAACCTTGTTTGACCACATACACGCAGGCCCACTCGCTGCTCATTTAGGTATTGAGAAAACTCTCGAACAGTTGAAACAGTGTTACTTTTGGCCTGTAATGAAAAAAGATGTAGAACTCTGGTACCGGCAGTGCGTCGACTGCGCAAGAGGCCGTGGCTGTCCGAACCGTCCCCGTGGGAAGCTAACGAAAGTTGTTGTCGGGGAGCCACTGGACATAGTCGCAGTGGACATACTGTCGGGCCTTCCCTCCACACTAGAAAATTTCAAATATATACTCGTAGTCACTGACTACTTTACCAAGTGGGCTGAGGCCTACCCGTTAAAGGACGCAGAGGCACCCACGTGCATGCGGGCCTTATATAATAACTTTTTCTCACGATTCGGCCTTCCACAGCAGTTGCATTCAGATCAAGGCAAAAATTTCGAGTCTAAACTGTTCCACGAGTTCTGTAAACTCACTGGTGTGCGTAAATCTAGGACAACTCCCTTCCACCCACAAAGCGATGGTCAGACAGAAAGAATGAACCGAACTTTGCTGCAGATGTTGAGAGCCACTTGCCAACACAATCCTCAAGAATGGCCCTAGAAATTAGAAACCGTATGTCCGCTTATAGGATGACGGTACACAAGGTCACCGGAATTACTCCAAATTTGGCCATGCTTGGCCGGGAAGTACTTCTTCCCGCAACTTTAATAGCTCGTCCACCGGAGGAACCCGTCAGTACGGTTGTTCCATTCAACCGAAGTCTTAGAGATTGTTTGAGGAAAGCCCATTCACAAGTTCGAAAAGCTACACAGTCGGTAGCGAAGACCCAGAAGTCTTATTTCGATAGAGGGGTGCGTGATTACAAATTCTTCGTTGGTCAGTTAGTTTGGCTGTACTGGCCCAGCCCGCCACGTAGGCAAAAGTATCGTAAACTCCAGTGGGTCTGGACTGGCCCCTGGAGGATTGAAGAATTTCGGACAGATGTGGTTGTCAATCTAAAACATACCCAGAAGCAGTGGAGGCAGACTGTCCACGTAAACCGTCTGTCACCCTGTATGGGGACAGCTTCAAATTCCGATTTCGGCACTCCTCCCGAGGAGCCTCTGGCTGCCTCAACCGAGCTTCCGGCTGAGACTGAGCATCAGTCCAGCACCGTTTCGGCATCGCCCTTCCCCATACCGCATCCTTCGTCGGTCGACCGACCGCGGAGGAAGCGACGCCTTCCTGTGGCTCTGGAGCCATACGTGGTTGAGGTGTAAGCTGCGCCCTGCCTCACCACGCCAGAAGTCACGCGGAGCGATCGATGCTGGTTCAGCGTCCGATCAACGGCTGCGGGGGGTAGGCTCCAACGTAGCCGGCATCCGGCTGAACCGATCGCAGAAGGAGCCATCGATCGCCCCGATCAAGTACGGGCTACGGTGGTGAACCGTGGCGACCCCAGAGGGATGGCGAAATAAGTGCTTACATCGTTCGTATAAACTGGGGATGTGCAGTGATGAGGACTTGGAGTCCGCTCCCTTTATTCTCCCTCTCCCTTAGCTTAGGACTTTATCATTTCTCTACCACCCTGTACCGCTGCACATCCTTGGTTTGTACGTTCGCTGTCGGGCTGGCGGCGTGAGCGGGGAAGTGGTTCACCAGTTCCACCAACCGTGCCACTGTCACCCACTATGTGGGCAGTGGGGGACTGAGTCCTAGTCGTCAGCCGCGCACGTGGGGCTTCCCTCGTTTTTAGCCTGTGCTTGCTCGGCGCTATTGTGTATCGCGTAGCGGCACTTTAGTGGTCGTTGTAGCGCCCTTGGCACTCCCTCTCCCGCGGCAACCCACTATATCCCTTCCTTTTATCTTCAGCCACTCCATCACCAAACACTCTACTGCTTTCCCCCTCTTTTGGCATTAAGGTGTACCATTGTAGTTTTTGTCAGTGTTAGCTGACCAGTCGTTTTCGCCAGTAGTACCTGGCCTATCAGTCAATCGCCAGTTTAGCTGGTCTGTTTGCGTTTGCCAGAATCACTGGCCTGTCCAATCATAGCTAGGTTACACTAGCCATTTCATAGTGATTCATTGATTAACTGTATAACATGTCGTATTTTCGCCTTTGTCGACCGTTCGCTGAAAACCCCTGCTATTATTACACCTGTCGCACCAGTGAACACCTTAAAAACCCTGGTGTTTGTACATAACAGTTCCCTACTTTCGTTGTCCCCTCTTGAGTGCGACAACGCTGCACTCGTGGTTATTCAACACAAACACAAACATCCCTGTGTTTGTATACTGTAGTTATGCATCCACTTTCAATTGTCCCTTAAGACTGCGGATATTGTTCACTTGTTTAACCTGTTGACTGTCAAGGACAGTCATGTTCTGAACTGTTGTCCCTCAAACTGTGGGTTATTGCTAACCCGTGAACCTATTTGACTAATGAGGGCAGTCCTGTTGAACTGTTGCTTTGCTTTTTCATTGATATTGTCGTTAGTTGTATTCTGTCTGTCATTGTATAACCTATTTGTTTAAATCTTATGTATATAGTCGTTAACTTATCCTGTAAATACTTCGTTCGTGAGATGGGCCAGGGCATGGCATCTCCGAACATTCCACCTTCCGCCATCCGCCATCCGCGAGGTGATGACTATACGCTTGAGGCGTACCTGTACCTGTTCCTGTGTGTACACGTTTGTCGTGCACCCTTCCGTCCGAGGAGTACGCGTCCGGTGTACAATCGCCGATGTTCTCTGTACGCGTTTGGCGTACGCCGTAGGATGATGACTACGCGCAGTCCAGTCAGAGCGTGCTGACTTGTTCATGTTCTTTGCGCGCGTGATACTGTTAACGCGCGACATAGTAACGTGTGTAACTGTAACAGCGCACGATGTCTGATCGTGCACTACACTACTAATCATTGTATGTAATTACTTTGTTTTCTCAAATTAAAGTAATACCCTCCATCCACCGGTATTTTACAAAAACAACGTTAACTAGACTTAGTATTTTCTAAAAACTTATAAATAAAACTTTAAAGTTCATTAGAATTGTTGCTCTATACATCGCTCTCTCTCACACAAGTGTCTACACTCTCCCTACCCCTCCATACTTCCATTTCCTAACTGTGGGGTGAGCATAAACTCTCATCCCCATCTGCTATATATTTTTAGTTCGTTTATTATTCAAAATCATTATAAAAAGCCACTTAATTATTTTGTCCACTTCAAAATTATTTTAAACTAGGAAATATTATACACATTTCGCTTTCTCAAATTGTAGGGACACTCTCCTTTAAAATAAGTCAAAGACACCTACTTGGAAACATATACTCAAATTACTATTATCCGATTAATTTCAAAATTTATAATATTCAAATTCTTTCAAAATTCTCTACCCGAACTTCTATTTCTGTCTATCCATTTATATCAAATTTGGGAACTCGTGCTGTGCCGAGTTTGTGTTTTTGTCTCCAGCACACTGGAAATGATATGGTCATGGTGGTTCTACGTATACGACATCGCTTGCAAGCTACAACATCGCTACGACATCGTTATTCCTTGTAAGAGTTTTACTGTGTTACGGCGCGTTAGAAATTGTCAGCGTTATTATTATTAT
>Ga0066192_1000325_pt1 | contig 10206 bp, 10 predicted proteins | sample WorMetvacBELIZE1_FD_58707 | JGI IMG/M metagenome (GOLD analysis project Ga0066192, IMG submission 58707) | Marine gutless worms symbiont microbial communities from Max Planck institute for Marine Microbiology, Germany - Olavius vacuus BELIZE.1... | ecosystem: Host-associated > Annelida >... | reverse complement strand
GCCTTGTCGTGAACACACCTCTAAGGCGCTCAGGTATGGCACGCGTTCTCAAGTGATCTCGAGGTATCTCACAGTTTTACCTGCACACCACGCTAAGGGAATGAACCATACCTGCCTTTGCAGGTTATGCCCCTGTACACACAAACGGACCAAAAACATCTGCTTCGCTCAGCACAGACGACAAACCGATAACCAGAAAGTAAGGACTGACCAGCGATACAGACGGGCGGAGTTCCAGACCAAGTCAACTGTGTGGTACAAGTCGTCGACGTGCTGCCGCCGGCCTGTATGTAACCATCGTCACAACGCTGACGACAAGTGACGCCTACTCCGGCGATCGGTGGACAGCCTGGCTCTGTGACCACGTGCTCGGCGTTGACCAGTAATGGACAAGTCTCATCTAAACGCATTAGCAGACCATATGTTTTACTTGACCACTGGAAACACTACTGGCATAAAGAAAATAACTTTCATCTATAAACTGTACAAAAATTCTCAAGTTCATTTACCGATTCATTAAAATAAAATATCTCACGAAGACGCTGGGTATTAGAATTAGTATCATAATATCGTATCAAAATCTCTTCGTGCATCAAATTCTGTTTACTGCTAAAATCTTTTTTTTACTTTTTATGCTACTGTTTGCCTCTACAAGAGTGTGTATCTAAGACAGAGGAAAAGATTGATAGACAGTGTAAAGGAGGATCTAAATCAAACAGTAAGTGACATACAACAGGCAGCGGAATATGTTACAGACAAGAAGTGTTTGAAGAAATGTGTCCATGCAGCCCCATCGTCGACAATCTAGGGTGAAGTCGGATTGGTCAAAGTGGGAATAAGAATAATTATTTGCCTTGACAAACAAATACGAAGCACTCAGAGAGTGCAAACCTCTGTCAAGAATGACTATATGACGCATCTGCTGGTCAACAGTCGGCATCGCGCTAGTCACAACGTACGTGTTATTTAGTATAAACAAGTGTCGCCATCACGTGGCTGCAGATGAGAACTAACACGCACCTGTTGGTAACGACTAATGCCCTATTTCGCAGTGTTTTAAAAAGTCGCAACGAACGAGATGTGTCTGTGGACAAGTGGATAAGAAAGAATTAGTTAATTTTGAAAGTCGTCCGCCTCTGGATCCGGATCTAGAAATTTTAAAAAGGAGTCTTCAACAAGGAAGTCCACATTAAATTTTGGAATTCATCCTGATGCGGATCCGGAGTTTAAATCCGGATTCGCTTTGGCTAAGATCTGCGCTCTCCTCAGTGTTCGTGTTGAGTAATCAATCACGGCGATTAACAGACAGACAGATATTCAACCAACAAATAAATGTGTGCAAAGACGCATGTCTGTGGCGAAATTAACAGAAGCGAACAGTATATTGACTATGTTTGTGACCTTTGCATAACTGGTCGGGACTTCTGCTCCACTGCAGGTTGTGCTGACACACGACCGGATCTTTGGTGACTGGACCGTAACCGCGGTTGCACGTGAACGCACAAGCGGTGCCGACTGCACGACTACATTCTGAATGGAAGCGACCGTTTGCGACATCCCCGCTACAAGCCGAGACTTCGTCGCAGACATACACGCCAAACACTCCCGTATCATCATCATCATCCGTTTATTACGCACGAAACAGCATGCAGTTCATAAACTAGCACATTCACACACAAGCACTTTAAATAGGTAAAGGTAAATATTAAAAAAGGTTTTCCAGATGTGCTGTTTAATAATACGCGTTGGTAAAACAGTAGTACTATTGGTGGCGTAGCACAGTGGTTAAAAGTCGGTCTTCGGCCGGCGAACTTTCCCTGTCCTGCGCTCGACCTGTATCTGACGAGTGACCAGTTATAGGGGTAAATCGTCCGCTGCAGGTCAGCCAACTAGGCCAACTCAGCCTTTCAGCCTTTTGGGGTCGATAAATTGAGTAGTAAGCTGCAGTCGGATGTCCGCTTTGGTAGCGCCATCTGGTGAATGCTTACGTGGTGAAGGCATGATGTGGTTGATTGGGGCGGTGGTGTGCTCGCTAGCTGCTGTCGCGGGTCCAATTATTCGTTAGCTCGTTCAATGGATGGCTGCATTAGCGCTGCAGCACCATTGGCTCTTGTCGATCAACTGCTACTTTCGATGATTGTAAAGCACGGCTGGTAAGGTTTCGTCCCTGTAAGACGCGCTATATGAGAATCACTGGGTTTAGCTTTTAGCATTTAGCTTTTGATCGGCACGGCATACGTATCAGTAGGCTTACAGTACAGGAAATATATAATTTTTACGAAGTAAAATGTGAAGTATAATATCCATACTTTCTTATCATGGCCTTATAACACTCATCAAAGCACTACAGATACACGTATTTAATTTATTGGATCTGTTTAAATTTCACGGAAAAACCTCTACCCCCTCCCATCACTAAAAATAATTGACGAAGCACAGTACTTGAAAGGCAGTTGCGCCCATCAGCTGGTTGCACCGGAAGTCTGTTGGACGCATCTGGGCATGCGCACACGTGGGTTCGCTCTGGTGTCGGAATGCAGAAATGGCTGCAGCCACCGTTGTTCACTGAGCATGCATTCCTTATACCTGACTCAACAAAACATCCAATTTATTCGCAAAATTCAATAAATACAATCCTATAATGACGCGCACACAAAAGCGTTTCAACGAGAAGATCCAGTGGACATATAAAAAGTCACCTTGCAACTGGCACACTCATGTTGCTCTTATTCTGTCTGTGATATGTTTTTGCTTAGCCGTGCATCGTCCCCTTAATAGTCGCCTGTAAATTATTTATGACATCTGAACTTTATGCCAAAAAACGTAATTTTTTGCATTGTTCGCAAACTAAGTTTGTTCTAGTAACAGGTAAAAGACCAAGACGAAGATCGTAACCTGTGAAAAAGACAGATCAAACAAAGATCATCACAGCCAGTCAGAGTTGGCTACCAATGTTTACTTAATGTCGCGTGTCACAAGTCTCTAGTTCAAGTCATTCAACTTAACAGTTAAAAATAAAAACCACACGTTTCGATATTAACACCATAACTTGCAATCCGAAAAGAGAACCGGATTTTATTTATGTAATATTAGTTTTCGTATAATGGCGAAGTATCGGAGCATACCGAGCGCCGCAGTTCGATTGAAGTATTTGACATCATTGAGACCTCTGAAGACACCACTGAGCAATCGCTCTAGTCCTCCGGTGCCGTCCCGCCTGGCCCTGAACAGTCCGCGCACAGCCCAGTCTGTCCAGTAGACGAATGATCCTTGCACAGCGATGCCGAATGGATCGGCGTCTGGCGTCCCGGCGAACAGAGTCTGACGCCGACCACCGTCCACGTCGGCCACCTCGATGCGCTCCGTGTGACCGTCGCACCAGTACATGCGCCTCTCTATCCACAAACGCGCCAAAACTAAGATAGACTGGGTCAATTTCTATCAGCTTCCCTTGTATGGCATGCTATGGACCATCCCCCTTCAAAATTTTGGCGGGCCCTTAGGTTGACCCCACCTATCATCTAAATTAAGTATTATCTTGAAAAAAACTTATCAGCGATAACACGTTTTTCTATATTTCTTATTTTTGGCTGAATCACGCATTTGTGTTTAAAATGTGTAGATTTAGGTCGTATGCAGTTGTACGAATTTACTAATTTCAAAGTAGCTTTTAGGAAAGGGTTTTTGTTTGTCGATATTTTAAATATCTATCTTTTTAAACAGTTGCTTAAATTAGCTTTGTGACGTAGCAAGTGAACCTTGACGCCAAACAGTCGAGATGTACGCCTCCGCCATTATTACCATTCACACAGATGATGATGTTAACGGACAACGGCCGGACGGCCGGTCGGACAACCGAAGAACAATGCCTCCGCCGCCTGTTGTTGGCGAAGGCATAAAAATAAAACTCACTTCGAGTTGTGCCCATAGATTCATCGTGACGCAAAGTTCCCCAATTTCTGAGTGCTAGCAACGGCACCGACTAAAAGCTGTGTAACTTGCCGTCGAGGTCGATGGTGAGACCACTCGGCCAGCTCGTGTTAACACTGATCAACGTCACACAGTTCGTGCCGTCCATGTTGCAGCGGTCGATACGACCTCGACCCGCACTGCGTACCGGGAAGTACATGAACCTGCACGCCACAGACACGCCACAACCTGCTTTATCGGTGTAAGTGCCAGTCACAGAGCAGTATAGGCCTACAGTTTGGTACCAACCAAAGGACAGTGATGCTCTGTGGGAAGAATGTGGCTGAGAGAGTAACCGTAGGCCCGGCGGAATGGAATTCATGATTTAATCACCTGCGGGCTGACTATAGAGACCTGGAACAGCTCCAGACCCTACGCTTATACAAACTCAGGAATCAACTTTACGTTTATGTTTACGAAATGAAAGATTACTGCAAACAACATCGAGTCAGGACTTGTCTCGCTCGCTTTCAACGAATCTATTAATTTACCCTTTGGCTTATTAACACCTGTTTGCACGTTTACCTGCTCGTTTTCTCACACAACAAACATCGTACCAAAACTGAACTGTAAGCTAAGCAGGTATAACGAAGCATGTTGGCTACACACGTTGAACAAGTTAACGTAAATGTATAAGTTTACATTCGAGTTAAGATTCTTGAGTTTTGGAAATCAGTTTTTGTTTGAGGTTTTTCTTCTGTTTTCTTTTTTATCAACTTTTAGTTTGATCCTGTGCGATCGACTACACTAGTTTCCAATCACGTGTTAAATATTGGCGTATTGTATGGCATTAACGACAGTGAAATACGGTGTGGGGACATTGGAGCAGTCACAGATATTAACCCGCTGCGTTCGTCGACAGCAATGGCTCTCGGACTGGACAAGTTCTGGTTCCTCAGCACCTTGCGGTTCTTGCCGTCAAGGCTCACCATGACGATCTGGTTCTGATGTGAGTCGGTGTAGTACACAGCTCGCGACTGAGACGCCAGCGACAGACCGTCAACACGCGAACCTTTCAGAAACACAGTCCACACGTGCTAGGCCTATCTGAACCCGAATGTGTTTATCAGCTCTTGTAGCCCCATCTCGGCTTCACGACTCAGGTCAAAGTGGACTCAGATCGCCTATAATCGTGTGTTCAATCTTTGTGAACTTTATTGATGAAAAACATAAAGGTCAATAAAATAAATACTTGCATGCGTAACTGTAAAATAAATATAATGTAATTACTGCTCAAAAAAATAACAGACTATAGCATGTTTGACAGTCAAGAATATTACTAAAGGGCACTGAAATCGGCCACAGTAAGCTGAGAATTCTAACGACAATTCTGAAAGTTCTTATTTCAAGCTGTTGAAGTTTTTTTTTATTTCTTAGAGTTTTTATCTTAGCTGGCCGAACTAATGGTATAATTTGCCAAAAGCTGTCTTCTGTCTCTGTGCGTGTCCAAAATCACACTGTGGTGCGTGTCTGTTTGTGTGTTAACTAGGGTGACATCAAAACAGTGCTGCCACCAAGCGAATGAGAATGAATAAACTATAATATAGCTGTGCTTCCAGCTGAGCGTCACAGATCATGGACTACTTGTTGAACTTTAGTAATTCCTCAAACTTTGCACTAGCAAAAACTGTCGACAAACCGAGCTCCGCCGGCTTGATGATCTCCAGATTCGACCCGTTGAGGAACGCTCTCTTGACGACGCTGCTCTCGAAGTCCGTCCAGTAGATGCGGTCGTCGACGAAGTCGTATTCGACGCCGATCGGTCGGTCGAACGGCGACAACTTGATGGCTGTCACACTCTGCACGTCGACGCCTAGCTGATAGACCTCGTTGCGATAGTCGTCGGCGACCAGGAAGAAATTGTCTCGCCGCAGATTCGCTGTTCGTTCAACAATACATACGAGTAAAAGCAACAACAATATAACCGGGGTAATTTCTTCACCGTCACGAACGGTTTAATTTCACCACCGTACAAAATATTTATTTCAGCGAAATTTCACGAACCCACATGAAGATACGACTAACCGGAACTGCACGTTCTGCCGTCGATGTTGAGCGAGAAACCGTCCGAGCATGCGCAAACGCAACTTCCGTCTGGCGTTGACGTCATCAGCTGTTCGCAGGGTCCGTTCACGATCAGGTCGTTACAGTAATCTCCTACAACCGATTGTCGAATGGCTTATCGGTTTTCTCTCAAATCGCCGGCGTTATCGATACTGTAAATGGTGGATTATTAGACGGATTTATTATGCTGGACAAGTCGTGTTTACCACTTTCATGAACGCCAACATATAGGCACAATCACGTTTTATTTTTCTTGTTACGTCTAAACTGGCTGACGAATGTCAACTTTGCGTCGAACTGTCTTAATGTCTTTTATTTTACATGTTTTTTTTCAAAATCAGCAGTTTAAGTTTTACTACATAGAACTGTTTCGTTTTTTTATTACCTCAGCTATACAGCTAAACTATGCAAAAAATATAAACGTAATACGCAACATATAAAAAAACAATATTATGAAGCAATTGTGAACATTAATATTTCAGTAAAAATAACTTTAGACAAAAAACTCGTGTGGTTTCTATACTGTTAAACTCCATATTAAACACTAGTAAACATGTACACTGCACAATTTGACCATCGTATTAACGTCGGTGAAGCAGCTATCATGCGCGAGTGGAGTTTGTTAACAACAGGCAAGGTTCATCGCCAGAAAAATGGCTGTGAATTTGCATAGCTTTATTGAATATATTCAATGAATGTGAAGTTTCTTAATGGCACATCAGCATATAAAACGTCATTCAGTGCGATGAAAACGTTCCGAGAAGACGACGAGATGTAAATGAAATAAATATCAACAAAGACGGTAACGACATTGAACGTAATTCTTTTCGTAGTGGCGGGCCGTAGTGACAATGAGATACGCAAGCGATAGCGATAACGTACGATAGTGATGCTGATGATGACGATGATTACTCACTGTTGTACAGAGGCTGTTGGGAATCAGCGTACGCGATGACGTCGTACGGGCGACCACGTGACTTGTGACGTAATGCGCCGGTGTCGACCTCCTTGCCACTCTTCTTCTCGTACACGTGCAGCACGCTGACGTTGCCCGACTCGAACGTCGTGTACAGCAGGAACTCCTACAAGCACGCCGACTACATCGTCACAGTACGCCGATCACAGTACGTCGAACAACCAGAACCACGAGACATTGCTGAAACTACGCCAGCAGCTTGTCGACTTAGTGAATGAGAGAAACGAGATACGAATGCACTGAACCGACTTTATTCGCCACGGCATTCGCTTCTGAAGCTACGAGCTTATGGTAGATAGAAATATGCATATTACTAACATCATCATCACCATCATAATCATCATTATCATCGTTATAGACGGACACTAATCAAGTTCAAACAACGACGAGAAAACACTGCGGATCGAAGAATCACCGTCACTGAGTATAGACAGTCACAAGCAGTAAAAATGTCGCCTGCCTTGTAGCTGGCGATGTCCGATATCAACTTGGTCGTCGACAGCGGAATGTCTTCGACGCGATGTTGCATCGACTGCAGCGATATCGACTCGACTGTGTTCCGTGACCGATCTGTCCAGTACAGTCTGCACATTCGCAGACGACGACATCAGCGCTCTCCTTAGTCGCGGTTATTTTACTTCCATTTCCGCGGCGTATAACGGTAGCAGCAAAAGTAATGCTGATCGTAGGTCTGTACGTTAAGCTGCATGATGCTGTTAATTGTACTGATAGAAGTAAGAAAAGTTTATTGGTATCGAGTGGCAAATGCAAATGCTTACAATAAAAATTCAGCAGAAAACAGCAATTCACGTGTGAAAATTATAAACACAGCAATGATATAAACGCTGTAAAGCAAATAAGCCTGTGCTGTGTACCGTGGAAGAGCATACGAAGTAATTAACTGCACCGAGTGCCTGAATCCGTCTAAGCTTGTGAACAATCACTTAGGGATTTTGACCTCTTTATTTGAATTTTAACACACTTTTCTCTCAGGTGGCAACAAACGATGAAGACAATGATTAGGAGAGCACATAGGAAATAGCTAGCTGACGGCCTCGTAGTTTAAACCAATCACAGCGTCGTGCAGTGTGACAACAAAGCGAGATACGAATACAGTGGGCGAATGCATCCGTAGTGCAACATTGTCGTCTCTGTTCTTCTTGTACAGACTTCTTAGTCCGACCTCACGCGTGTGCATGCTTTCCAACATAATTTTCGAATTACACAATGATAATATGGCTGCACTGAAACGAACGAATGATATCGAACGCGTGCACATTTCACCAGTAGTTATGCAAATGCAATTGTCAGCACAGACGGATCTACAGTTTAAGAAAGGCCGCGTGCGCCAATCTTTGGCAACTGGGAATTAAGCCACGTGCAAAGCTACTTGTTGCCGTTTTTGGCCAATTTTCGTCGAAAACACGATTTGGCCTATTCTCATCACGAAATTAAAAGGTATACAAACGTAAGAAATTTGAATGAACAAAAATTTTACCGCTCCAACATTACTAAGTTGCAAAACAGACGTTGCGGGTGACTGGATGAACGCCTAACTACATCCTTGATGTTTAATTATACAAAATCAACTCCAGGGGTGTAAACACTTAAACCCGTCGAGGTCCGCCCATGATCAGCTGCAACGTCATACCTATCCTCCCTAAGTCCGAACTCGAGTCCAAGTCCAGTAGGTCGAACGACGTCTCCGTACAGCGTTCTGACTCCGGAGCCGTCTAGGTTCGCTTGAGCGATGCGAGCTTGGCCGTTGCCGCTTGCTCCGTCTTCCGTCCAGTACAACTTCCTGCAGTTCAGTAAGATAACGCCTGATGAACGCAGTAGATCGTACAGATCCACTACTCAGTCGACATAGTTCTTGGCATTGACATTTTGTTTGTGACGCCCACAGCAGTCTGACTGCCTTCAATACGCAGTTTAGGCATGTTGGGAACATTAGTTTAACTGCCGATGGGCGCGTAGTAACCTTTTATTTTTAGTGCGATGTCACACCTGCTTGAAAGACGCGCGTCGAAGGGTCGCGCGTCAAAGTCGCAAGTGTGACATGGCATGTCGCACGTCGCGCCATGACGCGTCGGGCAGACGCGCGTCTCGTTTTCCGAATAGAGCTCGGCTCTATTCTATGCGACTATAACGCGCGTTTTGGACGCGCGTCAAACACTGGCGTCAAAAATGCAGGTGTGACATCGGACTTAGGCATTGCGGTAAGTATTGCCGACACGGGTGGATGCCACGCTGAAGCTTTTGTTTCATATTTCTGTCGCCATTTACAATACACTGTTGGTTAGGCGTCAGAGAGGGTTTCCGGCCTGTGAAAATCCCTCTTCCAAAGATTTTTCACAGAGACTTTTATGGGATCTGACCTAAGCCGAGGTGAGTATCAGAGACAGATTTGCCGGTTTAGCAGAATCCAAGTGCGTGTGTGTGTAGATTGTGACGTTATAGTAAGTAGAGTGAAAGCTATTAATATGTGGCAACACTAACTTGTTACCTCCGGGTCGGGTCTGGAAACTTATATGTATATAGACCGCATATTTATTAAGTTATGCCACTAAAAACTAGAAGTTTCCTTAATTATGGAACACCGTGTATACGTGCAGTTCGTAATGAAAGTAAACTCTACGACGGAGAAAGCAATTCTCAGACGATCGCACTTTCTGGTCTGGTCGACGACGATGTTGCAAGGTCCGCTCAAGTTGCGGGCGATGACCTTCTGGAAAAGACCGTCTGCGCGTGACATCCAGACCTGGTTGAGACTGTAGTCGGTCCAGTAGAGATTGTCGGCGAGCCAGTCGACTGCAATTCCTGTCCACACCACAAACCACTGCAGCGCTGCGAATTACAGACACGAGACACATGCAAGTGATTCCATGTAAGCGACAATACAGAACTCGTTTCGCGGCTCTTGTTTCAAAATAAAGAAAACACACACAAACCGGCATCAGATTCATTCCAGAAATCACGCATTTAGCGACAACCTCGTTACTGATTTACTGATTCTTCTTTCACTACGAACCAGTGCGTCTTTTGTAGTTTAAAAGCATCATCATCTTTACATCATCTTCTCCCACCCCCGCGTGGCCTAGCCGTGACATCCCGTCTCAGGAAGCCTACTGTGTATTCTAGACCAATTCTCCGAACAAAAAGATACTGCTCAGCAGTGTCGTATGCTCTGTTAAATT
>Ga0066192_1000323_pt1 | contig 10215 bp, 12 predicted proteins | sample WorMetvacBELIZE1_FD_58707 | JGI IMG/M metagenome (GOLD analysis project Ga0066192, IMG submission 58707) | Marine gutless worms symbiont microbial communities from Max Planck institute for Marine Microbiology, Germany - Olavius vacuus BELIZE.1... | ecosystem: Host-associated > Annelida >... | reverse complement strand
GTGTGTGTGGATTCCAGGAAAAATGGCAAAATTCCTCGATCAAGAGCCGGACATACCATTCTACGATGTACATGAAGTGATTGTGCCTCATCTTGGTCATATTCCAATTGCAAAAGGCGACTTCAACCGTTTGCCAAAGAAAGCACAGAAATTCATTGCTTACTATGTGAGTTATAATTGGGAATATTTTCATCTTGTGATACATTTTGCTTCTACATGTACTTGAACATTGATGTGAATTTTTTAATAGTAGTGTCAGACCGATAAGAACATCAGATATCAGCATATCAGCTCCCATACCTGTACTATCATGATGAAACAGAAACATCACATTGGCTGCATTTAGACTATTAACCCGACACCAGAACCTTTTGTGTGTGCGAGACGGTCATAAAATGCTGCTGCATGGCGGCGCCACTGAGGGGAGCTACAGATTGCTGATTATTAGGCACCCACCAGTCCAGGTGACGCCTTGGTTGTCAGTGCCGCTGCGCAGCAGTCAGGTGGGCACTAGTGAGTAGGTTGCATCAACAGTGCGCTATGGGTCTGTGTAGTGTGTTGTTGGCCTCTGATTGCTAGGGGAAACATTGGCCACCCTTCCTGCTGTCACCTGCTGGATAGAGTTGCACTTGTGCTGCACACCGGCCTACATATTCCTGTCTGAAGTCAGTGCCAAGAGCCTGTTGATGAGAGTCCAAGTGGTGTCTTTGATTGCTGTTGGTTGACATTACGATCTTGTGATCGTCTAGCACTTTAAGTACTATAATGAGGAAAGCCCTAAAGATTACGACTGATATGGTTGCTCAGGGCTGTAACATGATCAACACTCGTATTACGCATTACACTGTAGACAGTATCCTTGGTATCAGATATCGATATTGGTTATCGGCCGTGTAACTTCTTAGATATCTGATATCGGTAGTCTCAAAAATTTGCATATCAGTCTAGTTAATAACTGTCGAGCACTTATTCTTTTGATTGCATTCAAGATAAGCAGATGGATTAGAAGTCTAATCTGGGATAATTTAAGTTAGACATCCAATCGTCCATTTCACGGACTTCTGTCGAATGTGAATCACTTGTATTGTGAGAAATTCTGCATGCCATTTTTAACACATATATGCAACATTGCCATTGCAGTTCAGTCGGTGACATTTGCACAGTACTTGTTAAATGTGAAATTGTAGGCCGATTATCTTAGTCCAAGAGGCATTTACATGGTTGATGGTTCGGTGGAGGAGGCAGGCGAGATCATCCAGAAGTTGGTTGAAAGAGGAACATTAGAGAAGTTGACCAAAATGGACAACTGGTAAGCAAGTCTGATCTTAATCTTAGTCTCTGACAAATTTTATCTTTACTGTATTCCTGGCTGCCACTGTTATTTTCCTTTAGGATTGTTTTTTTTGTTTTCAGTTTCTGACTCTGAAAATTAGGGAGTGAAATTTATGAATGATTGGAATGCACAGTGCTAACAAAGAATAGATATAAAAGGTGGTATATAATTTGAAAAAAAATAAGTAGTGTATTGGGCAGCCTCAAGTGTCCATGAAACATTAATTGGCACATTTTCTAGTGTGTCGATGTGGTGCAAGTTTGTCTGCCTGGATCTGTTACATAGCTACATCTGTCGCACGGATCCAGCTGATGTTGCCCGCGTGGAGAGCAAGACATATGTCGTAACCAAAGACAAGCATCAGACTGTTCCGCGGGCATTGGAAGGTGCGAAGGGTGGAATGGGTCAGTGGATGGCCCCTGAAGTGATGCAAAAAGAGATGGATGACCGCTTCCGCAACTGCATGGCCGGTATGCTTGTCCTAAGTGTTCGAATTACTGGTATGCAGTGCTAGAACTGCAGATTCAATATAATGTGCATCATGCATATGTGTTAAGAGCCCAGACACCATAAGTAGTTGGGATGTTACTTCTGTTTGTTCAAAATGTTGAGGTAAGGTGTAAGCTGTAAGATTAACATACAAGTGATAAATATTTAATTTCTCTGTTGGAAACTCTTTTGTGTCTTTTTGCGAGTAAGGATAGAGGCATGTGGCTACACAGAGTGCTGAGGCCATGTTATGCCCATTTACATTCAGTGATATTTTCGTTAATTAGACAAGTTGGTGATTTTTAAGTTGGTTCTGTGATTAAGTTAGTACAGGACAGTTCAGCTGGTGTGATGTGCACACGGAGCAGGTAATGAGTGATGTGCATACAACTGAACTCTTTAACGTTCTGATGTCTTTTGTGCTGTGTGTATAGGTCGCATGATGTATGTGATTCCGTTCAGCATGGGACCGATTGGCTCGCCGTTGGCAAAGATTGGCATCGAGCTGACGGACTCGAACTACGTGCTGTTGTGCATGCGTCTGATGACTCGTGTGTCACCAAGAGTCTGGGATGCGCTGGGTGACAGCGACTTTGTGAAGTGCGTTCACTCGATGGGTTGTCCGCGACCATGGAGGAGTACGTTCTGTTCTGTCAGTTTGTTAATACTTCTGCAGAGTTAAGCAGTAAACGGCAAGAAAGTTGTTAGGTATTTCGGCCAAGGAAAATTTCTATTGAATTGGTTTTTTCTCAAAACATTGACTGTCTTGTATTCAAGCATTTACTCACAGATGAAGTTGTATAAAGCTTTTTGTCACTCCTGGTTTTTAGGCTTATTTCTGCCTTCAGCAGTCGACTTAGATGCCTTTTAGGCTTATTTGTATCACATTGTCTCTTAACACATGTTGGCTTACAGCTCAAAGGCACTATGTCTTTAACCTTTGTGATACTGATTAGGTCACTGCACACAACAGTGCCACATATGTCGTTAGTATTTAGAAAATCGGTGATGACCGTCTGCTTTGTTTGGAGTTCGACTTGTAACTTCGAGAGGAAAGTAGTAAGAAGGTTAAATTTGATGCTTAGTTTGAACATGCCACATGCATTTGCATCATTTACACAACTTGAATCGGCAACCAGAACAGAAGAGCAGAAGGTTGAACTCTACTAAGCATTGCTAAATTTTCATTTCTGATATGGTCACTAACATCACATAGGCACTGACATCATGTAGACAGTCCGGAGGAGTGGATCTTAATCTTTTTTGCACTTGACTATTCGATGCAGTGATTTCGATACAAGATTTTGGAATATGTGTGTGTATTGTAAAAATGTACTCCTGATTAGCTGCATACATTCTGTAACGAACAATCTTGAAATGTGCAGGAAAGGTGATCAATCATTGGCCGTGTAACCCGGAGAAAGTGCTGCTTGCACACTTTCCCGATGAGCGCAAAGTGAAGTCGTTCGGCAGTGGATACGGTGGCAACTCGCTGCTCGGCAAGAAATGCTTTGCACTGCGTATTGCATCAAACATTGCACGTGATGAGGGCTGGATGGCTGAGCATATGCTGGTGAGTAAAAGTGAACTCGTGTCTGTTTTATTTCTAGTAAGTAAGTATATGCATATTCGTGCAGCAGTCCTCGGAGGAGCCAAAACTGGCTGCATAGTATTGTTTCATAAGCTATGCAGAGTAGTACAGAATTAAAGAGCACACAAAACTGAGTCATTGTCAGTAGTGGGCCGTGGACAGTCGCTGGCATTGTGGAAGTCTGTTGCAATTTTTTGCACCATCGTGATTTGATTCAACTGCACTTGCCTTAAAGTCAACAAGCACTGTGGGAGTTTGGGCCAATAAGTGTCGATAACAGTATTGTAGATGTTTCTTATCGTGTTGATTTGCTTAGCAGGTATGGCTATGTCGTTATTATGCAACATAGTGTTACCTTTGTGCTAAATTTCAGCTCTTGTATAATGCACATTGTGCACCGACTGTAATTTATTTAAACAGATGTAGTTGATAGACCACTGTGTAATGTACTTATGTATTGTATATGTAGTTTCACTACTTGATAAACGTGAATCTTGCATTGACAGATCATGGGAGTTACGAATCCAAAAGGCGAGGAGTATTACATTGCAGCAGCTTTCCCAAGTGCTTGCGGCAAGACGAATATGGCAATGCTGACGCCGACTATTCCTGGATGGACTGTGAAATGCGTTGGTAAGTTTATATGAAGTATATATGTAAGCAAGTTGCAACATTTGCAGGTTCCAGAATTGCAGAACCACCACAGCGGTGCTGGATGGTGTTCATAATTGTCAGAAAAGATAAGCCTAGTTCAGTCGCCACCCAAACATGTTCAGTGACCGACCATTCTCGGGCAGAGCAGATGTCACTGTTGTACACTGAGGGACCGTAGAATGTGAAACTGAAACAGTACAGAAGATTTATAGGTATCGCAGTATGAATTTAGTAATGTAATTACGGTTTTCGCTATGTTGACAGGATTACGTGGATGAGTTTGTCACATGGACGAGAGTTATTCTTTGCTGATATTTCCAGTATAGCCGAGTATTGTGGCACAGTGCTTAATATGTCGGTGAATGCATACATGTGCCATGCACAATTGCACATAGCATGGTGGTAGTGACTGTGGCCGAGACAGCAGTCTTCAACCTTAGTAGCGCTGCATTTTACTGGTCCCGTAATACTGATGTAATATTCTGCAGTAGTTGCAAAGTTACCTTGCATATAAGCTTTGCATTGCTCAATCAGCTTTGACCTTTTAATCTAAAAATGCATAAAATGTTATCCTTGCTACAGGAATATGTGCACAAATTCAGACTTCTTATGCTTGCGTACCAAGCCATTTTGTGTGATCTGTTGACTGTGGTCTTTAATTCTTTTATGTAAAAGTGTTACCCTCTTATCATGTGTGCCGGTGTCACAAGGAAAGCGTCCGCCAAATCCTATACGACTTCCTTTTTAGTTAGAATTCTGGACAGCACTGCAGACAGATGGATACGAAGTGCAATACATACATTCTGCTTTGCCACTCATGGTGACAGACTGTATGTTATAAGATGCTGAGCTGCTGATGTTGCATGCATATGTCGCATATTAATATGTGCATGTTTAATTTCCTGTATATTTGTCGTAGATGTATAGTGTGTCCATCGGAACTGTGGCAGTAACGTCCGTTACCGATTGTGAAATTGAATTCTTCAAATACTGCATTTCTGTCTGTATTAATTATTTAGGTGATGATATTGCATGGATGAGATTCAATGAACAAGGCGAGCTGCGTGGCATTAATCCGGAGTATGGATTCTTCGGTGTCTGTCCCGGAACAAACTGGAAAACCAACGCAATGGCAATGGCAACTTTCCAGTCCAACTCCATCTTCACCAACACTGCAATGACTGCGGACGGAATGTACTGGTGGGAAGGACTGGAAGATGAACTTGACCCGGTAATACATTATGCTTGGTAAAATATCAATCCCCCTCCCCCTGCATTTTTATAACTTCTCCAGATCACGTAAGTCACAGTATTTCAGAATTTAAACTTACAATTATTATTAAATCATTTCAACTTCACGGTCACAATCAGTTGATGGATAGTCGTCAGCAAAAACATTCCAAGCTGCAGGACCATGGGAGCAGAAAGACCGTGATCTTGACCAGAGTGTTTGAACATTGGTCAGTAGCTGGAAGTCTTCAGTGGAACGCAGCTGTGGACAAGCAGCAGTGTAGAGCAGTAGCACATAGTGCTGAGCCACTGGGACAGATAGTTTGCTTGGAGAACCTTGGAGAACTTATCAACTAACGTTCACTGCTTATTTGAGAACATTCATCTCAAGTCTTTAGCTCCGTATCGTTAGCGTCACGACATTTATCCTGTTTTCAGTTAAAAGTAGCATTGTTACTGGCTTTCACATGTATGCAACACACTTAGTTAACAGTGATGTAATTATCTTGATATGCAAAGAATATCTAGAAGGTGACAATAGAAATATTACAGCAGGCAAGCCAGTTATCAGACACAGCTTGGTATAACTTACAGCAGACCTGCAAAGGTGTCTCATTGTGATACTGTACAGTTGCGTTAACTTTTTGGTTCTTATTTGTGATATAAACATAAGTAACTATCGTAGTGAATCTTTCTCGATGTTGGAAAACGTTCACATTGTTGAACTTGTTGAAAATGTCAGAACATGGATGTAACAACGTGGCTTGGTGAGAAATGGAAGAAGGGAATGCCAGGCAAAGCAGCTCACCCCAACTCACGCTTTACGTGCCCGGCTGGACAGTGTCCGATCATTCATCCAAAGTGGGAAGACCCAGCAGGCGTTCCAATTCACGCATTGGTGTTCGGCGGACGACGACCAGAAGGTATCTAGAGATAATCTCTGATATTTTATACTGTGTGCAAGCAAGTTGAAAGGAAACTCTAGATTGTGTGGTTTTTAAAATCTGGAATTCACTGCAATGTAGTTATGGCAACTGTACCTGAGCTTAGTATCATCAGACTCCCAGGCTACCTTTCCCAGTAGCGGTGTCCAGTAGCCTAAGCCAAGCGCAGGCAGGAGCAGTGCACAGCAGTTAGCCAGCCTGCAAGTTGGACCTGCTCACTGGACATGGCCCACAAATCACCACGGCCCACCTAGACCAGGCCAATGGTGCGGGCAAGCCTAGCTCTCGTGCCGTGATTAATATTAACGGATTCGTGACGTCTATTATATTCAATTGGCACTGCCTTTAAATATTATCAGTGGTCCCAGATTAAAGAGGACACCGTTGAATCCTCTTTCCTGTCAAAGAAAGTAATCTGAAAGCGTGCACATTAGTGATCTCTGGTTGGATTACTCGGCCTGACCTGGGTATTGATACCAGGACTGTGCACTTGCAACTGCCCAAGGCCAGCATGCCGCGCTGTGTTAAGCAACCAGGACAGGGCACTTAAGGTAGTCATTTAGGAGAAAATTGTTAGTGCCAGGCCTACGAGCTTTTAAGTTGGTAAATGGCTTGACAGAAGGATTAGATATACAAAATAAGTAGCTATGGAACTGATTGACTTGTTGTCCATTCTGTCGATGAAACATGCTGTATTTGGTCATTTTGTTGCCTTGCAGGAGTACCTCTGGTATTTGAGTCACTTTCATGGGAACATGGTGTTTTGGTTGGTGCTTCTCTCAAATCTGAGGCTACTTCTGCTGCTGAGTTCAAAGGTATGCTCTGTTAAAAGCATTACTTGTAATTACACAGACGGGCCTAAAATGTAAACGTTTGGAAGGAATCTGTCATCTCATTGATGATGCGTATGGTTCATTTGCTTGATTTACATGCTGCTGTATTTAATAAACGGAAAATCAACCAAACAGGCCAAATAGACGAGGCAGTAAGTGAGAAATCGACAGGTGTATAACAGAATAAAGATGCATAAAGTTTACAAGTTCCGTGTTTGTATCTAAAATGCTTACACTAAATGTGCTGGTTACATTGTGTTGCATAGTTTTATCCGAGTTTTGTCTTGTGCGCTATTAAATACTGCTCACCATATTCAAGGAGTCGAGGGGTCTATTGCTTTGTGTCACATTACCTGTATTATGAACCATCGTTAATTTAATTTTACGATAATACTGTACCTGGTAGGTTTGATTTTGAGCATACTTCTCGAGCCTCGCTCATAACTTCCTCGGCCGTCTGGGACAGGACTGAGGAAACGGTCCCCTGGAGGAACTGTAGTTAGAGAGCCCACCACCAGTGATGTGGCCCTGGTACGGCGGTAAACACCATGCATGCCGTAAATACACCAGTCACTTTAGTTTCTGGAGCCCCAGTGTCAACTCCAGAGAATGCTCGCAAGTAGTGGTACCGCCAGAATGCCCTGCGAACACATGCTCTGAACGGGTTCCCAGAGATTTTAGCACCCCCATATGCTGGGTTCTGAGGGCCAAACTGGGGCACTCTTAGTAGTCTCCTCCCCTTTGGATTCCTGAAGCGGAATCTGCATGATCCTCTAAGCCCATAAGCCCCATCACCACGACAACGCGGTCACCCATCGGTGGGGTGAATCCTGTGATATTGGGTGTAGTTTTATATTTAAAAAAGGATATAAATGTGTTTCGTGAATGTTTTTGAGGCATCTGTGTAATGTGCTGTATACATGCAGTCATCTGCGACAATGGATTGCGATGCATACGCTTATGAAAGTACAGTCAAGTCGACCTACTTAATATCACTGCTTTGTCACTTTGCGTTATGTTATCACCGGCCAGCTGTCATTGAAATAACTAGGCAACACACTGACTATTATCACTCCACATATTGTCACAGATTGGTTAATATGTATGAAAGCACGGTGGCTTTAAATGTCAAACGCTTAATGTCACACTGTGGGTTGGCTGTTTCAACGCCATTGCAAATCACTTGTAGTATGACTGATAACATCATGCTGCATGCTGGCACATTGTGGCCATCTGTGTTATTACATTCGACTTGTTACATTTAACGACTCGCAATGCACGTTGTGGCTTGCTGCAGAGTGGGAGAGAGGCTGTGAGACCATGTCAAGCCCCTTACTTTGGCTTAACCTGCCTCTAGAGACGTACTGAATTCCAGGTCATTCACAGTCTGCCTTACAACATTGTGCACACAGTTACTCTGCAGCTGCAATAAAGAGCTCTAAGTGAAAGCATGTTCATTTAGATTTAGGAAAAAGGATGGAAATTATAACGGGACTTGTAGGCCTGACAGCGTGACATCATTTGACATTTTTTGATCTACAGTAAATGCACACTCAAAATAGTGCAGCTGCATGTAGGCCTTTATGGTTACTGCAATACGGTAGCATGAAGTAGTACAAATAGTTGCCTCTTAATGTCAGCCTCGTTTAATATGACATGATGGATAAAAATGGTTTGTGTGTTTTCAAAGGAAAAACAATCATGCACGATCCGATGGCTATGCGTCCATTCTTTGGCTACAACATGGGAGAGTACCTGCAGCACTGGCTTAACATGAAGAAGCCGGGACGAAAGGTATGACTGAAGTCTCGTTTTGATTGTAATAGGTTATCGGGCATTAGGTGCTCTTGGAACTGCTAACTGTTATCCCTAAAGTGTAGTAGGTGACAGCGTTACATTGACAAGCAGGTCCATGCTATAAGTAAGTTTATGGTTTGGTTTAAAATATCTCGCACATCTTAATACAGAACTAGTGGGTATGTTGCTGACTAGCTACCGTAATACCTGTTGCAGCTATGCTCATTGTTTTGGTGTTAATGATAATGCCAATGTAAGGTCTTGCAGAATGTCTTTAGTCTCGAATGTCAGACAAACAAAGCATTGTCGGCACCAGGCTGTGGAAGCAGGCCGGGCCTGCAGCTGCCAGACAGGGCACTGAGAGCATAGCGTCCATTAGCATTATAGGCCCCAATAACGTAATGTAGGAGATGTTACAAATTAGCGGTATTGTATAGTAGGCTTACCTTTTGTAGGCATAATGACTAATGATATTCTGTAGGCCTACTGTCCCACTCTGTATTGTAAATCGTAGGCCTATGCTATACATCAAATATAAGCATATTGATTACTTCTGCAATGATTTTTTTTCATAAGGAACTTAGAAAGCAACAAGCAGCTCGAAAGGTCAACAGTCGGTGGTTTTAAGTAGCGATGCTAAGCTAAAAGATTTTTCCCCATCTCCCTCTGTAAAACACATTCACATTTTACATGGCAGGGCCCAAGGCAGGGCCTAGCCAAAATTGGTGGGTCCTGGGCCCTGCCTTGTCTATGCCTGGTGCCACCACTGCAACAAAGTCTCAAGTCTCACGAAAATTTTTGGTATCTTGGCTCATCTATGAAAACCCAGAAGTCTTGTCTCAGACCACAATGTCTCGTTGACATCCCTGATTATTATGTGTCCAATGTGCTGTTAATGGACAACTTTGTGACTGTCCCCTGTGCTGCTGATATTATTCTCTTAAAGCTGTAAGTGTTAATATGAGCAAAATATTGTTTGCATTCTTATTAGATGCCAAAGATCTTCCACGTCAACTGGTTCAGAGTCGATGAGCAAGGCAAGTTCTTGTGGCCTGGATTCGGTGACAACATCAGGGTAATTGACTGGATGTGCAAGCGCCTCAAGGGAACGGAAGATGTAGCTGATTTGACTGCAATCGGATACCTTCCGAAGAAGGGTAAGACAGATGTCTATATTATCACTGTGTTGGTATTGTAGTGAATAAAATATACTAACTGGTAGAGAGAGCAATGGAGTCGGAAGAGTGCTATGAAACACCAATCAGTCTTCGGAAATAGAAATGAAACCTATGTCTTGAGTGTTAAATGCAGTAGCTTCTGTCAAAGTTTATAGTAAATGTTGAA
>Ga0066192_1000322_pt1 | contig 10218 bp, 7 predicted proteins | sample WorMetvacBELIZE1_FD_58707 | JGI IMG/M metagenome (GOLD analysis project Ga0066192, IMG submission 58707) | Marine gutless worms symbiont microbial communities from Max Planck institute for Marine Microbiology, Germany - Olavius vacuus BELIZE.1... | ecosystem: Host-associated > Annelida >... | reverse complement strand
TCTGGAGTCTGCAGTGAGGCCGCATTAGAATGCTACCCTCTAGTCATAGTACAGACATTTACGATAAAATGCTAACTATTCGTAACATAACAGCAAGTAACGAATCTGTAACATCTTGTGACAACATCCAATTTAATCAGAGCTTTTTAGCAGTTACCAAAAAAATCCTGGACAAGAAAACTGAAGGAATATTATCCATGTCAGTCTGCAGATTCTAAAAATACTGCGGATCAGCATCTGCATGTGGATGCATCCGCAGACCTGACTACAGTATATACTAATGTACCACCCTCCGGTCGCTTGACTGCCGCTTCTGGTAAGTAAATATCGTACAATATCGCGATATGAAATGCTACGATATATCGATTAGCTTGTTGGGTTACGATAGGAACCCTATGTGTCTGGGAAACCCAAACATAAGGTAACCCTATATTTGGTCATCATTCACAGATGCAACGACTTAAATGAAGGCAGCTAGAATCTCGTCTCTGACATGACCTACAGTGAATTATGGGTCAAGCAGGACGTTACACCTTACTAACTGACTGTCTATCTGTTAAAATCAAAAGTCAAGATACCATAGTTTCAACTTTAATAGGATCTGGTTTACATTTTTGTCACTCACTCACATGCTGCAGCAGCATATTAAACATGTACATATGTTTCATACCACTGTGTCATCATTGCAGCAGGCTGAACAGGTGCAGGAAGTTGCATGAGGCTCTAATATGCCATCCTCAATCAGGCACTGCAGGGTACGACCACCAAAATGGATACTGCGTTTCCAGTCTTTGCTGCTCGACCGACCAGAAGCTGCCTCAAACTCACTCGGTGTAAACCACTCATTGTTCATCTGTATACACCGGCCTCGACCACCTGCAACACACAGTAAGAAAATAAGGAAAGTTATACATAATAATCTTCGTTTATTACACGTGCAGTCAAACTGCAACAAGTACAATCAACAGAACCAACAACACGCTGCAACACAGGACAGCACCGGTATAACAGAATGCAAAAGTAGGCCTACATACACAACCAAACATATCACAAGGTTTAGCACGGCTATAATAAGCTGTCAGGTGTGTCTTTGGTGCTGAGGAACTTGCAGGCGGGCGCCTCGGAATGACCCTTAACACTTCCGGATGCTTTTAGTAAGACCACAACAGTGTATATTGTCTACCAAATGCAACGAAACTGTCAGCATGTTACATACCGGAGGACCGACAACAACGAACAGCCTGTCACCCAGACGAGTCTTGCTCCAATGCATAATCTATCGTCTGAAACGTTATCGACATTTGCAGAATTATACTGTATTCTTACGATAATTATAGGCTCAGTTCGGGAAACTCTAGTAATTTCTGGATGCTTATAATCAGTTTGCCGAACTCAGCCAATCACCATCCTTATCCCTGCAACATTAACCTTTCTAACCTAACAATAAATGTATCATACGGTACCAGAGCCGAACTTGGCTTTGTGCAACTCTCCATTCGAGCTTTTGCAGCGGACAGGTATGACCGGGTCAAATGCCGTCTGATCCCATTGGTAGCGGAAGCCACGATCACGGGCACTTGGCGTGGCAGGAGTGGGCGGAGGTAACGGGGTAACTGGTGACACCAGACCACCCTTCAAAGCCTGTTTATGTATAACGATGTGTGTGGTCTTCAGTAAAGACGAGCTGTCAGTGCCAACGCTGCCGTGGCCGGTTTCGATGAACTGTATGCCCTGAGTTACACTCGGCGAGCCGGCCAGGAACGGAACACCTCCGTCATCTTCGTCGACGCTCTGAGCGAAAGTGTCCGAAGCCTGACCGAGGCAGACGGTTGTGCCCGTCGATTGCCGGAGTCCAACTATCTCAACCTCCTCCTTCTCTTCATCTTCATCTTCCCCTTCGTCGCTAATGTCAACATCCCGTCCACGTTTAGCAACCACGTGACTCTCCGCCTCCTCCTCGTCGTCGTTCGTGAAAGCCGAGTCCTCGACGACTTCCATCGGAATACTGTCGTCTCCGTAAAATCGCATTCAACGTTGCGAAATTCGTTCGGCGCCACGTCGATCGGAGTTCGGGCCAATTGGCTGCCGGATATAATTTTTCTGTGATTTATAGTATTTAGGTACGCCAGATTTGTCGACGACTTGTCTCGGTAATGTTCGTTTGCATTCGTGCGAACTTCGTGAGGCTAGTCGGTCCAATATGGCGGGAACGGATGTGGCGTGGCTATTTTTAGAACCCAGAGACTCGCTGACTCGACCAGCTAAGTCTCTGATGAGAAGTACCAACACCAACTACCAACTACATAGAGTTGCCATGAACGTTGTTAGAGCGTTACGACCCATTTCTTTTCGTGCACTTTCCGAATTAAAAACGTTTATGGGCACGCATAAGGCCTATACTAACATTGGGAAGTTAATGTCAGGTAGGCCTATGCCTTAGCAGTAGCATATAGGCCCTTGGCCCTACAGTTCAGTTCACGCAGATAACAACTGCGTTTTAGTCTTTCAATCTCGTGTAATGATAAGAAACATCAGAGGGGAAGACAATTCGTAGTTGTAAAATTTTATTATAAACCTTCACCTCTCTAATAGAAGTCACATATGGGCTTTCGATTGGTACCAAAATCGATGACCTTGAATGACCTTAAACGGCGTGATGACCTCTGACGTAGGCCTACGGTGTATGTGCGGTATAGCTGAGCGTTAATTCTTGTTTGATACCGCGGTATTCTGAATCCTGATTGGGATTAGCTCGCGTAAAAGCGAGTAGGCCTAATGACGGCGTAGGCCCAGTGGCGTCACTAGAGGGACGTGGGAAAGAGAGGGGCGGACTGCCCCGGGTGCATGACACCCTCCAGGGGGGGGTGAATTGATTTGATTCATCCCACGTCCGCGTGAACGTATTGGACCACACTCCGACCGTCCGACGCCATTCTTGTCTGTTGAGAGCTGCAGCGTCACCTCCGCCTCTTCCCACTGCAGGTGACTCCCATTCCTCGCAGACCTTTCTTGACTACCGGTATGCCTCTCCAGTTTGTCCTTGGCTTGGCCGACCAGGTCCCCTGTTGAAACCTGGGAGTGACACCCGACTAAAATTATTTTTTGTGGCTGAATTTAGAAAGAACACTGGCTAAACGACTTGGGAAGATGAGAGTGATGAGGAGACGACAGCTAAAAAGGTCATGCACTTTCCAGAGGCGATGATTAAAAAGGTCATCAGTATTTTTCAAGAAAAAATAGGGTGAAACCATCACTGTCGCCCCGTGTGACTTCAACCCTAGTGACGCCACTGCTTGGCCTAATTCAAAGACGTGCTCGATCCAGAAGTGCTAACTTTTGAGTGATCTGCATATACCTTTAACGTCGTCTTCAAGCTCCAACAGTGCGTACTGCGTTCGTCAGCTGTTGAGTTGTCTAGGTATCATGGTATAGTCTATAGTCTACTGAGCATGAACCGCAGGCTGTTAAGATGGCCGCGCAAAGTTGGTCAAGCCGAATAGTGAAAATATGGGGTGGGCAACTGGGCGGCCAGATTTCTTGAAAAGTTCGAAAGAGAAGCGCGCGTCCGCCCCAGTCATTATCTGAAACTAGAATATTTGGGCTACATTGTTAATAATGTCGTAGACACTATACGGGTCTTGCCATTGCCCATCTTCACTTCGTTTAGTATGTAGTTGGTTCGAAAAGCTAGCCTATCAAGGCTATCATCTGTGTAGCCTATACCGCTTTGGGTAAAATGACGTAAAATAACAGCCATTACGCGACTCAAGGTCATTCAAGGTCACCCGTTTTAGTACCAATATAAAGCCTGTAGGCTATGCCACTTCCTATTAGTATATAATAGTAGTCCAACTTTCTATCCGGCAGTGCAGTGCACCGATGTATCTGACAGACGAGTCAGCGCATCAGCAACGCAGCGACTCCGCTCGACCGATGCCGCGTTCGACGCTCGCACATAACCGCTGCACCGAGCCTGCGGCCTGTGGAACTCGCTGCCCTCTAAATTACGACAATGTGACCGTCTGTCTCGGCGAGTTCAAACCACTGTTGAAGGCATTTTTTGAAGACGCACCTTTTCGGAGACCGCGACGCTTCGTGATTTTCTAGTTCAGAGCGCCGTTTAGAAATCATCTTACTTACCTAGTACAAAAACTGTTTTATTCAGAAATCACACGAATTACAAGTAGAAACAAACTGGCATATGCAATGTATGCCAACAACAAATTGCAGAAAGAGGCAACCGCACCTGAAAACACATGGCAAGCTATTATAGCATGGGCGTTTATTGCCCTCAGGTGCTGAAACTTGTATGCATTTCCAACGTGTACCTTTCTCCATTCTCCCCCTACCCTCCATTCCTCTCATTTGCACTTTCTTGAACTTCCCTTTCATTCGCTTCCCCTCTCCTTCCCTTCATCTATCCCTTTCCCGTCCTTTCTGTCCCCTCCATTATCCCCAATTCTCTCCTTCCAACCCTTTCCATTGAAAATTCTCTGTCAAATCTGACGCGGAAGAGGGTGTAAAAAGCTTACTGATATAAGCGAAAATTTGTCCCAGGCACCTCATTTTTGCCCCACCCCCGAGATTTCTGAGACGCAACCTGCCTTACCAGGTATACCTGCACTAATGCACTTGAGCCAGGTATGTCCCAGGTGTGTTGAGCTGCTGCAGATGACTGAAGCCTGCACACATGCAGACTACGTGCAGATTGCAGAATCTATAGCAAGCGATAACATCAAGTCGGATTACACTTCGGTATTATTAAGACCTGTTTTTTTTCGGCACAAAATATAGACTACACGACTTTGCTTGCAGCAGCCAGCGCTTAATAAAACTGGAATCCGAATCCGAAACGCATCGTCACTCGTGGCGTAAAGCCGAGCCGACATATACTCGCGGAATGTCTTCGGCACAAAACGTTAACAACCGTATGCTCGAGAATGGCTCACACGAAATCGAACAACATCAAGTAATTCTGTCATCAACAGCTTCAAACAATGCACCACATTCAGTTAAGAGTTGTACACAGCAGACGCACCACTCAGGACACAGAACACTTCAGTTCCGGAAACTTCGTTCCCCAATTTCAATCACACACAATTTTGGTTTAGGATCACAGTTAGGGTTACAGAACAAGATTACCTTTCAATCGAAGACAGACCACCCGTGAACAGGATATACAGACATGCTTATTGGTTCCTGCGACTTGACCTTGACCTAATGACCTTGACATACGAACTTGACCTAGATATATTCCCAAGATGTACCTGCATACCGAAAATGATCGTACCAGGTCAAGGCATTCCAAATTTAGAACCCAAACAGAACATACAGACTCATGTGATGCTATGACCTTGACCTTGACCCGATAACCTTGATATATGAAGTTCACCTGAAAATTCTGAAAATGTACCTCAGTAGTCTGCATACCAAAAAGTACGATCTTTCTTGGTCAAGGCTTTAAAAAGTTATGTGCAGTACAGACAGACAGACAGATGCGATTGAGCGCACCACGGGTGGTAATACGCTTGAATAAAGGTTTAGGTGACATCCTTGGTAGAAGGAGTCACAGAAACAAAGCTATAGTCTGTCATGATGGTCATTCAAACGTTATGTAACAGCCTACATAAGTAAGTTACTACTTCAGCAGAAAATCGCTGCATGAAACGGTTAACCACCGCCCTTAACTTAACCACATTAACTGAAGTGGGATGTAAAGAACTAATTACAGATAATGTAAAGTTGTAAATGATGACTATGAGTGACGTACACGCAACTCGCAGGTAGTTTTAGCTTTTAGGGTTAGTTTTTTTAAAAATACGGATTAGGGTTAGGAACTGAAGTGCCCGGGCCCAAAGTGTCCGAGGACCGAATTAGACACAATATTCCATTAAATCAACAACTGATGAATGACGGTCAGATGTTACAAGTGTCACAATGACAATCAGACAGTAAAACAGACGCTGTACACAAAACGGCGCTAACCCACTAGAAACTTGGAGAGCAGTCGGGGGATGCAAACCACCGCCAAAACTGCAGAAATTCGTGGATCTGGACGACAATTTACATACCGACATGCAACACAACAGCGATCTTACTTACAACACACGGTGAATATGACTATATACAAGCGTCAATAATTATCTCGCGTTAAGACATACCGAGTAAAATGCAGCGAGCTTTAAATAACATTATGGAGCTTCACTCCTTTTAAGTGACTGAAAATAAAAGTTCTTGGATACTAGTCAACCCTCGAGCCATTCTCTCCCAAACCTACCCTTCCCAAAATGTCACGAAAATCCATCGAGAACTTCTAAGCGCAATCCTGCCGAAAACGTCAAACACACCGCGGCAAGAACAGCCTCCTTGTCACATGCATCATCCGAGTCGATATTTATTCTATGCAGCGACACGGTTCACAGTTCACTATACTACAATGCTGTGTGCGGCATCGCGCCATATGTACAATTAATCCGCGGAATGTACAGAGAAATTTAAAATGCAAAATGTACATCAACGAATGTCAATCGTGAGAGGCAACAGCATGTTGAGCGCAGATCGTATAGGAAAATATTTCCACCGTTAAGTGGATCGTTGCCGTTCTTCGACAAACAGCGACTCTCGATCGCAACGCTCTTACGATAACAACATACGCGATATATTACATATTACCGCTAAAAATATGCCAGCAATTAGCACATCAGCTCACAAGGGTACAGATGCACGCCTGGGTGCACCGACGCTTCTCAGAGTAAAAAATCATATTTTTAAAAGGACACTAATCTATTACATGACATAACATGCAAACATGCCATGCTGTTCTGAACAAAACTGAAACGTAGAAATTAAATGACCATATAATGACGTAGCAGTTGACTATGAAAATTGCGAACACTCTATTCAGGTTTTATACCTGCCACTATGCCGTAGTGTCCCAGGAACAATATTCTGTGCAGTTATTAGGTCTACAACTGTGCTAGTTAGGTGGGCATTGGGCAGGTGCTTGATTTCGTAATCACTTCACGATTTCGTGACGATTTGTCCCTTACACAGAAAACTCAGCACATTTATTGCATTTTTGTTCCACAAATTCTTCCCATCACACACCATACACCTTTTCTCCACTGCACATGAAATCGTAGCATATCACATACGGTACTATGTCACATAACATTCTCGACATTTATATACATTCTGCGGGAATATCCGGACTGCACCCAGGCCTGCAGCTGTATCAGCTGTACAATGCTATTCAGTGACAAACAGTCCATCACTTTCGCAGCACACACAGGGATAATAATTAACTGCGCACTAACTGCCGAGAAAAAAGCAAGCGTTAACTGTCACGCAAATCACCAGTATCGGACATTGCACATTTTCATCCCGACATGACGGCCGTCTTCAGTTTACACAATACTAGCTGCCTGCTCAGCAGCAGATCCTGAACAACGAGTAAGTAAGAAGACTTGTACACCACGGCACATAAAAACGAAAATTTCACCACGACGCACTGCCGACTCAGTAATACACATCTGCCTTCAACAAGATGTCTGAAGTGCTATAATTGTCCAACAAACTCAATAAAGCTGACAGCATGTTACACATCCGAGGACCAGCAACAGTAAATGAGCCGTCACAGACGAGCTTTGGACTAACAAGCATAGGCTACTCTCAGGAAAATTTAAAGATACCCATCATTTTCCTTCCCAGTGCCTTCCCTCCTCCTCCCTTCCACTCCCCTTCTCTTATAAGTAGGTCCCCTTTATTCCAGCTAGTGAGTTTGAGGAAGCTCTGTAAGCTCCCAGGGGGGTCTGGGTGCAGCACCAGCCGAAATCGATTTTGGCGCATTGTAGCCTTAAAATCTGACATCTGGTGGCAATAATTTTAACGATTTTCCTGAGAATATAAACTGCTCCAAATTTCATCAGTGATTTTCACACAGACACACATTTGACGTTTGAAGATGCACAGATTAATTTTTTTTGTGTAATATCACACACTAAAACAGTATACGGTAACAAGACGGGATGACCCGCAACACAGCATAACATACAGTATTACCATCACCATCATATTAACGATACCATCACCATTAGTATATATTATAATTATTAACACCTTTCAGCATGTCAGGATTTGTCTTAGTGCTGGTTGCTTTTACAACCATACTATCGCTAATCAGGGGTTAAAGTATAATTTACAAGGTGGGGGAACTGTTCAACTCTCCGGGCCCCCAGTTGGTTCCCGGGCCCCCTGTTTATTTCCGGGACCCATGTTTCAATAGCGGTCTTTCTAATTATCAATGATAGACTGAATGTATTAAGCACAATTTCACATTTTTTAAAAATTTTGTAAAAACACTGAACAGTGTGAATTTATGATCGTAAAAATATGAAATTTGAACGACTTATTAACTACGGGATTATTATAGAGAAGGTTGCTAACTTGCTGGGTTCAGAAACGTAGGTTCCGGATGTGAAGTCCAACAATTCTGCAGCCGGAACCCTCCAGGTTTAAATTTCCGGGCCCCGGAACATTCCAGTGCGTTCTGGCTTACTTTAACCACTGCACAGGACAAATACTGCAAAATATCAAAGACAAATATAGTAATAATAGTAATAATATACACATATCTATACCGCCGTCAGGTCGTAAATTGAGAGGCGAATCACGTACAGAGATAATGCATACAACAAGTCCATCATCCATGCAAACGTTTTCACATCTGACAGATGCAAACGAAATCTGCATGTAAGTAATAACGCCGCTGTAGTAAAATCAGAGTCGTGTTAACTCCCCGAGCCTCGTGTTACATGTTGGATCAGTTCAGTACGATTTCAAAACTAAGGCTTAGTAGATGGGCAGATGAGCTTGACCCTGGCTCAGTTCTGCACGAATACCAATCAAAAGTTACACAACGCTCCCAAAAAGTGTTAATTACAGGAGAGAACACCGGATCGGTCATATCGGCAATGCACGGTGCTGAATGGCAGTGCCGTCCAAATGGATACCGGCAGCTTTGGATTCAACACCTGCTTTTTTCAAGACCAAGACCAATATCAACCAATCAATCAATCAATCAACGGTCAAAAAACTAGTTGTCTATGCAAAAGTCAACGAAAAATGTCACCAGGAATTGAAGCTAAAGTATAAGTCCAACTAGGTGACTATCGACAGCATATAGTTTACCGGTATGCCTTCGTTGGAAAGGTGCATTTTTGAACAAATGACTTTTAAAATCATATTTGGTCTCGTCACGACATTGTCCTTTGACCTATTGATCTCAGAATCTAACCAGTTCATGTTTGTCCCCAAATGCACCCAAGTCGTAAATTTGGCGACATTCCATCAAGCGGTTTATAGGATACTGTGTTCACAAACTTTTACTGTAATGATCACACATGGACAAATGGACGGAAGCACGGACAGCCCAGAGACAGAATGCCTTCAGTGGCTAATTGCCAGCAAAGATATAAAAAGTGCAACTAAGGGGTTCAAAAAATTAACAGTTATGGTTTCCAAGAGCAAAACCAACATCAAAGATCCGTTTTCGTCCTGTGCCGCCACTTTCGTCTTTTTGTGTGAAGTTGTTAGGTGTTCCTGCAGTCATTCTGACATTATGCCACCAAAATCAGTTCAGAATGAATGATGAACATCGAAACCAAGACTCTAGGCATGAGCTTACAAGTCTGAATATTGGACAGATCATCCGCCAGTATTACCGATCTTTGTTACACGGCATACAAGCAAAAATAACAGTGAAACATTCATCATCATCATCATCATCATCATCATCCTCATCACCATGACAGCAGCAGCATGAGCTGCTGAACACCAACAATAGACAGTTATCCGTGACAATACCGTCAATTTCATTAGCTGGTTAGGAACCGACAAAATAAATACGGTTATATATTATAAACACACCAGTACACACGTATGCAGATACTGGGTAGGTATTATGGATGGCAGCAACTGCATAAGTCAAAATATTTCATCAACTTCAACGTCCACCACAAACAAGTACAATTCTGTAATTATACACCATTAATTCAATTCTGATTAACATACACAGCAGAACAGCAAATAATCTTCAGTTTACAACAGGTGACCTGTGTACGACGGGATACTCTACTTATGTTTAAGGACTGCAGCATACATTTAAGACAAGAAACTCATCAGGAGATGAGATAGCGAACGTGAACTTTCTTTGCGACG
>Ga0066192_1000321_pt1 | contig 10222 bp, 8 predicted proteins | sample WorMetvacBELIZE1_FD_58707 | JGI IMG/M metagenome (GOLD analysis project Ga0066192, IMG submission 58707) | Marine gutless worms symbiont microbial communities from Max Planck institute for Marine Microbiology, Germany - Olavius vacuus BELIZE.1... | ecosystem: Host-associated > Annelida >... | reverse complement strand
ATCTTAGGCTCATTGGAAAGCGCATAGTGGACTTCCTATTAGTGTTAATTTAACTTTTTTGCTAGGTGTTACGGCTGAGACGCTACGAGCGAATATCGGTTCGAAATCGGCGATTTCGCTCCAGCGGGGGCCGGTTGACCCAAAATTTCAGGTAGAAGAGGTCGCCCCCACCAACCATTTTTCTTCTCAGACAACTAGGCTAAATTATCTTTCGTATTGTATAAAAATCTGGACAGACCTTTCTTCCATTTTGTCACAATGCACGCGTTTGAGAGACGGACGGACAGACAGGCAGAATTCTCATCGCTATAGACCGCGTCTGCATTCGATGCAGCGCGGTAAGAACCGATTAGTGGAGTCATTATTATTATTTATTATTATATTTATTTATTATTTTAATTATTATTAAGTTTTATTTGATTCCATTTAGTGTGTTATATTTTTGTAATTTTGTGTGAGTATTTCCGTCTCCAATTAGCGGTTCATCTTCTAGCTACACGTGCACGTGTATCAATTATTAAGTTCTTATCTTGTCAGATATATTGCTGTTTATAGAGCTTTCCGGTCGTTTTGCACTTTCTCGCTGTATTCCTCGTTGAACGAGCAACTTCAACGTGCTTGCAAGCTGGATTTAAGTGCTACAGCGGCGCGCGAGATTGCTGCGGTGCCGGACGTTGATGACCTGTTCATGCAATATGTATCGCTTGAGTAGCACTTCTACCGAGTAGAGTCATTATGGTAACAGTATAATCCTGTAGCAAGGCGCACGTAAGCCTGCGTCCGTCGGTGCGGAGTCTGTTATTTATAGTTGTGCTCGCAACGTAACGTTACGTCGTACAGCAGTGCACTATCTCTATCCCGATAACCTCTGCACACGCCATCGAGCAGTTACACAGTTGCGTCGTTCCGACTGCAATTTGTTCGATAGTGAGAGAGCGAGTGTTTGTCCGGTTTTTATACGGTCGAGTTCGTGGCAGGTCGCCGTTTACAAATGCCGCGAGAGTTAATTGCAAAATTACAGGAAGTGCTCTGCTTTATTGTGCGGCTTTGAGTCATGAGTGTGGCTGTAAGAGACGCCTAAAGACATCTTTAAATACGTGTTTATCCGCCTTTTAATTGACTTCTACAGCGCTTCTGCCGCCTTGCATTTGACGCTATACAAGTGTGATTGTTGTTGTTGTCATTATTTATTATTATTATAATTATTACTACTACTACTACTACTACTACCGCAGTACCACTACTGCAAATGAGTATGATTATAGTGCTGTACAGTTTAAAAATAACTCAGAGAGCACATAACGCCGGAAAGATACATTTTAAACAAGTAACTTTTAACCATATTTGGTCTCTTCATGACCTTGACCTTTTGACCTCGAAATCTAATCAGTTCCATTGATATAGATAAGCTTCTATCTATGTCAGTGAATCAATTCATCTTTGTCCCCGGTTGCACATAAATTGTAAATTTGGTGAAATTCTCACCAGTGGTTTGTAAGATACCGTGCTCACAAACTTTCACTGTATAATCAGTGATCACCGACGCACGGGCAGCCCGTAAACAGAATGCCTTTGGCAGCTAGTCGCCGGCGGAGGCATAGAAATAAACATACGACAGTTTATTGCTAGAAACAGATGTGAAACGCACTGAACGTTTAAAGAGAAACGTCGTCAGTGAACGAGTTGTGTTGTGCTGTGTGGTGTGCAGCTGAACTATACGACGGCGGCCGACTCAGAGGATGGCAGGACGCGACGGAGGTCTCTCGCCGCCGCCGTACTTAGACGTCAGGTCACCGTCGTCGTTGTCGGCGAGTGGCGGCGCGGACTGGCCGTTGCTGGGTGTCGACGGCGACGAGGCGACCGACTACGACTACCGACGTCGATGTGTGTTGCTTGAGACGTCGCTCATCAAGTTCAAGGAGAAAGCGACCAGAGTTCGCCAGCTCTTTACTGTCAAGGTCTGTGTCGCCTGCTTTATTGGTTTACGTCGCAGCACGAAGTATTTTGACACTCTGTGTATGTGTGTGCGTGCGCGCTCTGTTTGGCGGCGACATGCACATGACTTCACACTTGCATTTGTAAGAAACGAGTGACGACTTCTCGTGCTGCGACGTCGACCCAGGAGAGCTGCTGTCTTGTAGTTTGCATATGTGTTTAAATACGTACAGTTTGAGTGTTTGTTCATATAATATGTCGTACATGCACTATTTATGATTCAACATGTGAGCCTGTGTCTGTCGGATTTGGTTTTCTTAGTGGTTAGTTTGGCAATTGTAAAATGTAATAGTTTTCGCTCTATAGCAGGGATTCTGTGCCATTTAGGTGCAAAAAGGTCACCTAACGTGAAATTAGTGAATTAGTGAAACCTTTAGAGTCAGTGTATTGATGGGGACCAGCTTTTTCTCTGATTAAATTATTAAGCAACATAGGACAGTTATCTGTAGTTAGCTACTGACGTATGTAGCTGTCACTGGTGGACACATGATTTAGACTGGGGCAACGCTTGGATCAGTTAAGAATTGCAGGAAACAAATGGGTTGAGAATCGCTGCTTTGTAGCTAGAGTGGGCGACTACAGAAAAGTTGAGGAAGAATAACAAATGCGAGAAAAGAGTTTTTAAAAAGCCGCAGTGAAGACTGTTGCCGGACGAGATTATTGCAGTAGAAAGTGAGCGGTTTTCTTGCACGCTGATTGATAGCCGGGTTGCTACTGCTGTCGTGGCTGTTGCTGTTGCTGCTGCTGCTTCAGTGCACTGATGTGACGTCGGTCCTGATGCTGCACGCTTGTGTTGCCCGTAGGACATTCCCCCCGTGGATATTCCCCTCTCAGATATTCTCTCCTTCTCACCACTGCTTAAACTTTCTAACCCTATTCCTAGTCCCAACCCTAATAATAATAATCATCATCATGATCACACCGTAGCTGTAACATGGCGAGTCACTAGAAGGACGCCATTCAACGTACACTACCTGTACTTCGCGAGGCAGTTATTTCATGCGAATGTGAAAGCAGATAATGTAATGTATTAGATGGTTTTGAAAGTGACCAGCGTCGACACAGTTTGAATGCCTGATGGTCGACCGTTCCATGTAGTTGGACCAGCCGCAGAGAATGCCCGTTTGCCAAGTTGTCGTCTTGTCCGTGATACTAGAAGATCACCACAGGCTAGACCGTAGAGTTGCAGTGACAGAAGCTAGCTCCTCTTTATAAGACCGTGCCGGTCTATTCATCGCTTTGTACACGGGCACACTGCACTTAGCTTGATCGTGATCCGCTCCACACTCCCAGCCACTGAACATGATCACCCACGTCCTAATACTAACCCTAAACTGATACCGCGAGCAAGCTTTTATACCTCTGCCGCCAGCAACAGGCGGAGGAGGCATTCTGTTTGTGGGTCGTCTGTTGTACATTAACACTTATTTCGTGTGACACGATATCTCTGTACTTGGTGGAGTGATTTCAGTGAAACGTGACACAAATGTTCATCGTGTGAATAGAAATTGCTGAAAATGTTTTCAAGGTCAGAGGTCGACAGTGAAGGTCATATGTGTACCACTGTGTGACTGCTATAACGCCGGAGGCATGCATTTCAACGGTGTGGCGTGGACGCTGACTTCCAGCCAGAGGGCGAATGTCCCAGTCGGTCGTCGTGGTCTACCAGCGCTGGTGCTCGTACAGCCCGGATACTGACGATGTCATTAATCCAATGAATTTCGGTGTGCCATGGTCCTGGGTCAGAGCACGCCCCGCCCGCTCAGTGGCCCGCCCGCCGTTAATCCTTCAGTCTCCGGCGTCATGCTGAGCTACGTGCCGATGAACGTTGAGCTACTGTCAAGCCGCGGATTTAGCGCTGACTGAATCGAAACGCCCGCCGACTGCGCTGCGCGTGTCGTTTTTTCTAATATTGAACGTAAAGTCTGTTCACGGGACGTTGTGAGTCCCGTTATTGCTGGTTCCGATGCGATTGCTCTAACGCCGTGTGTCCTTGCGGTAAATTGAACGCCGCTTTGCGAGATAATTTAGATTCACTTGAGAATGTCCATCCATAGAGGAGATAGTCGCAGTCAATAAATAAAATATTTACGTTCGATTGATCACATAGTTTCAGAGATCAATCTTTCCTGACAATCAGTTGCACCGGTACTGAAACCAGAATCACATCATACAAGAAAAAACACAAAAGATTAACCCTGTGTCAAACAACTTGGCTTAGTTAATAAACACATGCAAGAACACAGAGACCTAAACTTAAGCATGAAATAAGAAGTGCTCATATGAGTATGTTCATGATTGAGCAGACACAGTTGTGATATACAAAACACAGAACAGTTCTCATATGTTTCTTTCTAAATCTACTTGTTGGTGGGGACGGGACAAGTGATGAGGACTCTGAATTGCAAAAGAAGTAAAATTTGAATTTTTAGTAGTAGTATTTAAAGTCGAGAATTATTCAAAATGTTGATCTAATATGCCGTCTATGTTCATTTTGTCATTGAATTGTGCGTGTGTTACACATGCCACTGTCAGCATATTTCAAAATAGGAGGTGTTTTTTTTCTGGCGTCCTGACAGGCTATCTGATCTGTTTATTGACAGCGTTTTATCAGTCTGATGGTGCTGTGAGGCATTGTCTGTAGCTGTAGTTTTTGTGATGTCTGGCTGTGCAGATGCATGACATGGAAAACCAGATCGCCATTGCGAACAGTCGAGCTGAAGACGCTGAGCACAGGGTATGTACTGCTGCTGTGTAATGTGATAATCAAGAGTTGGATAAACTTTTTATGTGGACGGCCACACACAGTACTTTAATGTACTTTGAGAGCTGGACATCCAGTTGGCATGGTTGTTGATGATACATGTTTACTAGTATGTGGTATGCCTATATCCAACTAGACTCTAGTTAGATGTCGGTACTGTTAAAGACGTTTCGTTTGATGACTTGGTGGAATTGTGATATTTAATGTTAAGTTTTTCTAAAATAATGAGTTTGTAAAATATTTGTTTAAAACAGCATAAAACACTGTTGATGGGCCATTTGCTGTACGAGTTCAAGAAGCAGTCACAGCCTTTTTAAAATACATTGACGGGCTGGATATGGCTGACTCACAGTCATAGTTTGCTTTGTGATAATATGTGCTGACTGTAGGTTCTCTCCACATCAACTGAGCGTACGTACTACATATGATTAATTCGGCTGATTTATACATAGAGCGGTTTTACATTTTCCACTGTTCTTCTGGTTTGTAATCATGTTAGTTGTAGAAGGAAGTGAAGCAGCTGGTTGGAATTGTGTTGATATATGGTAGTCTGTGTAGTTTAACGTGTCCACGGTATGTCGTAAGTCTTCATTATAGTTGATCTGGGCATTGTTAAATCTACGTCAAACAGCACTGATCTGCTGCATGTGCTGTAACTGTTGCCAGTGCAAAGAGCTGGAAGCACACCATGGCAGCATGGCTGCAGCAGCGGGTGCTATGGAGAATGGTCAGGTTCATCAGAGTGATGATAGCAGTGGCATTGAACAGCTGCGAACACAGCTGCAGGAACAGGTCCTCTCCATCTTCTTTTGTATTGAAGGCTTCTGCTCATAGCTGGCCTCTATGCATTGGGCCAGTTGAAAATAATGATCAGACTTACTGGTAGTTCTTCAAGCAATCTGATTAGACCAAACAGATAGTGCATCTAAGACTGAACTTAATCTGACCAACAAGTTCAGTATAACTGGCAGTTTTGTAATTTTTCCTTATCAAAACAAAAGTCATAATCCCGTCGTGCTGTTAGTACTCGTATGTAAACAAACCACTGCAGAACTTCCTGTCAGAGGTAGCCAAGTGAAGGGATGTGTCGGTCATGAATATTAATTAGATCTTAACTTTGATCATAACATTTTGATCTGAGAAATCTGACTGATCTTGTTTTTCAAGTACCAGTAACTTTGTCAGTTTATTAGTTGTTCATTTGTGTCATTGAGAACAGTATGCTATTGAGAAATAGTGCATAACTTTTTGTAAGGCACATAACATTGACTGTCTACAGCAAAATAAATCTACCATATATCTGAAGCCGATAAAAATGGATAGAGCGGGAGTTTTTAACCAGCGGTGGCTGCATCCCAGAGGGAGGTAGATGAAGTCTAATGGATGTGGAAAAGGTGTCATAAATTGAGGCATGTTGTCGAAAATTTTATTTAAACAGAGAAGCTCTTTTTTTCTGTCTATATTGCCAAGCAGGTTACTATTGTCTGGTTAATGGCTTTATATAGGTCAGTTGAGCCCACATTCTAGTCTGGGATAGGCAGACCAGAGTGATTTGAGAGCCATTCTGGCCTGGGTTGGAATGCCTAGATTCTAGATTCTAGATTCTAGATTCTAGATCCTAGATTCTAGCATCGTACTCGGAGTTGAATGTAGACATAAGATATTGACGGTGTGTGATGGTTTGTGTTTGTAGCGTGAGCTGCGGCTCACGGAAGCAAAGCTCGTGGCCGAGAAGTCAGCAAAGATTAGAGACTGGGTGTCACACAAAGTACAAGAGGTGATGATGATGATGATGCTAATGATGATGATGATGATGATGCTTGTCATCCCACTGTAACCTTGTGATGGCACTATTACTGTTTTAATGGATTAATTTTTATTACTTGAAAACATAATACCGACACCGTAGTTACGTAATGTCACTTGCAAAGTTATCAGGCACCACTGCAGTACAGCAGACAAATAATAGAATGCAAGTCATCATCTTCATCCAGTTTTATTCATTTTGCATTGTTTTTATTCACAAGTTACTGGAAAATGCAGTATTGATGTAAGTCCACTTTGTATTTTCTCATTGGTCTATACTTTACTTTTAAATTTTTTGAATGCCGGTTTTTAGGCTATTAAAAATTTTTTTCGTGGTTATTTTGTCATGTTTGGTATATAATCGTGTGTGGTAATATGCAGATGGAAAATCAGAATCGAGAATTAGCCGATGAAAATTCATGTTTGCACGAAGAGATTGAACGGTTACGAGTTATACTTGATCAGTACCTCAGTGAGTCAGCAGTGGAAAAGGTCAGTGTTCTTCGAACGTGGTGATTGCTTAGATGTCACTTCGCATATTACTAGTATCTGCAAGTTCTTAGTCTTGTACAGAAGAGCTGGTGTTTTGGATTTTGCAGGATGGTTTTGTATTTGTCGTCATTGTCGGCATGCAGCCAGCAGTGGCTATATCATTGTGACTCAGTGATCATGTCTGATAGCATTCTTCGAGAGGTCTGCAGGTGGAGTGTTATTGGTATTCTTTCAGACCTGATCGATCAATTAGCTGCAGGGCTGGGTGGGAAGAAGTTTTCACTTGTGACTCGGTGCCTTGCAGTTTTTAAATATTTGCTAATTTAAGACATTGGCTATTATTTGCTGCTGTACGGTGGTTAATGATTGGAGTTTGTCTTATTTACAGAACGAGAAAGCGAACAGCATGACGGCTGTTGACGACTGTCACAATGAGAATACTGGCTTCCGTCTGTCACCGGTCTCAGCTGCTGGAACTCCGGTTCCAGTATGTGCTCCGCGAGTCCACATCGAGCGTAAACTGTTTCCTCACATCAGTGATCAGCCGAGCTTCTCACCGGCCAGTTCAACAGCAACCAGTGATAGTCGCGACTTCTCGGATCCACTGCACACGGAGCAGCTGCAGCAGACAGCAGGTAGTGGTGGTGGCAAACGGACGTCTTTCGGTGCACGTGCGTCCACCGCAGCCAGCAGTACGGACGACCAGACTCCTGTCCAGCTGACTCCGAAGGAAGCACCAAGTCCTCTGACGCCGTTTCTCCCAAGTGTGCCGCCAAACTCACCTCACTTTGACGGAAGTCACGTTGATTCTGCAGCGTTTTCAGTAACTTTGCCACGGTGTAAGAAGGACACACAGAAGTTTTTTGCCGGTAGTGATCAGACTGGTGCATTCAGCTGCTACGGTCCGACGATGACTATCGACCGCAAATGTAAGACACATCCTCGGCCAGTTCCACCTGTGCCGCCCGTCCGTCAACTGCCATCTTGGGTAGTAATTTGCATTGTTTCGCTTATATGTGCTATGAATGCGTGCGTTACACATTAATGCTGTTGGTTTAGCATATTGTCGTCAATGCAAACAATAGAGCCTCAGTTAAGAGTAGGGAAAGATGGGTGTCAACCTTCAGATCATATAGTCAGCAGCAGGAGGAATACTTTCACAGATATTGCAGGCTGAGCGACTTGCAGGAATAGCATCTGGAAATGCAGTCTAGTTTCAGGCCACATTGGTGCAAGGACAGTGAACAAGCAGTCGACTAACACAGGTTTATCTGGAAAGTGGCTGTTAATAGTGGTGTGAGAGAGAACTGTGGTAGTATTATAATTCTGTCATTTCTATGAAAATACTTACTGTAACATTTTTGGTATTTTTGCACTTGTGAGCAGCAGAAAGTGGCAGTTTTCAATCGAGCTGTTTATACAGATATTAGCAAGATCAATAGATTCGAAGCCAAGGCCAAGTTGTAACATCCCACAATACTTTGAATATACCAAGAAGCTTGTCAGTATTGAGTCCTTGATGCCTGTTTTTAATACCTTCAGTGCAGTGTGGATTTCAGTTTTGAACAGTTAATGAACAGTAACAGCATTTCGTCCATAATTCAGCAACAAATACTTGTTTAATAGCCGTGCACATTGCACAATGCACATTTATGCCATTCAGCAGATAACTTGAAGTTGGTAGACTGGTTATTGAAAGGCTGGCTGCTTTACCAGTCATCTGGTAGACTGTTCTGGTTGTTTCATCCAAGTGTTTTTGTGCCTCACAGAATGGTCATCGAGCAGCTAGTCACTCAGTCGATCAGTCAGTTAGCATTTTTATTATTTCTCATTCATGTATTACTTGTGTGGGAATGGATGCCTCCTGGTGCATCAAACTGTGCAGCCAATGTGTATGTGTGTGTGTATGTCCTTATAGCAGTTTGATGTACTGCTATTGTGTTCTTGTAGTTAGATATGCTAATAGTTTGATATCGTGTGTCTGTACAGGAAAGTCGTATATATTCTATGATCTCTGACGGTCTGCAGATGTCTCTCAGTTCCTCTGCAGATAACAAAGCTCAGCTGAGTGGAGTTGATACACTATCAGCTGGTGTGTTTCCGCTGCTCATTTCATTGGAGTTCTTCTGCTATTTTGATCCGAGTCAGGAAGCTGAAGTGTTTGATGACTGTGTTCTTGTTAGCTACTAGTATAGCCAGTCAAAAGCTGTCGGTGTGTCTGTGTGTGTGTGTGTGTGTGTGTTAACCAGGATTGCACAGATCATAACTGTAACACATAGAGACTTGAAATCCTGCATGGTGATCTGGACATTACCAGGACATTTCTTCTGGTGGACATTTCCCACTCCGAGACATTTTCTTCACACGTTCCCGCAGAACAGCTTGCCGCACCCTGGGATGTTTCCACAGAAATTTCCCAATCGCTTTTTTGTATCACAGCCCATGGGCTGCTTGTTTGTTATCGGTTTCTTGTATGTCCTTGTTAACTAAATGTCATATTTAAAATGCAGGAATAAACTGCAACTACTGTGTTAAATGAGTGGTGAAAAAATGCAAAATTCCAATTAATAAAAACTGTTTTGCATTAACAAATGGTGGCAGCTAATGAGAGAAAATGCTGAAAATGTATTGTGTACACAAGCATCCAGTTTGTTAGATAACATTATTGATAAAGCATAATTTTTAATTCCTGGCAGACCTGCCATAATGGGAAATTATGCTTTTACTGCTAACTCTTTTTGGAAAAAGCTGAAGGCAGTACAACCACTTGTTCATGCATTATTCAACTTTGGGGTCTTTAGTTTGAGGAATTATTCAGTCAAACAAGGCAGTCACAGGTCGTCTAGTCTCGGCATTCATTCTGTCGAGGCTGGACTACTGTAATGCCATCTTGGCTGGCCTTCCAGCATCAACGCTTGCACTGCTGCAGCGGGTTATGCACGCCGATGCCTAAGTCATCTGCAACCTTAAACCATATGACTACATCACCCCGTCACTCAAAAGCCCTGCATTGGCTTCCAATCTAGCAGAGGATTGAGTTCAAGTTGTGTCTATTGGTCCATCTAGTCATCAACAAACGGGCACCTGTCTATCTACAGAGCTACAGCCAGCAACAACGACCTTGTCAAGCAGTCAACCAGACTCAAACTTGGTGAACGCGCCTTC
>Ga0066192_1000319_pt1 | contig 10234 bp, 4 predicted proteins | sample WorMetvacBELIZE1_FD_58707 | JGI IMG/M metagenome (GOLD analysis project Ga0066192, IMG submission 58707) | Marine gutless worms symbiont microbial communities from Max Planck institute for Marine Microbiology, Germany - Olavius vacuus BELIZE.1... | ecosystem: Host-associated > Annelida >... | reverse complement strand
ACGTTGCAGGTTCTTGGTCTGTTGATTACGTATTTCCTCCTCGTCGTCCAGTTCGCTAATCCGGCTGCTGGGTCAACATCCACTGACGCCAACAACTCAACAGCTGGCTTTTGACATGGAAGCGCTGTGCTGTGTCGTTTAGTGTAGCCGTTGTTGTGATTTTCGTGCATAATCGTCGTCGTTCTGTGAAGTTCTATCGATCTTATGGCGAAATAGTATACGATGCATCTTAAAATTGACAAGACACACAGGCGGTGCTGATAAATGATAGTAAACCGAACATTCATGCATCGCACACGTTTACAAGATCACGTGGTCAGAGTGTGTACAATCCGGAATCCTCGGCTGAGTTGTTGACGATGTAGCAATTTTTTCAAGGGGACTTTCAAACTCGTTTAAACCCACTCGAGGTGATGACATACGCTAAGAATGTAGTTAGGAGTTTAATCTAGTCACACCCACTGCAGCTGTCTTACAACTCATTATATTTTAGTAGGCCTAAGTAAAATATTTATTCATTTAAATTTCTTACGTTTTCATTTTTTGCATGAGTATAGTTAAAATCACGATTTTGATGAAAAATGTAAATTTTTGCCAACGAGCTTTATCTTTGCTCGTTGCCGTATCAAGAACTGGGAACACAGTGAAACCTCTTTGCCGAACATCTAGATATCCGCCTCTGCCAAAACTGGGAAATAGTAGCAAACCTGATGTTAGCCGAAACTAATCTCCAGGTACATCTACGGACAAAGTCCAGTCTGGTCATCCACGTTGCTCATTTGCTGACGTTGGTATACAATGAGGCGCATTCTGGGCCGCCAGCTTGATAGGCCAAGTTGCAACGTAAACATTAAGGTTTGCGTGCGAGATTCGAACTAGTTGGAACTGGACCGAAATGCCAGCGACGTAGGGCGTTGACATGCAATTGACTTTATACCGTGGATAATATATTGATCAGACCATCAGACATGCCAGTTGGCCTATACGCCATGACAATTCAGTCTAGTTTCAACTAGTTCGCATCTCGCGTGGTTTGGTTTTACCACTGCTATATACCATCACAGACTACCGGTAGAGGCAGTCATCCGTCGAGGCATTCGCTCTGAACTCTGCCCTCACAGTCAGTTACCGGTGTGTCTCGAATTGTTGAACATGCTGAACATGCTAACCTGTTTGTTCGTGTTCTATAAAAGCAATAAGTGTCAGTGTCATGTACTGAACGTTGCCAACAATAACTGACTGTCCATACGACGATAGAGACGACATAACAGATCACCAGAGCAAAACACGGTTCTGTTATTGAATATGATTTCATTGTTAGAATGTTATAAAGGATATTTATTGAGTTTTGCATTGTTCATCGCATCGATTGCAGTTTGTCAGTTGCTTTATTAAAGATTTCAAGCCGTTGACCTCGCACATCAGCCGATATGTTTGTTGTGGAATTGAGGTTTGCTCTAAGAGTCCGAAAGAAAACTTGGCCCCGTTTTGTATGGGGGAAAAATGGGATAGCTAGATTGAAATCTCTTAGTGGTTGGCGAAGCATAAAAGTTAACCATAGATGCACAAAAACTTGTTTACGTTTTTTATTCATGTCATTTTTTAAAACTGTTAACGTTTTTTCATTTTCCCAAGTTTTTGCAAATAAAAAACGTTACATGAAAGAAATAGCGTAAAAATATTAATAAATTTAACGAGAACAGCTCAAAACAGTAGCAATAAATACATCAGCTTTTGTCGATCTCGCTTACATCTACAGACATTGATTGTCATTATACAGACATTATTTCATATTTTAAATAAATTGACCCATGTCAATGAATGATGACCCCAAATGATTTGATGTTGGGTTTTCAATCTTTCTTAGGCATGTTAGGCATATGCATTCAGTGGCATATTATTATTTGTAACGTTTTTTATTCAACGTTTACGAACTTTTTTTATTCTTGTCACGTTTTTACGTTTTTATTCCTTTTTGAACTTTTTTTACATCTACGAAGTTAACTAGATTCTAGAGTTTCTGAAGAAGAGAAACTGTGTCTATGTTGGAGACGTGTCTGTCGCGTGCAGCTAAGCGTGGTCACTGCCGCTGGGTGCAGCGCAGCCAGCCCCGGCCGGCTGGCCCGTGTAGCTCGCGAGCAGTGTTTTAGCGTAATTTCAAAGGGCTGTAATTTGTATGCCTCTATAACAACAAACGGCGAAGGCATTATGTTTTTTGGTCGTCGGTCCGTCCGTTGTCGGTCCGTTAACACTTATGTCGCGTGACGCGATATCTCTGTACTTAGTGGACGGATTTCAATTAAACTTGCCACGAATATTCATCATGTGACTGGGCACAGTGCTGAACAGGTTCTCAAGGTCGAGAGCTCAAAGTTAAAAGTCATGACCACAGCACTTAACCTATTAATGGCGGAGGCGTACATTTCGACAGTGTGGTGTCGAGGGTCACGTGTTCAACGTCAGGTGAGATTAATGGAAAAAGTAATCGACTGCAAACGGAGACCATTCTGTATATTGTATTCCATCACGCTTGCTTTCAGAGAGAAGCGATCGACGAAAGAAAGAAAGGAAGGAAGGAAGGAAGAAATAGAGTATTCGCGGTAACTACAAGTTGTCTGCCTCTCAAACGCAGACAGCAAAATTATAACTTCTGACTATTACGTCATGCTTCATCAAATTCACTGTAAACATCGTTTAGGCCTACATTAAAGAATTAGGCTAGCTATCACTGCTCAATTTAATACAGTACTTTACTAACTGTTGGCGGGCGTATGTGTCTAGGTTATTAGAGAATTGCGGGAGAAGAAAGATATCGTACGCCGTAATACGGTATAGGGCTTATACCGGGTATGCTTCCCGGACTCAAAACCTTATGATACGTTGCCCGTATAATTAATATCGCAATATACAGAACATGACACCGCAAAGAAACGTCAGTTAATATTTGAAGAACAGCGCTGAACCTACTAGAAAACAAAAACTGCTCGACTTCACGGCGGACACCTGTTCAGCAAACATGTTTGTTTTCAAAGCCTGCATGGCCAGCGGGCTACCTACCGCGGTGACGTCATATTCGGCGTAGAACCCCCGCGAGCTTCAGCGCAGCCCACGTGTGCAAACGCGCAGAAGTGACGTATAACCGGCGGCGTGCGGACATGGTACAGGCGTATATAAGCGGCTGGCGCGGTTATTTCTGATCAGAAGGTTTGTCAGCTGTGATCGGTGTTCTAGAGGGTAACGTTCAACATCTACTGATAGAATGACTGCGGTTCTGTCTCGAATTACACATCTCATCTCATCGCAGCTGCGCGAATCAAGCAAGAGTCCCCCGACGCCGAAGCGTCTCAAAAACCGCGGTATGTGATGTCGAATTTAATAATTGATTTTTATTGTTGTATCAAGAGGCCTGCAGTATATGTACAGTAGTAAGATTTACTCCAGTATGTGTTGAAGCAGCCGAACCAACTTGTTGAGCTGGATATTCTTGTTTGAGAAAAATCACTTTTGTACCAATAATTTTGTATTAATTAGACGTAGATTTTTTATTATATGCACGAACTTGCTCTGCTTTGCAGACATATCGACATTTTTGCCTTTTAATTTTGAGTTACAATAGGCTCTGAAGTTGGGCTAATTACTAATAAACACTTTTGTCTGGTATAGGCCACAAACGTTGATGGATACATACAGTATGTTTCAGTCTAACGGTGACATAGCTGTTTTTTTCTTTGGGGACTTAGGCCCTAGGCCATTTCCGTCCATTTTCTTCTCCTCATATAGTACCATTTTTCTCTTACTCCCCTGCCCCTCTTTCTCTTTTCTCTGTTGGCAAGAATGGTGAGAGTTATTTGCAATGTTTTGCAGTAAAGCGGAAAAAGTCGAACGACATGCTGGAGAAAGAATACCAATTCGGTTGTGTGATGGGAAGCGGCGGGTTTGGTACCGTGTATTCCGGTACTCGACGAAGCGACGGACTTCCGGTGAGCTGACAGTTATTTCTATGTTTATTGTCAGTGCTATCTGCTTTTGAATTTGAATCTGCAACTTAGAGGCTGTAAGCTCTGCTCAAAGACTGCAAAATGTAGGATAAGATAAATGTTTAACATTCACTCGAAAACTGACCGATAGTAAGTAAGTAATCAGTAAGGGTAGGTTTAGTCGCACGAGTTCAACACCAACAACAATGATTAAAAAGCCAAAACAGAAAACCGTCAAAGAGTCGGTTTAGGGAGTCCTATCGATAAGTTAGAGGAAGAAACGAAGAACAAAAGTAGACAGATCAGTCGTGTTTGAAGAACCAGCCACTGCAGGTCGATACGCTATATGCAAATTTATGTTACGCGCGTATTTAACATGTCATCAAAAAGTGACAAAACAGCCAGCTTAGTCTATGCCAGACTACATTAAAATACAAACAAGTTACTAAGTAAAACTGCATGTAAAATAAAAAGCCGTTGCGCAGAAAAAAAGATCCGTAAAACATCCTGAAAGCTGTGAAGCAAGTCCGATGTGAATATAGGGTGAGTCTGTGGTGGGAAGGATTTGTGGATAAAATGAAAAATGCGTAATTACCTGAATGGTTGATGTGCAGGTGGCTATTAAGCACGTACAGAAGTCAAAAGTATCGCACCTAGTCTTGCAGGTATGTTGTTGTTGTTTTTTTTATATTATAGGCCGAACAGTTCCTGTAATCGACCACTTGCTGAGTCGAATGTAAAATGTTCCAGAGATGATTTGCTCATTGATGATAGACGCTGATGGACAGAGCCAGAAATTCTAAATAGGAAATGGCGCTTAAACATATAACACTGCAAGTACGATAAGTCTATGATATACGATGCTTGACGCTTGCCTTCTCAGTGTCATGTCCTTTTGATATGACAGAATAGACAATAGACGACTTTGGTCACACAGGCGTCATCTTCGTGTACCCGCAAAACTATTTGCTCAGCCCTGGAGTGACGCGCATCCGCTGTTTGGTCAAACAGAAGTATATTGACGTTTTGTATAATGACAGACAAATTCAAATGTCGAAACTCGAAACCTTTTGTTATAAACTTTGTGGTGAAAACGTTTCAGGAGGACGGCGAGCGCGTTCCAGAGGAAGTGGACCTGCTGCGTCGCGTGGATCACGTCCCGGGAGTCCTCCATCTGCTCGACTACTACCATCGTTCTGACGGCTACGTGATGGTGCTCGAGCGACCGGCCAGCGGCATCGACCTGTTCGACTACATCACGCAGCGTGGGGCGCTCGACGACGCCGAGGCCCGCCGGGTGTTCAGGCAGGTCGTTGACACGCTGATCAACGTGCACGACGCCGGAGTCGTCCATCGTGACATCAAGGACGAAAACGTCATCCTTGACTTAGACACTGATGACGTTCTGCTCATTGACTTTGGGTCGGGAGCTCGTCTGCACGACGGCATCTACGGCGACTTTGACGGTCAGTTTGCTGCAACAGTAACGTTTCAACAAATAGATTCATTCGGTTGGCACTCAGTATTGCTAAATAAATTCATATAACACAACCAAAATAAACCTAGAAACATTTGACGCTTCGACCTTTTTCAGAGGCCTTTATCAAAGAAGCTGGTACTCAATTCAACTCAATTATTCAGCCGTCGTATCAAGAAAGCGGTCGTACGTATGGCTGAGGTGATAGCTGCCCTCCTTCCGATTCGTGGCTTGTTGACCTTCCTTACGGTTGTGAACGGACTCCTTGAGGCTTGATCCACGTGGTGGGACGGTTCGGCTCTCTGTCAATCACTGTTGCCTTCTGAAAAGCTGGAATTAGGCTGGGCATTAGAACAGTGAACACAGAATGGAAGTGGATTCTAAGACCAAACGAACTTTCACTTTCAGCGAACTTTCAGAACACAACCAGTCCGCTGTTACCGCCCACGTTATTCAAGAGTTTTTTATGGGATAAACGTCGACCTAGAACGGCAGAACGTTAACATTAGTAAACCAGTAAAACTAATATTTAAACGAGTGAGCCTCGACTCCAGACCGCCGAAATGTATGCCTTCACCATTATAGGTTAATTAGTCTGATTATGACCTTGACCTGCGACCTCTGACGTTTAAAATCTTTTCAGCAGTGCCCACTCACGTGATGAATATTCATGGCAAGTTTCAATATTCAAATCCCTCCGCTAAGTAAAGAGATAATATCGCGTCACGCAGAATAGGTGTCGACGGCCGGACAACTTGAAAACTTTATGCCTTCGCCGCTTATTGTTGGCGGAGGCATCAAAATCGCCTAGCCGGAAAAATCAGTCAGAAAGATATGAAATTAGTCTGGCAGGGAAGGTAAGCAGTCTACGGTGGTAAGGATTGGTGGAAGAGGTACGTTTTAAGTGTAGGATACGAAACTGACACATCGACATGATGATGACTGAATGCGACGGCAACTGGCATGAAGTATAGGCCCATACATACATGTAGGCCTGTTGTGAATCTGCGGGACGGGCCGAGCACAGATGTGAGCATCGGGTGGTAAGTTATAGAGGAAACGGAACGAGTCGGAGCGATGGCTTGCCGCTAATCTATCCATCGACATAGCGGCTTGTATAGTCTTATAATAGGACTAGGGCCCAGATTGTCTGGCTGTGTGGCCTACTGTCCGTGTTCACTGCTGCAGCTCGCGCACCTGCTGCGACGACAATTTGTCATCTTCGCCATCCGCCGGCTCCGACTGCAGTTTGTGCAGCAGCAGCAGCAGCAGCCTATATTTGTACTTTGTAGCGCGTTAGATAAATTGCTAGGGGACGAGCCAGCTTCGCGGACAGAACCCCTCTCCCTCCATTGGGCTAAAGCCGTTAGGATAAATATTCCGAAGTCGATTTGACACGAACCGTTCAACTGATGTATCCTACTTCTGACTACCGCGATCATAATAAAACGAGTGTTATGTCGCAGCCAGATACTAAAGCCGTCCGCATATGTAGCCTGATATAAAATAAAATAATAATAAATAAATGCTGCAATAAATGCCGCGGTAATACCAATATAACACAAAGTGTAGCGCCTTGAGTTTATGTGCAATATTTATTACGAGGGGGCTTAGCCATAGGGGGTTCCGGGCGACCCTAACCTTTTCGTAACCCGGCGTTTCGTATCAGGCTTTTAAAAGAGAGATAGGGTTAGGTGCCTCGGGTGAGGATTAGGGTTTTTGTTAGTGTTAGGATTATGTGTTAGCGTTAAGAGTTAGGGGTTAGGGTTAGAGATAGGGTCAGAGTTATGGTCAGGGTTACAGACGCTTAGGGTACGAAACGTCTGGGTACGAAAAGGTTTGCGTACGAAATGTCTGGAAGCCGCCCTAGGGAGCTAGTTTGTGAGTAATTTCCATGGGTTTCTGACTGAAAGCTTGGGTTGCGAGAGGCATACGTCACTCAACTCTCTGCACCTGTCCTTCTCCACGGCTGCGGCTGCGGCTGCTGCATGTACATCGTGTAGGTGACGAGACTCGGCAGATGTCTAGAACTGTGAGGTCGCAGATTATATCATGCGCGGCGTACAGACCGTCGTTGTTTTTCAGACGGACATGTGTCGAAGCCGCCCGTCTTCCGTCCTGTTTTCCGCAGCTTACCGCAGCCATATAATACAGGCGATAATACACCGTGTCCGGAAAAAAGGTGCCACTTTATTTTTTGCTTGTAACTCTGCAAAATGCTAACAGATTTTCAAAATTCTTTTACCATCACACACTGCAGTAAATTTGCAGTATAGGAGTCAAGAAATATTCTACCGTAATTTACACACGTCAATACGCTACCTCGTTAAACTTTTGTGCTCAAAAATCGTAATTACATTGCCCGGAAAAAAGTGCCACTCGTTTTGTTCATATATTTCAGATAATTTTGCATCTGATTAAGTAATTTTTGGCATGCTCCATCGCAATGGACCAATCATGCAGATGGGTAATTAAATATATTTCTTGCTTAGCCTACTTGGCAATGCTGTGTTGGATCACGCAGTCGTCACTGCAACGATTCGTCAGTGGCGTCGTCGTTTGTCAGCTTGTGTGCAGGCTGACAGTGGACATTTTGAACATCATTTTTAGTCACCCATTGTCCATCTGTAAACTTGTTGACTAATTTGACACTAATTTGACACTAAAATGTGCGAATTAACACTACAGATGATTTTATTGCGTAATTGTTCATTGTTATTAAACGTTTGTAATAGGCCTATGTAATTTATGATTTTTGAGCACAACATTTTTACAAGGTAGTGTAGCGACGCGGCTGAATGATGGTAGGTACTTAATTACTTTCTTATTGCAAATTTACTTCTGAGTATGACGGTAAAAGAATTTCGAAGATCGGTTAGGATTTGCCACAGTTATGGCAAAAAATAAAGTGGCACATTTTTTCCCGGTATATTGAGGCCCACATAACCGATATAACGCAAGAAAAATGTGTCGATTAATAGCAAAATATTCTTCATCGTTTTCCTTATACTGCGAACAATGACACCCATTTATGAGCCGACACTTAGACCATACAGTCTTATTACCAGTCGTATTATGTGTTCGTACAGTTAAGAGTCAGTGCCGAAGAATTAATGTAGAGATGGGTTTAGCACGAAGGATAGTCAGTAGAGTGTATTTATACAGAGCTTTTTACAGCTGATATGACCATCCGTTCTTCAGTTATGGTGCATTTTGTGCTTAGGCTTTGTGGGGCCTGATGTTCTTTACATTTTACATTTTGATCTTAAATGGTTATCGCGAGTTTTGGTTTAACAGTCTATTTACCGAATTTGAACTTTCTGCGTCCGAGTCATTTCATTCTGAAGTTACAAGCTCCAATGCCACAGAGAGACGAGCAGAAATAACCTTGTGATCCCTTATGTTCCGTGAATCTACGAAGTCTGAAGTTTTTCGCTCGGAAGTTATGGCACATTTCACATCTCAGCACTATGTGGCGTCGTGACCTGCTGAGTTGACCTTTTGACCTTGAAATTGGTTCACTCGTGACACGAGAGATTTTCCAGCCTATTCTGGGCGTCCCTAGTCCTCTCATTCTCGGATAAGTTGCAAGCAGGCGACGGCGAGAAGGATGCTGCAATATGAGCATGTATTACAGCATCCTGGAAGAGGGTCGTGCACATACATTACTGCATAAAGAAACAAGCAACGACGGTCGTTTACTGGACTTTGGCTCTAGAACTGGAATCTATCTCGAGCTGACGATGTGGCAGCACTCGCTGCAGTTGCCTGGGCGGCATGACAACTGCGTGCATGGCCGCTGGATCATCGTAACAAAGACATTCTTTTTTGCCGTGAGATAGTTGTTGTTAATGTTGTCCTTTGAACCTCACGATGCGCAGAAAAATTACCGTCAACGTTTTACGAAGCCGGTGATATAGAGAGTATACAGTTAGCCACTCGACGCATAAATAGGCCATTTCGGTGATGGAGTCTTTCCAGACAAGCGATTTGCAACGGTACTGACAGCCAAACTTACAAAACCAACAGAAAATGACAAAACACACAAAAACTAGCCCAAAGATAAACTGAGCCTATTACTGAGCCTATTATCCGTGTTAAACCTTGTGTTGTGTTTGGTTGCGTGTATATGCTTGCTTTGCGTTCTATTGTATCTATACTGTCCTGCAGTGTGACAGCTTGCTGGTTCTGTTGTAGCGTCCCGACTGCAACTATAATAAACGAAGTTTATCGTTATAATTTTTTAAACTCAAAGTGCAAAAAACACACACAGAAATGTAAACTTAATTCAACAGTCGCCGCTCAAGCTTGTAAGAACTGCTGTTTGTGCGGCAAACAGACGAAATGACAAAACACACAAAAACTAGCCCAGAGATAAACTGAGCCTATTATCCGACAATATATACAGAGTAGTTCTGATAATCTTCTCTCTCCTCCCCCAGTCGATCGTCACGTCGCAGCTCTGACGTTGTCTCTTATAGGGGTGGGACGCTGAAACCTCCGAAAGGCGTTGTCCAAGGTTTCACGAATAAACTTTGGCCGGTGCATTCGCTGAGTGCATGACCAGCACATAAGAACTCAAAGTACACGTGTTGTTGTCTTCGTGTATAAACACGACGACCTTTTGACCTGTGGAAATTTCAGCTGCGGCTGCTGAACTACTTACGTGTAGATTGTTACATGTATTGTCAGACTTGCGAGCCGTTCTGGACTTTGTAGCTATTATTATTATTATTATCGTTTATTACGCCGAAGCAGCAGAAAACATACAAGTAGCTCA
>Ga0066192_1000318_pt1 | contig 10246 bp, 6 predicted proteins | sample WorMetvacBELIZE1_FD_58707 | JGI IMG/M metagenome (GOLD analysis project Ga0066192, IMG submission 58707) | Marine gutless worms symbiont microbial communities from Max Planck institute for Marine Microbiology, Germany - Olavius vacuus BELIZE.1... | ecosystem: Host-associated > Annelida >... | reverse complement strand
CTTTTCGCAGTTATATTTTTGCAGCGCGGATTGCCTGCGATAGCGGGCCTACTTGTTTTGTAATATTCTCAGAGATGACTGAGAAAGAATGTGTTAAAGACAGGTACCCACACTCGACAGCAAGATGTCACAATTATTTCATTCAACAAAAGATTGGTATGCTTTTCAATCACCATCTGTTTCTGACATGTACTTAGATGATTGTAACTGAAATATTACTGAATATGCATTGGAAACTGTTCTGAAAAACCGTAATGAATTAATAGAGTTGCTTGACATGGCCTTAGTCCTGGAGGTGAAATTATCCAGGAAAGCGTGATTAGTGTATTGTTGATTGATATTCTCATGTTATGATGTAATAGGTAGTGTTCGACAGAAGCAGCATATGAGACATTCTGTGCAGATGCGGTGAAAATACTAGTTGAAGTTTTTCGTCGGATCATGAATGTTGTGCATACTGACATGCAGTCATAATCAGTTGCTGAATATACAAAATGGTGTCAGTATTGGCAGAGCAAAATTCGCATCGTTTGAAGTTGACACATCCAAAGCTGTTTACAGATATATGCTACAGTCATGCTGGTCGGCTGCTTGGAATTACGGACCATCATCACATTGTAGATCTGCTTGGTGATATTCAAGGTCCTGCTGTTGGCCCTTTGGCTTTTCACACTGCTGCTGCTGCTCCAAAGAAATTGTTTAAAGGTTGATATATTTTTTTCTTCTGTTAAGAGTGGGCATGTGAGTTTAACAATGTTCTCAAACTGTTACTTGGAAGACAGCTATGGCAGTTGATTTATGACCAGCCCAATACTTGCTTACTTCTGAAACAATTTGATTTTTTTATAATTTGTGAATTTTGTGACTTTGATGTTTCCGATTTTTATAATTTCTGTTTTAACTTTCATATTTGCTTATATTTTGCATTGGTGGTTTTAGCTGCTGTTTATTCTTGTTTCTGTGTTGGAGGATATGGCATCTAGATTATAAAAGAAATTCACTCTTTTATTCTTTGAGGGCCTGTGGTATCTCTGGCAAATAGTATTGTAGACAAATTGTTAAATGATTTGTACAGGGTGGGCCAAAAAACCAGACCATTTTTGTATAACTCCTCTATGTGATGATGTAGGAAGGCGTTCAGTATCTCAAAAATACAGCTCTTTATCAGGAGTTTATGTCACCATATTTAAATATTCTTTGCAGAAGTTATAGAAGAAATTATACTATACCAAAAATAGCAATTAATTTAAGCCGTAAAAACTGGACCATTTTTTGACAGTTTGTTACTCCTGTATTATGATGATGCAGAAAGGTGATCCATATACCAAACTGTTCAGTACTTCATCTGGAGTAAGACTGATTTCTTGCATTTTGTTACAGTTAAATATACTTTGCAGTAGTCTGGTAAAACCATACTACACTAAAATGACGATTCACCCGTTATTCACCGTTCACACCTTACCGCCATTTTACTTGTTCTCAAGCGTAGTAGATTTCATTAAAGTTGAGTGATCCATATATCAAAACGTTCAGTACTTTATCAGGAGTAAGAACAGGTTTTTAATTTTGCCATAGTTAGATATTCTTTGCACAAGTGCAGTGAAATGATACTGTGCTTAAAACAACAATTCACCATACATGTGTCTTCTGTTTCCCATGCATTAAAGTTCATATATCAAGAAAAATTTGCTACCGAGTAGTCTGAACCTCAGTCTGGTCAATTTCTTACTCTGAAGAGCTTTGCAATAAAAATTGTGTCATCAAGACTTCCGAGATGTTGATCATATGACACGCATCCTGTTACACTGCTGATGCCAATAAGTCAGATGCAATAGAAGGGTTGCCATACAGTCCGCTATAAAGAGCGGCAGTGGTGCTTAGGGTACACAGTAAACATGTTGAATTGCTGTCGACAGTTCATAGTCAGTGATGAGTGTCATTTTTACAAGATACAAGATATTTATTGTAATGCAAACTTTGAAGGTTGAAATGATACAAGACAATTATACAACATGACAAAATATCAAACAACATGAATTATATTACTTTCATTGTCACTTAGAAAATCAAAACACACACGCGCACACCCTCACACTCATAAAAATAATAATACTACTGAAATCATTAAAATACAAACATTTTTCTCAGCAATTTTTTGCAATTGTATTTGTGACAGCAGATTCAACATCCTTAGGAGGAAAGACCTTTGGAATCGGAGTTATTCTTGAAATTTTCTACTGATCAGGTACAAGGAACTGTATGCAATAATCGAACGTTCTGCTGAAATTAATTGGTATTTTCGGTGTAGTCTCGTTGCTCTTTTCTTATGCAAAGAATATTTAAATATGGCGACAAATTACATATTACTCCTTGTAAAGAGCTGAACATTTTGATATATTGAATGCCCTCCTATGTGATTATATACAGGAGTTATACACTTTTAAAATTGGTCCGGTTTTTGGCCCACCCTGTAGATGCAATATTGCACTGTGTTGTGGCAACAAGAGATAAAATGAAAAGGTTCTGTGCTTGAAAGGTGTAGGGTTAAAGATGCCGGATCATCGAATACTCGGATGCACACTTGATGCTGGAATTGTGGATCGTGTTGTGCCAGTGATTAAGTTTCTCCATAGTTCCGACTGTGAGTTTCTTTATGGATACATAATTCAGTATACAAATGATGTTACAAGAGAGATTTCTAGATTGTATATATTGTTTATATTCACTGACTTTGCTTTCACAAGTAGGGTCTGTGTTTACAAATTAGGTTTCTCAGTACTGTGTCTCTTTGAATGTGTTCAACTGTTTTGGTCAAGTACATGCATCACTCTAGCAGGGGTTAACATGAAAGTTAAATAGCAATTAATGTAATGTACTGTAACGTAATGTAAGGAATTTACTTGCTCAGTACAAGTGTGTAGGGCTGGAACTGAATCCAATCTCCAGGCAGACAACCAGTCAGTGACAGTCATAAATGCTGCATAATTTCATGGCAGGTTCACAGTTTTATGGCATTAACATCCTTTGGCAAATTGGCAGGTACCAGATTTTACCAGCTGATGTAAGAGACACTTGTTTAAGCAACTTGCCTTGAGTTATTACATGAATATGGAGAGCCAAAAGTTGAAACTGTAACGTCTCAATTGTGAATCCAACACCTAATCATCACACCGTCTTGTTACACATAACATAACCACAATCAAGTAAGGCCGTGTTTTATGTCCTGTACTTGCCCACTTTGTTACAAGTCTAAAGCTAGCAAAAATTAGCTTTATTTGTGTGGTTTAGAGTCACAGATGTATCAAGCTACTAGCTGGTATTCAGTTGTAAAAGAATTGTAAAAGAAGTAGCCCCCTAAAACGTTTTGCAGTATCTTCACCTAGGCTAGCTATATTTCCGTGAAAATTTGCCTATCTGTTGCCCATTTATATCCATGCATACAAGTAATTACGGTACCTACCATTCTTGAGTGGATGTTCACTTATTTGAAATTGTGGCTGATTAAAAAACTGCATATTTTAAAAGTCGTGTCAGGTCAACTTATTAGCCAACTGTGTGGAATAAAGTGAAAAACAATAAACAATAAAAGCATGACGATAAAGCACAGTGGTGTGAAATAGTAGACGTTGTTTCAGTAATTGAAATACCTGTACTGGTAGGTCTGAAAACTGAGGGACTGTTTCGCGTACCGGGAAACTGTCGACATCTGAAGATTTTGCGTGAAGCATTGAACCGTGGAGAAGATATCACGAGGTTGCTGGCAGTCGGACCATTCAGTGCCCACGATGGTGCCAGCTTGTTGAAAGCATTTTTGTCTGAATTACCAGAGCCACTACTCTCCGAACAGCATTTTTCAGTACACAGATTAGCTGCTGGTATGTTGCACTATGTGTAATGTGGATGTGAGGCTGACGTTGAAATATGTTTGTTCAGAAATTGAAATGTCTGCACTGTGGCTGTTTCCTTTGGGCAACATAATGTTTTGTTACATGCTCTTGGATATGGTCGGTGCAACATTGGGTTTTATTGCATGCCATATGGTGTGGTTTTATCCAATCATCTTCCTGTATTTTAGTTTGTTTATAACAGTGATATTTTGCATCTGACTGCAGCAGTAGTTTGAGCAGCATTGTTAAAAGCTGAATGCTCTCTCTGTCGTCCAGCTGTCTGGATCAGATTACTGAAGGTGTTTTTTTTTCTACACCGTGGCTAAAATAAAGGCACTTTGTTTCATGCCACCTACAACTAATAGCGATTAATTAATGATTGTGGAATATGCCATTGTTCTAATTGTATGGATTGTATGACAGGTATCTTTTTGGCTAGCTGAGCTAATAGCGTAACCGGCCAAAAGCTGTCCGTCTATGTCTTCCGCATGATAGCACCGATACACTGAACATAGAGACTTATAATCCTGCATGGACAGACCTACTGGTGAACTCTGATCACAAATCAGTCTGTCTGATCTAGTTTACTTGTTTTATAGGTCATCTATTTTGCCAGCTGAACGTCACAGGCTGCTTGTTTGTAATGTAAGTCTTGCAGTTATCATTCAGTTATATTACTCGTGTTGTATATCATGGAAGTTGAGCTTGATTAATCGTATAGACGTACGTCTCTGTGTTGCCATGTATTTGATGCGGAGGATGTTGTGGAACAGAGCTGTTTGCTGATCGGCACCTTCAGCTGCTGCAGATCCTCATGCATTTGTTGCCACCAGCCAGTGTCTGCCTGCTGAAGCACTTGCTGGGACTGTTGAAACGCGTGTGTGAGCAGAAAGAGACGCAGATGACAGCAGCATCCCTGGGCCGCATCTTTGCTCCTCATCTGCTTATTCCTCGTGGGGTCGGTTCCATTTCATTATCTAGCAGTTTTTATGTTACAGATAATAACATTTATTGTTTCTTACTCATTGGGGGTTTAGAGCGGAGGTTTTTCCCTGAATCTGAAAACTTTGTTAACCTGGACATTGTTCAGCCGTGAAAACTGAGGTTTAACAGGCTAAGTGACTTGTATCTTTGACGCTGGAAAACGGAGCATTTACTGTGTATTATGATGCTTGGATCTTGTGTGTTGTTATATTGTTGTACTGTACTGTTTGTTGGCTGGTAGAACAAGAGCCAAGAGTAGTAACAGTTGAAAACAACTGTTCTGTTGTGGAGTTTATTACCTATACCACTGCACAGTTATTGTGTTTGGCAGCATCTGTGTATCTGTCTCTCTCTGCACCAAAACTGAAAAATACTGATCAGAAATTATGTAGCTTTGCAGGAATATGTGTTATGGTAAACCCTAGAAGTGCTTAGTTTTTCAGTGACCATTAACCTTTGGAGCTATTTTCATATTTTTTGGATAAGCGGATGGCCAGTAACTAGAAAACTATTGGTCAGATTTCAATGCAGTTTTAGTTGTTTTTATAAATCGGATAGAAGACTTCACCTTCAGGGCTAACATATGGCAGCACACAGAGTTTGTGCTCCCCAGGACATGTTCTAATTTATCTCTGTTTTTTTATTGAAACATTTATTTATATGTGCGTTTGTGTTAGATGTTGGCAAGTGAGATGCTCTCCGTCTTACCACTCTCGGAAAAAGTGGTAAGTTTCATGATAAGCCGATCGGCTGCACTGTTCCGCCTGCCGGACTGTGTTCTTTGTGACATGGAACGTCAGTGGACAGCGGCAGAACGAGCTGCTGGACGCGTACATCCACCTCGACGCGTGGAGCGTCGATGTGCCATGAAGCGAACTAGAGCTAAGGTATCCTTAGAAACAGGATGGCACAACATGAATTGGTTCATTGCTAACACCTTTTGATATCTTCAGTTGATATTCCGTTCAGTTTGAAAATTGCTAATGTCATCAAAACCTTCGAAGACATTATTTCATTTTGAATTTTCTGGTTTCCAACATAGTCAAGCCCAGTTACTACTATTCATGCTTTAAATCTGGAAATTAGTTTTGTGGATCTTCACATTGTCTGCATGAAAGCGTGAGCTGATTCTGTGCTAGTGGAATACAGGTCATTGCAATACGTTGCTTCTGAGCTGACCATGCAATGGACCATACTATGGAAAGGCATTTTCTCAGCATAGTTGGGAATTTGGACAACACACTTAGGTAACATTGGTGAAGTAACTTGACATTACTCGGTGTAGACAAGATGCAATGGTTACGATGCAGTCTCCAACTCAAACTGAACCTCATTGACCAAGTTGTCCTACTGATTGCATCTAGTCCATGGGCTGTAATAGATTAGTTAACATTCAACACGATTGTTATTTGGATTTTAACAATTTGATCGGATTATTTTATGTGTTTTTCTTAGGTTAGCGGATAGCACGCTGTTTGTGGAAGTTGCTGCTTGCTGTTTTATTGACTGCTCTTTGCACTTTGAAAATTCATAATTTTGAACATTGTGGTTTGTATAGCAGTGTGATCAGAACAGTCTTGGTCTGACAGTTACCATGGTCCTCCTTCAGAGGCAGACCTCTGGGCAGCTGGGCTAATTCACTGGCATTTAAACATAGGCCGGATAAAGAAAAGCCGAGTGTGTTTATGTGTCAACTGCCTGAAATTATCACAGTACTGCAGAAGTGTCGTCAGATTCAGTTCATCTCTTAGTATCATATGGAATGTACACTGGCATGAGGACAGCCTTATTACTGTCTTCATGGACACATCTTGTAATAAACAGACTGTCTTGTGTGTTTATGGTGAAGTGTACCTCAGAACGCGACGTGAAGTCTTTAGCTTCAGCGTCTGATGCTCATTCACCGCAGTTGTCTGCTAAGCAAAGTTTAGTGATTGGTGACAACATTAAGGTATGTGTTGAAAGCTGAAACAGTTCTTGTTGATTTCCTAACTTGTGCATATCACTTACATCCATATAACGTATGCCGTCACTGGAGGAGGATGATGACATTGTTGGCCGTACAACATTCATCTGGGTAGTGTAACTTTACTGCAAATATGCTTTGAAAAATTATCATATCCCCTCCCTGCCTTGAAAGTGTACACTCTACAAGAATTTTTTATGGCATAGCACTTAATAGTCAACACACAACGATGTAAAACAGATATGTTGAACAGCTTCTCACACTAAGTTCAAGTGTTATATTGTTGTTGTTGATATAGTAAAGACTGGCAGTTCTGTAATAGCAGTTTGGACTGACATTTATGAAAAGCACACAGTGAATATTAATCCGTTACCTTTATGTATGGTTTGTACACTTTGGAAAATTATGGTAAACAAAAATAACTTTTCAGCTGTATGAACCGACTCGTTAACTCCACAGTTCGAAACCAGAGGGACTTCTGTCTCTCGTCTCGTCTTTCTCATGCTGTTATTTTTGTCAAAAATGTGCCGTCTTGTTTTTCTCCGTGCTTTGCAGGACGGATTCAAGTCGGTGCTATCTACTAGTATTATTTGCTATTTTCAGTACTGTATAATACAGGGATGCATTATTGCAGAGCGGCAGTCAGTTACAGAGCACAGATCTGTTGCAGGTTACAGAGAATTCTCGATTGATCATTGTCGACCTTTCGGACAACTCGTCGTCACTTCACAGTGATGCTGTACATGCTGGTGAATCAACATCAGTGTCAACAGGCTGCTGTCCACGCACGGGCCACTACAGCAAATCAGTGCAGCGGCACCAGAATGCACTCAGAACCGTACCGCCTGGCCGCAAATATGCAGCTGTAAGTTACTGATAGTTCTGTACTATTAGTGCACCATTAGTGCAGCTGGAGTTCTGCAGTTATAAGCATGCAAGGATCGCCTGACATGCAATAGAATCAAGGCCACCGGGAATCGCGGGCCCCAAAATTCCCGGCAGGAATTTCTTAAATTCTGGCGGGAATTACGGGGAATTTTGCGAGTTTTGTCTTTGTTTCGAATTTTTATTGTTGATTATGACATTTTAGTGTTTAATTTAACCGCACTGCATTATGTGCACAATGCACGATAGACTTACCGTAAAATCACGAAAATTTGATATCGCGAAATATACATGTTTTACATTATATACTGCAGCAGTTTTTTTTCTAGCTGGCTAGATTTGTTGCGAGTTACTTGCAAGTGCTGTGGAGATTTTTTGACTCACAATGTAGTTCTGCTGTGTACAGGTGACGTCCGTGTAAATGAAGACTGGTTGCATGTGGTAGAAATTAATTAGTGACCGCCAACTGCATTTGGTGTGTCTAGTCGTGTAATATTGTTAGTCTCTGTATATTCTGCGCTATTTTTTGGAAGAGTGTTTGTATATATTTGGTGTAATTTTTGAGTTAGCAGGGCAGTGTTTTCCAGTGCTGTCGTAATAGTCGAGTGGCTGTGCTACCGTCTAGCAGTCACTGTAATTATATACATATACAAATATTATTTTGTGTACTATACTTTAGTAAATTCTGATAGCCATATTGTACAATACGTGTAATATATTTGTGCTAAAGTTGTTTTTAATGTATGCATGTGGTATATTGTAGCAGCTTCATAGATGCAAATGTAGCGATTGTTTTTATTTTATATGCATTTTTAGTCTGTGGAAAGTCTCAACAGATGCAGTGTATGTTGGATCTCCTACTACCAGTCTTTTTATTTGGATTTTAGCTCTATAACGCAGAAGCTCAGCAACATTAGACTTGAAAGAAATTTTTGAAAAATACAGACTGCAATGGTTTTTGCTATATAGCAATGTGGAGCTACAAAATATTTCTTTAACACTGGTCAGGGTCAGGCTTGAGTAACGTCATCCTGTTGCAGCAATCATCGCAGGTTTACATCGACAGACCCTGGGCAGCTGGCCTAATTCACAGCGAGCATGTAAAAATATGCTGGATAAACATAAGCCAAGCGTACCTGCAGAAAAAAGTTATCTATTAGCATCACACAGGACATATACAGTCTTCACCCACTGTCAGATGTTGACACTAATCAGCAAGTTATGTAGTGGCCTAAGTAGTTGCTGCCACTGCTAGGACCACAGAGTCACAGTAACAGTACAACATTAGGTAGGACTGATGTAATAGATTATGTTATCTATGTTACAACACAGTTATACATACAGCTTGCAAACTCTTCACAAAGCATCCACATGACTAAAATGAATGCACAAAACAAAAGCATATGATGTTATCTACATTCAATACGTTGTATCGCACAAACTGTCATTGTACACTTGTGTCCTGAAACGGAAACCAAAATGTTCTTTGTAATATCTTCTATAAAACTCGGGCAATTCTGATGAAATTTGGTACAGTTTCCTAAATAAATTTGCCACACAATTGTGTAATGTTTTCCACCCCACCTGAATGATGTCTCTACACTACCTTGCAAAACTTAAAATGCTCATCGAGCACGTGCTATCACTGAGTTGTCAGAGAAAGTACGGCAACTCCAAAATTTATCCCGTCTCAACTGTGGCCTCCAAATTCGCCAGATTTGAATTCAGTTGATTACAGTGTGTACAAATATTACGGCCATAATGACAACCTGGACCACTCCGTTCTCAGTCGCTGTTTCAGTTCGTCCAGATCAGTGATGAGTATTTTGAACACCTTTTGCAATATTCCCCACACTGTGTGATCAACTAGATTCAAATATGGCGAGTTTGCAAGCCACAGTTAAGATCAAATAAATTATGGAGTTTCTTTAATTAACAACTTAATACCGTTAGTACATGTGCGATAAGCATTTTAAGTTTCACAAGGTAGTGTAGAGACATCATTCAGGTGAGATGGAAAACGTTTATATTTTTGTGGCAAATTTATTCATGAAACTGAACCAAATTTCATCAGAATCGCCCGAGTTTTATACAAGATATTACACAAAACATTTTGGTCTCTTTCTTTCCGGACACACTGTATATAGTCACCGAGTGACAATACATGGCAAAACTATGCACAAGACAAAATGGCAGGTTGGTTCAAGTGGTTTGTATTTAATATTTATGCCACTGGTGACAAACTGACAGTGGCAGTGAAAGAATGCAATGTTTTGCAATGAACAATAACAACAATATCAGTGTTACAAATGCATGGACAATAGAAAAAATATTTGAATAATTGACACACAATTACTGTAAAACATGTATATTTCGCAAGCATCAAATTTTCGTGAATTTCGCAATTTTATACCTGCAAATTTTGGGAATCGCCCATCACTATGACTTTGTCTGCATAGAAAACCAACTCTTCCGTGATATGATATGCAATATTCTTGGTATTATATAATGTAAACAATAATAT
>Ga0066192_1000316_pt1 | contig 10270 bp, 3 predicted proteins | sample WorMetvacBELIZE1_FD_58707 | JGI IMG/M metagenome (GOLD analysis project Ga0066192, IMG submission 58707) | Marine gutless worms symbiont microbial communities from Max Planck institute for Marine Microbiology, Germany - Olavius vacuus BELIZE.1... | ecosystem: Host-associated > Annelida >... | reverse complement strand
TACCAGACCTCTATTTTTGGTAAAAATTGTGCGTATTATATTCGAATTTTTACGGTAAACAAAGTGTGCATAAGATTGCACTGCATCACCCTACAAACATGTTTAGTGTGCAAAAGACAAACAAAAGACACTGCACAACAGTAAATTAATAACGCAAAGGAAACTCAATCCATTTGGGCACATCTGTGGGATGCAAGACGAATTAATTGTAATAAGGTGATGCCAGGAGTGGCTGAAGGTGATCAACTTAGTAGGAAACCAGCAAGACAGTCCTATAAAGTAAGGGACTGATGTGGCCGTGTGGTACAATGCCAGAGGCTATCCAATGGCATTGGACAGGTAAGGTAAAGGTAAATGTGGATTTGTATAGTGCCTCACCATGAACACACTTCTGAGGCACTCAGATATGGCATGCGTTCTCGGGCGATTTCACAGTTTTACCTGCACAACCGGTGTTCATCTGCTAACGGAATGAACCATACCTGCCTTTTCCTTACCAGCTAAAGCTGGTCCTCATTTACTGACCCCAGAGGAATGGAAGGCTGAGTTGGCCTGGGTGGCTGGTTACATACCGAAATAAATGTCTGGCACCGGGAACTGAACCCGGACACAGTCACCCACCTCCGTAGTGTCTTGGCCCAATGCAGGTTAACTTCATCGATCGAGATCAATGCGCTACTGCTACGACAGACTGCCACCACAGGAAGTAATGTAGAAGCAACATTCTGGTTTTAATGTCTTACATGTGCCCAGGGAGTTCTCATGGATGAATGAAGGAATGAATGAAGACGAGGCTTACTGTCGATCTTTCTTCCTAGCATTGTGGTGAGTTTCAAGGCCCTCAGACAGAGTCTTCAGCTGATCTGGGTCAGCCTGAGCAAACGAATGATCGCCAAACCACTTCACCCATATCTGCATGCACACCAGTAAATTACACATTAGCACTGCACCACCGATGACATATTCCACCTCTATATTTACCATCAAAATTACAGACTGCATTAAATATCACAATGATCGGTATAAAATAGGATGCACAACAACAAAACATGTAGCCAACGCAACACCCACGTAATTTATTTCCATGAGTGAAAAGAATGTTGTTGGCTACTAGCTAGTCTTAATGACAGGATGACACACTGGCAGTCTTAATACCTATCCCAGAATATGACCGAGTCACAGCAGAATAGAACTAGCAGCTCACCCGCCAGCACGTAAGTGACCTGCTAGGCTGGCCTGCTTCGCTGACAAGGCGTACCTTGCTACGCTAGGCCACGCCCCAGAATGCCTCTCTATGCAACGCCACATCCCATATATGCATTATGCATGACTGGACATGATGAGGACTTGTGCTGTTAGTATAGCAGATAAACAGGGAGTTTAACCATCCCTCTCGACACATACCATAATACGATATTTTGAAGACAAGTCTTTCGAGGCAATTAGACTGCAACAAAACTGACAACCAACAGGAAATACACCCAAAAAAGCTAATCTTACTACACACTGACCTTAGTTAAAAATACACTAAAAAGTAGACCAACAGGTCGTAGCTAACTTGTAAGAACTGCTTATAGCTCACATGAGTGTGCTTACATCTGTGCAACACCGTGATACATGATACAGCACGAAACAGTTCTGATGATCTCTCTTATCTGACGCAGAATATGATAAGTTGAAATTATGCTGATGATATGAAAGCTGTGTCTCACAATGCATGAACCTTACAATGCATAGTAACAAATGCTACAAAACAATACCTTGCCATTTTCTAACTTGTGATGTCCGCGAACTTCCGACTCTGCGACAAGTTTTCCAGGCCACGATGGAAATCCACGACTTGGACCCCACACAAGATCACCAATGTTAAATGTCCGTGGACTGCTCATTGGTGCAGAACCAGTTGTTGAATCTGCAACATCTTCTGCACAAATAACAAGCAGTGTACATATAACAGGAATTATTCATAATAATCGCTTACGTACTACCAGTTTATATGTAACATCTACAAACCACACACCCTCAACTTTTTTCATGACAATGTGAAACAGATGACCTCCAAAGAACTTTTACGTACAAATATTTGACAGCACAGGTGAGTTAGTATTCCAGAATCCAGAGACTTTAATGCAGCAGAGGGATATGTTGCTCTCTAACGAACACTATTTATTGTAACAGAGTTTTAAAGCCTGTGTCAAGTAAATGTATTTTGATTAATGATTAACACATTTCATTTATTAACATATTTAATTCAATGTACTTCAAGCTATAACTGTGACATTCAGTAGAGATCATATTATCACTCACCAACATGGGTAATCTCCGTTGCTGACAGCTGTGCATCTACAGGCAGCTTTACTTCATGCTTCGAGTGACGCAATCGTTGCCTGGTTCGCCGAGCCAAAGCTTGCTGCTTCTTCTTCCACTGAGCTTTCTGCAACGATCCAGCGGGACTGCACTTGTCAGCTGTGCTTGGGTATATACCATCATTGCTGTTATCATGCAGTGACAGCGTAGTTGAAACGGAGCTGTCGGATGCAGCAGGGTCTTTAGAACAAAACGAATCGACGAATTCGTCACTTCCAGCTGGCGACATAAGTGCATCGACATTACGAGCATCTTGTGTTGAAGCTGACATCATAACAGATGTTAGTACGCTCGAGCTGGACTGTGACGAACTGCACAACATCCGGTCAATTGCTGCACCTGGCAGTGCAGAGCGGCCATAACCGCGACGTATCTTTTTCTTTAATCTCGAGCGACCAAGCTGAGCTCGTTTCTTCAGGCTTGGCATTAATGACCGTGACTGCTGTACTGCCGTAGAACAGCTGGCACTTGAGGCACCTGCTACATCATCGTTGTGCAGTGAATCATATTCTGGTCTGGCTGACGTACTGCCGCCACATTCCAGTGTACCACACTGGTCAGTCTTTGTTAATAAAAGGTGTGTGCTGTGACTAGTACTACAGTGAAGTGTGGCTGAACTCGAAGAAACCACTTTAGTGGCAGAGTCTGTCACGTTGTCTGACGATTCATCTAGCGGCTCTTCTGTGGACGTCACTTGTTCGGTGTCGGCCGAATCATCCGAACTAGGCTCGTCGGTAGTGTCCATTTCACTGTTATCGACTGTGCTGTCTGGCTGATCAGGCGCATGGTCACGAAGCGGATGGTGCCGTTCAGCTACGGGCACTGGTGCAAATGCAAGTGGCGCTCCGACTGGCATCATTGAACCCTGGCTCACAGTAAACAGTGCCGAGTTTCCACCTGGAAGACTGCACAATGCTGCAGGCTGAACAAATGGGACAATCGTTGATGCCAACCCCGTGGGTACAATATTTTGCAGAAGGATATGACCTGCTGGCACTGCGGCCGGCATTAGTGGCAAGAATTCTGCCGCACTGTAAACATCAGTATCGGACTTCACAGGCGTCATGAGTCGGAATGAGCCACCAGCGTCAGACGTGGTCATCATGTTGCCAACTGCTGGTCCAACCATAGCTCCGGCAGCAAAGTGGACAAGACCCAGTGCACCAGGCTGACCTACCGCACCAGCACCAGAAGACTGCACGGCAGCGCCGTAACCAAATTCACCCGGAGGCTGGAACTGTAAGAACCCATGACCGACGAGTGGATTTGGTGCAAACGCAATGTTCTGCGGCAGGAGAAAGGACGCCTGTGGAACTCGGGGGATAAGTACCACCGGTGCCGAAGTAGAAACCGGCATCTGTTCAGGGTGAACATCATCGGGTCGTTTTTCTTCACTCGCAGCACTAGGTTTCAGTGCAGGCATATTACCAGCAACCATGTCTGGCTGCAATTCTGGTTGCGTATCATTACTCTCGGAACCATCAACAGCTGATTCAACTGAATTGCAGTTGGACATACCGGAGGCGGGCGTACTTGTCTGTGTGCCAGTTGTACACAGGACCTCACCAGCATCAGTACCGGCAATGGACACATCACAGTCCTGAGTGCTCTCATCATCGTCAACCACTTGACTATCACTCAACTGCTGTGCAGCCACGCCATCAGACGCCAAAGTGCTGCATGCTGTGAGAGCATCATAACGTTTCACATCTACATCCATATCGCTCGTGACATCGTTTGTAGACGAAGCAGATGTGACACTTGTTGTACAAGACAAATCAGTGACCGCAGCTGAGAATGGACTGACTGAAGGGTAGACCGAAACTGATGGCAATGGATGTGCACAGTAGGCAGAGGGTACCACGCTGGCAGCTGGTAGAACCTGTGTCAGAACACTTGTTACTGTCGTAAAGGCTGACGTAGTTGGTAAATGTGGCTTCGCTTGTGTGCATCTAATAGAATCATCAGGCAGCTGAAGTGAACTGTTAGTCTGCCCATCAACGTTCAGCGACTCGCTGCCAAATCTGACCTCTTCACATAACTCAGAACTCACTACACTTGCAGCAATATGCCCGGTGGCTTCAGTCGCTACGGACTTGCGACGACGTTGTACGGATTCTGACTGACTGATAATCAATGACGTTGCCATGGCAAGTGAATTCTGCGTTGTCTCTAACCCAGATACCATGTTCTGAACCAGGCGTATTGGAGACTCGTCTTTTCCAATCTCGCTGGCTGAACTTGGCAACACCGTACCTGATGGCAAGCACCCTGAAACTGCCGCAACGCTGGCCGACACTGTCACAGCAGGTGCCAGCACAGCATTCACATTTGGCTGACGATCTGAATAAGGCAGAATGCTTGGCAACTGCTGGCCTTGTGAATCATGAAACAGGTTCTGATAAGGTTTAATTCCAACTGAAGTTTTTGTCGCAAGCGTACAACTCAGAGGGTGACTGGAATACTGAGACCAATTGTTATACTGCTTATACTGCTGAGCTCTGCTATACACCCAGGTCGCTCCACATGATGTGCTGGTCGAGGTCGGTGCGACACGTAAAACTGTTGTAACACTTGTTTCTGTAGTTAATGCAGTAACATAACTCAGGGATGGACAGGCACTAATAGAAGAAACTGTTGTTACAACATGCAAACTGCTAGGAGTAATACCGGCATCTGTACAGCTCATATGTAAAGATGAAACTGAAACATTAGCAGTCACGTTGACAGGTGCGTGACTGACCTCAGACACAGCAAACGATGAGCTTATACTTGTCACTGTTATGCTATGACTAACACTTGCTGTGAAAGGAGAAGACCTGGTAGGCAGATTCTGGCTCGATGCTACGACCATATGTTGTGATGTAGACACAGAGGAAGCATGTAAGGTAGCGATTGGCATGGTCACAACTGCCGCCAGTGAAGGTATACTGACAGCACTGCATGATGCTGCTTCCATCTGCAGCCGTTCACGCTGCTCTTGTATGATCTGACGCACATCGATGTTCGGACACGGCACTGAACGCTCCAGTATGCTGCTGTATGGTTCCTTTGACTGAGCACGTGATCTTTTCTTCGACTTCGATGACGCTGGTGCCCGCACAGGTTCTTGTACATCAGGAACGGTTGACGGCGAGCCAACAGCTTGATGTTGGCCAGTACTGGCAACTGCTTGAGGAGGTGGGCCATATATGCTTACACCCTGTCTTTGCAACTGCATGTTTCCGCTCCATGACGGACCAGCCATATGCACTGCACTTCGGTCATAAACAGCGTATCCTGCTGACGTCGCATATGGCATTCGATGCGGTGTGAATGCTACCATCTGACGATATGGTGGAGACACTCTGGCTTGAAAATCAGTCGACGGGTGATAATATGGTGTATTTGTATGACCCATTACTCTTGGAGATTGCACTACCATCTGACTGTATCCATATGCCGGTGCACTACCATAATGCATGTGCATCACAGGGCCTGCGTTGGACTTTTCACTAGACAACGCAGCGGCTGGTCCACCATAACTGTTGTTAGGATGCAGAACACCTGATGTGGACTGGTTACTGATGGTACTGATGCTAGCAACTGAATCGCTCACTGAGCTGCTGCTAAACGAGTGGGCGACGAAAGGTATGCTAAGACTTGCAGATGCCTGTGAGCTCTGATTATACAGAGGTAGACCAGACGCAGATGTCACTCCACTGACTGATGTCATCACTGCAATTCAACATACACTACTAATTCACAAGCAATCACAATGTTTATCAGTCTAAATTACAACTCAATTCATGCTTACGTAATACAGGTAAAGTGTACACATCAGGTAAATTAACATCACTACCTGTCCCAATGTATCAATACAATGCAGGAAATGCATTGTTTGAAAAATGCTCATATGGTTAGTGAGTGAGTAGTTTCTTAACGGCACATCAGCACATATTAGGCTGTTTAGTGCCTTACAATGGTATGGCAAATTTGATAAACGAGAGACCCACATGTTCAGCCAGAGGTGATAACTGTGGAGTCATGCTCACCGAACAAACTTAAAGATAATGGCTTGCTACAACCATATTCTGATGACGATAATGCAGGTAACTGGCAATGATAATGCAGGTACCTGGCTAAGAGATGTGGTAATAAAAGCATTAGTGAAATAATATAACAGCATATGGCACACATGATTAATAACATATAACACATGTGACTAATGACGTATTCTATAAGAAATTTAATTGGCATCAAATAAGTAATACAGGAAAAAGAGTACCAACTCATGCATAAGTCAGCATTACTGTGCAAATCAATTAACTATTTCTGTATTTTACTAAACATTCAACATGATGACAGTACCATGGGGATTGGCTACTAACATTTGAAACGTTACAATATAAACTTCAATGTAAATCTTGCACATCTGCATTCACAAACAAAATCTGTGAAACAACTGTGCTGACATTTACCGGTAGCTTCTGTTGTCTGCGGCACTGGCAATGGCAGCCGGTGTACTGACGTCGTTTCAGGTTTCGTAAACCGAAAACCAGTCGACTGCTGAAATGTCGCCACTGCGATAATTTTCCGTCGGTGATTACAGAGGCTGTTTGATCGGTCCGAGGCAGAATGAATATCATCCGCAAGCAGGTGCTTTGACTGCTTCTGTCGTGCATCAAACACAAATGTCTTGTCGACAATCAGCGGACACTGCAGACCACACTTGCATGTTCCTTCCTTCAGCAGATACTGCCGAACTTCGCCGTGTGACCGTAGACTGACATTTGACGGACTGTCACAAACCACATATATTCATGTGCAACAAACGCAACAATTACAAATACAGAAGACTAGCAGTAAAGGTGGGTTAATATGTCAAATTGTTAATGAAACAAAAGAGTGTCAACGATATGGCAAAAATTCAGACATCTGCCTCGCATTATTTTGCATATTAACAGTAATAATCCCACAATTATTTTCGCATTACTTTCAATGTATGCAACCCTTTAGTATTTTATTAACATTAAATATAACTCGAATGACTACAAATTTAAATAAATAAGTCCAGCATAATTTTTCAGCATGAACTTGTATTATGACAGAGAATTTACATTAACCGGAGCTGCTCAAGTTTTAAAGTACACAGCAACAAATGCTATAAAGGCAGGTATCAAATTAAGAGCATTTTTATGTAACATAACTATGAGAAGACATCTTCCTTATCAATGTAAACAAACATAATAACAGATCACTCAGTAAACATCTAGAGCTCCCAGAAACTTCCTATCAACTGGATGGTCTTCAATGGTGACATCGGTAAACCGTCGACGGTCGATCAGTATACCCCTGCCAGAAAAGTGCTTTTTCGGAAAATGTTGTGCGTGACATTAATCTTTGAACCAATGACCTTGAAAATGTCATTACTGTCATGTGGACCTGGTAAAAAGTAAATTTGTGGTAAGTGGCATCAACCTATGTCCATGCATTCCAGAGACAGGTGAGAAAATGAGCTGAGTATACCATCTAATCATCTGTTACTACTGCCAATACTACGAACTACGATTAACTCAAAGTCAAAACATAACAAATGCAGTCAACTTAATTGTTAGTAACACTAGTAGTAACATCAACAAAATTGAACTGTGTAACCTGTAATATACAACTGAGCCACCATCGACTTGTCTCCGCCAGCCATATGGCACAACAACTGCTGTCCGTTCTGAAGTAACAGGGCAAGGGTGGTTGACTGATTCTTGCCCGGGTGACGTCTTCATGGAAGTGGCTGTAGAAATGTTACCAGATGTGGAGCATGAACCTTTGGCAGCGTGATATTCAACAACATCAGCACTTGTTACTATAACTCCATCTACACAGAATTTACCGGTGTCAGTGTCAAGTTGAAGATCTGTCTTTTTCTTTTTTGCTTTTTTACTTCCTTTTCGGGAACTGCTACGTTTTGGTCCTTTTGATGACGTACAAGTGCCTGACAAAGCACTGGATGTGACCTGAAGGCAGTTTTGTAAATCAGTTTCAGTACTGACAGCAACTACATTTTCCTTCTGTTTATCATGTACAAGCGGTATGTCCTTGTTTGCTGGCGAAAATGCAGCACCAGTAAATGGAACCACAGACATGGAATCTACTGCAGGTGCTGGGACTGTTACCAAAGTACCTGTTTCAGTCACGCCAACTTGAGAAATGGGACTGCAGTTCAAAGGTCTGGCAATGGAAGAACACAGACTACTGTGATCTTTCACCAGGTGCGCTGAACATGAAGAAGTCATATGAGTGGTAGTTGACTGCAAAGGAACAGTTATATTGACTTTCACATCATCAGTACTGTCGAGACTATGTTTATCTACTTTGCAACTCGTCACAGGAGTTGAAGCCAAAGCTGCTGAGCTAGAGACATTCAACACAGAGAACGCGATACTGACAGACCCACAGCAGGTCGTAACGGCAACAGCAGTCAGCGATTCTTGTTCTACAAAGTGTTGACTAGCAGCTACATTTCTATTATCATGCGAAGGGTGCTCAGCTACTTGTCCTTGCCACTGCATGCCCTCAGCAAGAGACTGGTATGGATGATGACATCTCGCCGATGGATAATGCGGGGTGCCGGGATATGGCGCACGGGGAGGTGAAGCATAATAGTTGTACGGATTAACATGCCGTACTGTGTTCTGGTGCTGTTGAGTATATTGTGATGATACATTATAGGAATAGTATTCGCCAGTAGCAGACACTGGCCACGACACGTTAGTTCCCGGCAAATAATATCCGGCATGGTTATACGAGGACAGACTAGAGGCAGCCGTACCACTCACACATGAATTATGCGACAGTGGCGATCTAGCATCTGGTAAATGTTCCAGTGGGTGACTAGGAGTTGCGGTATGTGCTAACACAGTACCGTCTTTTGAGGAGACATCTGAACCAACAGTGCTGCATATAGTAGCCGTGCTGACAGCAACAGTAACAACAGGGGAAACATACTCATGAGAAGCCGAAGTACTGTTAGGATTTCCATTTCCTAGCATGTGACAAGCTCCTGCATATTTTTCGTCGACATATGTCATGGCAGTGTGGATTGCTTGGTGTGAAGATGGCCTGTAACAGCGCATCAATCCTGGAGAGAACGAATGCGATGGCGACAAACGCTGCCGTGCTCCGCCAAAGTTATCACAAAATTCTGTAGTCATTCGAGGTTCCGGAGACAAATGGTAATCGGGCATACGCTGGCCTGGCAACGTACTGCCGTATGCGACCGCCATTGGTCGATGCCACACTGGCTGACTACCGTATCCTAGTGGGACACCTGACCTCATCATCTGAGGTGACCCCGACCATGAAGACGATAGCTGTTGACTGGCACCACTGCCTGGCTGAGGTGCATAGTATACAAACTGGGGATCAGCCGATGCATGGGAACGATGGTGAGGAGCATGCATAGCATTTCTAGCAAGCATTATCCGCTGTCCATTAGGGCCAATGCAGTGCTGTTGTGGGGGAATTGTGCCCCTGGGACTACTACTGTTTGGTTCACTATACATAGGATGATACTGTTGACAGTAGATGTCACCATACTCTTGGTTTAATGCATACTGCGGCTGTGGGTGTTGTCCTCGGAATGGTACCGACACTGGGCTGTTAAACCTTGCCTGTACTCCAGATACAAAAACCGGTCCTGGTGCAGCAGCTTGTCCTCCAGGTGACATATACTGCCTCTGAGTTTGCCATGAAATCTGTCCACTGTTCTGCATGTGTTGTCCCTGATGAGGTGCTGGATAATACGCCCCGTGAGGCACATGTCCATCACCACCTGGTATGCGAACAGGAACAACCATACCTTCTACATTCTGATGCATTGCTTTTGGACTATGGTGCATTTGTCCAGGCATGGTCATCACAGGCG
>Ga0066192_1000315_pt1 | contig 10280 bp, 13 predicted proteins | sample WorMetvacBELIZE1_FD_58707 | JGI IMG/M metagenome (GOLD analysis project Ga0066192, IMG submission 58707) | Marine gutless worms symbiont microbial communities from Max Planck institute for Marine Microbiology, Germany - Olavius vacuus BELIZE.1... | ecosystem: Host-associated > Annelida >... | reverse complement strand
AGGTGCTCACAATCAATGAAAATACACGTAAATTTTGGCGCTAAGCATAGCACATATCCGCTTAATTCAGAACAATCCCCACCGCGCCAGCGACAACGAAAAAGGCACCAATCCATGCTCCGAGGGCAGGGATTTTCTTCGTGGTGATCCATAAGCCAGGCAGAATCAAGACCGGTACCGTAGCGGATAGGGTGGTGACAATCCCGACGTTGGCGTTGGCAACCCCCCAGACTAAAACACTCATGCCGATTACCATGCCGACCGTTGCCAAAAGCAAAAGCCGTAACCAGGTTGTGATGGGGAATAAGCGAGCATCAGAGAGTGTTGCTTGATGCTTAGGGCGATAAAACAATACGTAGACGGCGCTGAGTGCCACCGCCCCCGTGGTAACGCGCACCGCGGAGGCAACAATTGGGTCGACGCCAGCGACCAACGCAGGCTTGGCGATCAGCGCGCCAATTGCTTGGCATAATGCCGCTCCCAAGCCCATCAAGACGCCCACCCATAGCAAACCTTGAGTGGTTTCCCATTCGTGGGTTTGACCGCGACGACCAAACAGAATAGCAATAATGACGCCGACTAATACCACAGCACAGCTGAGCAGCTCTTGCCACGTGAGTTGTTCATTTAAAAATAGCCACGCCAGCAAGATCGAAAAGGGCGCGTTCATGGCGAATAGTACCCCAGCACGTCTTGGGCCTAGGCGGTGTACCGCACTGAATAAGAACGTATCACCAATCAAAATGCCAAGTAGGCCTGAGAGTACCAGTGGCCCTAGATACAGCGCCAAACGGTCTAGCTCTTCCACTCGCCAGAGACTGATCAACAGCAGCATCGAAGCGGCCATGACAATCCGAAAGGTGTTAAAGCGGAAGGTGCCAAATTGTTTGATTAAAGTGGGAGCGAGTAAGCTGGAAAGCGTCCAGCACAGCGCCGCTAGCAATCCTGAAAGCTCGGCAAATGGCATAATCTTTGGGCCTCCTTTTTGTGCCCAGATAGTATTGACGGCAATGCGCAAACCGAGGCCATTTTATAGCCATAGCGTGATGGGGTTGGTATCATTTAGCCCATGCATAAGCCAATCTTGTTTTGGCTTGAATCGTACGAAATTTTGCCAACTATTGGAACCAAGATGCGCTGTCCTTTTTGTGGTACACAAGATACCAAAGTGCTGGATTCTCGACTGGTGTCTGAAGGGGCGCAAGTCCGTCGTCGTCGGACCTGTGGCCATTGCCAAGAACGTTTTACAACCTTCGAAGTCGCTGAATTACAGATGCCAAAGCTCATCAAAAATGATGGTAGCCGAGAACCGTTTGATGAAGACAAATTGCGCTCAGGCATTATCAAAGCGATTGAAAAGCGCCCAGTGAGTATTGAGGCGCTTGAAACCGCTATTGCTCGAATCAAAGAAAAGCTTCAGGCAACTGGTGAGCGAGAGCTACCGTCTCGAGTGTTAGGTGAAGCCGTGATGGAAGAGTTAAAACGCCTCGACCAAGTAGCCTATGTGCGTTTTGCGTCGGTCTACCGAAGCTTTAAAGATATCAGTGAATTTCGCCAAGAAATTGATCGCTTAGAACTGGGCGCACATCAAACACCTGAGGAGAAGTAGTTGATGGCTATTAATCATCACGAATTTATGTCACGTGCCGTGCAGTTGGCTCGTAAAGGGTTATACACCACTCATCCCAATCCACGTGTTGGCTGCGTTATTGTCAAAGACGGTCAAATCATCGGTGAAGGCTTCCATAAAAAAGCGGGTGAAGGTCATGCGGAAGTGCAAGCTCTTGCAAGCTTAACCACGGATGCCAAAGGTGCGACCGCGTATGTCACATTAGAACCATGCAGCCACTATGGCCGCACGCCACCTTGCGCGGAAGCCTTGATCAAAGCAGGTGTTGCGACCGTGGTATATGGCATGCAAGATCCGAATCCGCAGGTGGCGGGTAATGGTTTGAAAATGCTCGCTGATGCAGGCATCGAAGTGCTGGGGCCAGTGTTAGAAAACGAATGCCGCGCACTCAATCCAGGTTTTATCAAGCGAATGGAAGAAGGCTTGCCTTACGTGCGTGTGAAAATGGCCATGAGTGTTGATGGTCGCACGGCAATGGAATCAGGCGAAAGTCAGTGGATTACCGGCCCTGAAGCACGCCAAGATGTGCAACGTCTACGTGCGCAAAGTTCTGCAGTGGTGACGGGCATTGGCTCGGTGATCATGGATAACCCAAGCATGACTGTACGCATTGATGAGAACGATCAAGAGGCGGACACAAAAGCGGTTCGTCAGCCTTTGCGCGTGATCTTGGATACTGCGTTGTCGATTCCACCAGAAGCGAAAATCCTGTACCCCACCAACGAAGTCTTGGTGTTCTGTGATGAAGAAGAAATCGAGGCAGATCATCTAAAAACGTTACAGAAGAAAAAAGTCGATGTGCGCTTTTTACCGTTAGCGGACGATGGTCGTTTAGACCTTGTCGAGGCCATGGGGCAACTTGCTGACGATGGTATCAACGAAGTGTTAGTGGAAACTGGCGCAGTCTTGGCGGGTGCTTTCCTTGACTCTGGCTTAGTGGATGAGTTGGTGATTTATATGGCGCCAAAACTTCTGGGCTCTGAAGCACGTCCATTATTAAGTTTACCGCTGGAGCACATGTCGGATGCGGTTGAGCTAAACTTGTTGGACATGGCGAAAGTCGGCAATGACATTAAGCTGGTGTATCAGCCGATTTACCGTGGGGAAGAAGACGCATAATGTTTACCGGCATCATTGAAGGGTTTGGCCGCGTCGCACAATTGCAGCGCAAAGGCGGCGATCTGACGTTAAAAATTCACGCGCAAACATTGGATATGTCCGATGTGAAGCTGGGAGACAGCATCGCCACCAATGGCGTATGTCTAACCGTGACTCGTCTAGAAGGCACGAGTTATTGGGCGGATGTCTCAGCAGAAACCTTAGCCCATACGACCTTAGGTCAGTGGCAAGTGGGACAAACCGTGAATCTAGAAAAGGCGTTGCAGCCCATTTCTCGTCTGGGTGGCCATCTTGTCAGTGGTCATGTGGACGCAATTGGGGAAATCAGTGCAATTTGGCCGGATGCGCGCAGTATTCGCTATCGCGTCAAGGTAATGCCTGAGTTAATGCGTTATATTGCGCTTAAAGGCTCCATTTGTGTGGACGGCATTAGCTTAACGGTGACGGGGCTAGAGAATGACGAGTTTGAACTCAGCATCGTGCCTCACACAGCGGATGAGACGATTATGTCAGGCTACACGGTGGGCACGAAAGTGAATGTCGAGGTGGACCAAATCGCTCGCTATTTAGAGCGATTGATTGCTCCGCAAGCAACGTCAGCGCCAAGCAAAGAGTCTACGTTGACGGCTGCATTCTTAGCTGAACATGGGTTTACAGGGCGCCGTTAAGGCGTTCAATATCGAATATAAGGTGAAGTACCATGGCAATTAATACCATTGAAGAAATCTTGGCGGATATGCGTCAAGGTAAAATGGTCATCCTGATGGACGATGAAGATCGCGAAAATGAAGGCGATCTGATTGTTCCGGCAGAGTGCATTACACCAGAAATTATTAACTTCATGGCAGTTCATGCCCGTGGTTTGATTTGTTTAACATTGATGCCAGAGCGTTGTGAACAGCTGAATTTGCCTTTAATGGTGACGCAAAACGGCGCGCAGTTTAGTACCAACTTTACGCTGTCTATCGAAGCGGCAGAAGGTGTGACAACGGGGATTTCTGCTGCCGATCGTGCGTTGACAGTTAAACGTGCGGTAGCGGCTAATGCTAAGCCTTCGGACATAGTTCAGCCTGGCCACGTATTTCCATTGATGGCGCGCCCAGGCGGTGTGTTATCGCGCGCGGGTCATACTGAAGCGGGTTGTGATTTGGCACGTATGGCAGGCTATGAAGCAGCCTCTGTGATCGTCGAAATTATTAATGACGACGGAACCATGGCGCGTCGACCAGATTTAGAAAAGTTTGCCGAGAAACATGGCATAAAAATTGGTACAATCGCCGACCTGATTCATTATCGCACATTGAACGAAGCCACTGTGAAGCGTGAAGCGGAGCAAACGGTCCAAACTGAAGTGGGCGAATTTAATCTGATCACTTACCGTGACACGGTTCACGGCCTGAGCCACATGGCTTTTGTGAAAGGTGACATTTCTCCTGAAACTCCGACATTAGTTCGTGTTCATGTTCGAGATCCTGCCCGTGATGTGGCGGGGATCATTAGTGCGGACGGTGAACCAAAATGGTCGATGTCAGGGGCATTAGAATACATTGCCAAAGAAGGCTCCGGTGTGGTTGTGTTGGTGGATACGCTAGATCGCCCAACAGACCTTGCTGAGATTTTTGCGGCGACGATTAACCCACCTGCGGGTAAGGGTTCGGATAAAAGCGGTTCAGGTACTTACTTGACCGTTGGTACGGGGTCTCAAATCTTGCGTGACCTAGGCGTTAGCAAAATGCGCCTATTAAGCTCACCAAGAAAATTCTCCGTCACAGGATTTGACTTAGAAGCCGTGGAATTTATTCCATACAAGGGCACGCCAATTCGTGCCGATCAAGTTTAAAGTTTAGAGGCAAATATGAGCGATATTAAGACTTACGAAGGTCATTTCGCAGCACCTGGCGCAAAATTCGCGCTTGTCGTTGGCCGTTTTAACAGCTACATCGTAGAAAGTTTAAAAGAAGGTGCCATCGATACCCTAGTTCGCCACGGTATCAAAAAAGAAGACATCACTGTGATCTATGCACCGGGTGCATTTGAGATCCCAGTTGTGGTTAAGAAAGTAGCTGAGCAGAACCAATACGATGCCATCGTTGCCCTAGGTGCGGTGATTCGTGGTGGTACGCCTCACTTTGAATACGTTGCTGGCGAATGTGTTAAAGGTCTAGGCCAACTAGCGTTGCAATTTGGTGTACCGGTTTCATTCGGTGTATTGACAGTGGATACCATTGAGCAAGCGATTGAGCGTGCGGGTACCAAAGCAGGCAACAAAGGTGGCGAAGCTGCCTTGTCTGCACTAGAAACTGTTGCGGTATTGCGTGAGTTGGAAGGCAAATAATGAGCGATCAAGACAAGGCGAAAAAGCCAAAGAAACCTTCACGCTCACAACTACGTAGCGCATCGCGCTCGTTTGCATTGCAAGCACTTTACCAGTGGCAAATGAACCACTCATCGGTAAACGAAATTGAAGCTCAGTTCGCGGTTGACCACGACATGAGCAGCTGTGACAAGACTTACTTCCGTGAATTGGTTTACGGTGTAGCGTCTAAGTCAAAAGCGCTAGATGAGCAATTCGAAGTGTTCCTAGACCGTCCTCTAGCGGAATTGGATGCGATCGAATTAGCAACACTGCGTATCGGTACTTTCGAATTGGTAGAGCGTCTAGACGTACCATACAAAGTAGCGATCAACGAAGGTGTTGAGCTAGCAAAATCGTTCGGTGCGAGCGAAAGTCACAAGTATGTGAACGGTATCTTAGACAAACTAGCGCAGCGTGCGCGTCGCGAAGAAATCGCCGCTCGCCGCAACGCTAAGTAATCGACATACCGATTTAGAAAAGCCATCAAACGATGGCTTTTCTTTTATCTAGCCTAGGAAAAGCGATGCAAGAGTTTGAGTTAATCCGTTCTATATTCCAATCGTCGATCATGGCCAAGACCGAAGGTCGTTCAGATATCCTGTTGGGTATTGGTGATGACTGTGCCCAAGTGATGGTGCCGGAAGGTCAGAGTCTCGTGTTCTCTATGGATACTTTGGTAGAAGGGCGACACTTCCCGTTTGATGCAGACCCTGTTGATATTGGTTATCGAGCAGTGGCGACCTGTGTCAGTGACTTGGCGGCGATGGGCGCAAAACCTGCATTCTTTACGCTAGGCTTGACCTTACCTGAATCCGATCCCCAATGGCTGGCAGGCTTTGCTGAAGGTATGGCGGAACTGGCGGAACCTATCGGCCTGTTATTGGTTGGTGGTGACACGACTAAAGGCCCGTTAACCATTACCTTGCAAGTGCATGGCTACGTCGAGCAAGAACTGACACCCAAAAGAAGCCAAGCTCAAGTAGGTGATGATATTTATGTCACGGGTACATTAGGTGATGCGGCAGCCGCTGTGCCGATCGTGACCGGTGAGCTGCATGTTAATACTGAGCGCTTTGATTACTTTTATGAACGCTTTTGGCGTCCTAATCCGCGCTTGATTGCGGGTATGGCTTTGAAGCGTATCGTCCACAGCATGATGGATATCTCGGATGGTATTGGTCAGGATTTGCAGCACATTACACGTGCTTCAGGAGTAGGGGCGAGAATAGACTTTAATGCCTTGCCTATCTCTGAAGCGCTCATGAATTGGCAGCCAGACAGTGCTCGCATACTGGCACTAACGGGTGGTGATGATTACGAGCTGTGCTTCACGGCTCCGAAATCGGCTCGAGAAGACATTCAGTTGATCCTACAAACATTGCATCTGCCTTGTACACGCATCGGTGAAATCACAGAATCTGGTTACGAGATTGAAGGCTATGATGGAGATGTGGCTGGCTGGCTACACTTCTAACTGTATTGGCAAACATCCTCTCACCTAAGAGTAAGAGGGTGTTGCTCATTACCTTTTGTGTTCGTGTCTTCTTAAATATTGTTCTAACCCGCGAATCATCAAGGATAGGCTGAGGGTTAAAATCAAATACATAAACGCGACAACGTTGTAGGTTTCAAAGAACTGAAACGTAGAGGAGCTGTACACTTTACCTAGCTGGGTGATGTCTTGAACTCCGAGTACGGAAACCAGAGAGGAATCTTTGATAAGTGCAACAAAGTCGTTACCCAGTGGCGGTAGGATTTTACGTAACGCTTGCGGCCAAATGATCAATCGAAAGCGCTGCCAACCGTTTAATCCCAGTGCTTGAGCGGCTTCAATCTGTCCTTTACTGACTTCTTGAATGCCAGCACGGAACACTTCTGCGATAAAAGCACTGTAGCTAATCGATAAGGCAAAAATAGCACGCCAAAGTAGCGTAAAATCTCGAGTTCGTGCCTTGTCCAGCCAACCTTGTTCAATAGGCCATTGCAGCATCCAGTTATAAAGTTTGACCAGCTCTGGAGCACCTACGAAGGCGATGTAAAACAAAAGCACTAAAACGGGAACGCCGCGAAGAATCTCGATATAAAATCGCGAGAACTCTCTTACAGCACGCCATTTAGAAAAGCCTGCCAAAGCGATGAGAAGGCCAATGATCGAGGCCAGTACAAACGCCATAAGGGTCACGCCAATCGTGGTTAGTAGGCCTTGCCCTAAGGTATTGGCAATCTTTTGATAGCTTTCATCCGCAACGATATTCCAAGCTAACAGCGCAGCGAGCACCACGGTGGCAACAAGCCACCATGGTAATTTTTGCATAGAGGATTTAAATGCCATGTGGAAGGTTACTGGTTGTAGTCAAAAAACCATTTTTGATTGAGTGCGTCCAGAGTGCCATCTGCTTTCATAGCCTTCAACGCAGCATTTACAGGCTCAACTAAGTCTGAGCCAGGCGTGAAGATAAAGCCAAACGCTTCGGAACCAAGGGCATCACCGACCACTTTGAAGGCACCAGGGTTTGCACCCATGTAGCCGCGAGCGGAGGTGCTGTCCATTAATACTGAGTCAACGTCACCCGTCTTGAGTGCTTGTACCGATGCACCAAAGGTTTCAAACAGGCTAATACGAGGATTGGCTTCGTTGCCATCTAGAACATCGTAAACCGCAACGTAGAAGTTGGTTGTGCCAGGCTGTGCGCCAAAGTATAGGTCATCATTCGCTGCAAACTCTTTGGCATTGGTAAAACGATCTTCATCAGCGCGGACGAGCATAAATTGCTCAGACACCATGTAAGGTTCTGAGAAATCAATTTGAGCGGCGCGTTCTTCATTGATCGTGATGCCATCCATCCCAACGTCGTATTGACCTTCTTTGACTGCTTGGATCATGGTGTCCCAGCTGCTAAGTTGCCAATCAACTTTAGCGTTTAGGCGTTTCGCCACTTCATTGAAGGCATCGTATTCCCAGCCGATGCCTTCACCGGTTTCTGGGTCCACAAAGTTTAATGGTGTGTAGGCGTTTTCTGTAACGGCTACGATAGTTCGGCCTTTCAGGTCGGGTAGAGTGTCTGCCTGAGATGGCATAGCAAGGCTAAGCAGCATGGCGCAGGCTGCGCTTAGGATTGGCTTTTTCATAGTGGACCTATAGATTGTTTGGGGTGATAAATCGGATGCAAGAATTATACGCATCTGTTGCATGACGCTCCACGCTATCTTGACACTTTGGTCAAAAAACTTGTTTAGGGGATTGTTTGGCGCTTAGGTAGCTGAGTGCGTATAATCGGGGGCATTCACTTTCTCCTTAAGGGGCCGCTCGTGTCACGCGAACTTTCTCAACATCATGCATTTCAAACACGCTGTTTAGCGGATTTAGGTGTGGTGAGTTGGTTTCAACAAGATGAGCCTGTTAATGGTGCAGTCTGGCTGGCCCCGAATCCATGGCAAATGCCTGAAAATGTGGCGGTCAGTTCCCCTTCGATGCCAATCCCTGAATTGGACATGGAGGACGAAACATTCACTCCCCACCAACCTTCTGCCCCTGTTGTCCCAGTAGATGAGAAACAAAAAGATGCATCGGTTGCGAATTTGCGTCGACAGCTTGATGCAGGGCCGGAAGTCATTGTTGAAGATCTACAACCGATTGAGGAAGAGATTGCTCCCATCCAAGCACCTGTCGCAGAGGTGGATATCGCAGGTGCGCGCTTACCCATGCCGGTGCATTTGTGTGCCTATTGGTTGGCTGAGCAGATTTTGATCATCACTGACTTGCCCCGTTCATTTGCCGACCAAGAGGCATTAGATAAACTGTCCCTGAGTCTTGCTAAAGCACTGCTTAAACAAGATATCTCAGCTTGGCAATCGGCTCACTTTGAATGGCCAGGAAAACTGACAAATCGCCATTTGATGGCACGAGTGGACTGGGCTGTGGGTGGTTTTGAGCAGTTCATTGCAAACCAGCTGGTTGCGGCGTTGCCTGCTAAGTTGATTGTCGCAGGGGAGCAAAGTCGTGCTTACCTTGACGAGCTTAATGAACAGCACCCGTTGCGTCATATCCCGACAGCAAATGTCCATAGTTTACCGCAGATGTTACGTATACCTGAGCTTCGTAAGGAAGCGTGGGGCGTGATGCAGTCGAGCTTTTCATCATGATTCAAGATCAACAGTCAGTGCCTGTTTTACGTATGGCTACCCAAGCGGACAGTTCAGCTATCTACGAGTTAGTAAACTCTTCTGATCCTCACCCGTGGCGACTTTCTTTGATCGAAGATGCGTTACACAGTCGCCATAATTGGCTTCTTGAATGTAGAGACTCTGGACAAGCGATGGGCTGGCTCACGGCATCGATGATGTTTGAGCAAACAGAGCTTGAGCTGGTGGTAACGGACGTTCATCGACGTCGACAAGGGTTAGGGCGAGCCTTATTAGAGCAATGGTTGGATTGGTCGAAGCAGCAGGGCTGTGAAGAAGCTCTGTTGGAAGTGCGAGAGTCCAATCTTGGTGCGATAAAGCTTTACTTACTACTTGGATTTGAGCAAGTAGGTATCCGCAAAAATTATTATCCTTTAGATGAGGGCGGCAGTGAACACGCTGTCCTCATGACATGCAAATTGAAATAAGTGAGAGAATCCATGACGACTGTATTAGTTCCAATTGCCAATGGCAGTGAAGATATCGAAGCAATCACCATCATTGATGTGCTACGTCGTGGTGGTGCGGAAGTCACCGTGGCGAGTGTCCATGAAGAAAAGCAAATCCAAGCAGCGAATGGTACGAATATCGTAGCAGACGTGTTGTTAACCGATGTGGCTGAGCACATGTATGACGCTATAGTACTACCAGGTGGTATGCTTGGAGCAGAGCATTTGCGAGACTGCAAACTGCTGATTGATATGCTTGAAAAACATGATATTCAAGACGCATTGCTCGCTGCTATCTGCGCTTCGCCAGCAGTAGTATTTGGTACACACGGTTTTGTTATGGACAAGCAAGCGACCTGTTATCCAGGCTTCGAAGAAGGTCTGAAGGGAGCTGAGTACATTGCGGATCAGCCTGTCGTGATGGACGACAACATCATCACGGGACAGGGACCCGCGATGGCGATGGCATTCTCATTGGCTGTTCTGGCGAACCTTCAGGGGATTGAGAAAACCCAGGAAGTCGCACAAGGCCTGCTTTGCTAAT
>Ga0066192_1000314_pt1 | contig 10294 bp, 8 predicted proteins | sample WorMetvacBELIZE1_FD_58707 | JGI IMG/M metagenome (GOLD analysis project Ga0066192, IMG submission 58707) | Marine gutless worms symbiont microbial communities from Max Planck institute for Marine Microbiology, Germany - Olavius vacuus BELIZE.1... | ecosystem: Host-associated > Annelida >... | reverse complement strand
TAGAGCAATGTTAGATGTACGCTATTCGCACTTATATTTTTATCAAAGTTTAATCAGGCTCCAGCGCGGTCTCTGCGATAGCTGAGCTTCTTGTTGTTGATCAGTCAACAGCTTGCAAAAGGAGACACCGTTAGTGATTGAAATTTTTATTTGTTAAAGGATTAATTGCATGATTAATCGAATTGCTAATTTGAATTTGATCACTCTACTTATTGCACTTCGTTTGGCTATAATTGTACTTACTGTTTAGTGTAGAGATCTGTGTGACTTCATCAAGGTTGGCCATTTAGAATACAAGAGAAATTAGTGTCAAGGAACATTTTATTTAAGTGTTGAGAATTGCTTATAATTTTTTTACACATTTTAGCAAACATAGAGTATTGACTGCATATGATTTCACATGTGGTTATATATTGGTAGTCACATCCAACAAACATCAGCTGTAGCTGTGAAATAATTCTTGAAAATTTTATTTTAACCTTTCAGCTATGTCGTGCAAGATCCTTGCAGGAAGCCAGAATCTACAGATTTAGACGGTGGCAGTAAAGTCAGTAAAAGCTGTGTTTGACTTGCATGCTGTTTGCAGCTTCACGCAGGTGGATGGGTGGTCCCGTTGTGAACCGTGAGCTTGAGCCACGTTCATTTCACGCAGCATGTGCTGTCGGCAGCAAGCTAATGATCGTCGGTGGCCGAGGACTCAAAGATCAACATTTTGCTGATGTACATCTCTTTGATATTGGTGAGTACTGCATACTGCATACTTTAGAGGACAGGTTCTTGTCATGCTTAAAGCAACAAGTACGGTAGCTCAGCTGTCGCAGGGAGGTTGCACTGCAGGGTGTGTCAGTTTTCGCCAAAATATAAGTGGCAGTCCTTTGACTACTTCGGTCATTGCTGAGCACCGAACTGGATGTATTTGTAAGCCACGACATTAATGACAGGTGCCTGTCATTAATGCACCTGTTCTTAGTAACCTCTGTGAATATTGCCGTTAGTCATATATTGCTAAAAGTTAGATTGTTTGGGCTACATTTTCGTCGCAGACATTATAGGTCTATCTTCAATGACTTAAATGTAATCGGCCCCCAAAGCTATCGAGTTCAGTAAAATAATGCAGAATAAGGACTACTACACCGTTCAAGATCATTCAAGCTCACCGATTTTGGTAAAGCTCATATGCGACTTCCTGCTAGTGATTAATACTAACTTACATCCTATTGCGCACCGTTTCGAAGTTATTGTTTATATTTAGCATGAAAACGGTCACTTTGCATTTTTGAGCCCCCAAAGGGGAACTAGGGAAAGTATGCTGTTCACCTTAGGCTCATTGGAAAGCTCTTAGTGGACTGCCTATTAGTGATAAGTGAACTTTTTTGCTAGGTGTTATGACTGACGTGCTAGGAGCGAATATCAATTGGAAGTTGCCATTTCGAAGTTATTGTTCATATTTAGTATGAAAATTGTCACTTTGCATTTTTGAGCCTCCAAGGGGGAATTAGGGGCAATGTATGCTGTTCATCTTAGGCTCATTGGAAAGCTCTTAGTGGACTGCCTATTAGTGATAATTAGGGATGTGACGGATTCCGAATCCGAATCAGACAGAATCCGACACTTTTTCTAAAATCTGAAATCCGACGGATACTTAAAATCCGATTGTCGCAGATTCGAAATTTTTGTTTTGGTCCAACTCTACAATTATAACAACAGAAATAAGCTTGAATAACAGTACATTGATTGATGGAGAAATCTGTTGTTGTGTTTTCTTTACTTTACTTAAAGAAAACAATCACAATGGTTTCAATTATTCACTGCTAGTTTGTTTGTAACTGTTTAATTTTAAGTAATTAAGTTAAATCTCAGTAGCTGTAATAGCTGTACTAATTTTGAGCGCGCAATCCGCATCCGACAGATTTTGCACATGAAATCTGCATCCGACGGATGCGAATTTTGGCTGGCTCCGTCACATCCCTAGTGATAATTGAACTTTTTTTGCTAGGTGTCATGACTGAGGTGCTACGAGCCAATATCAATTGGAAGTTGCCGCTTTTGCAGGGGGTGTAGGTCATTTTGTCCAAAAATTTCAGGTAGAAGGGGACGTCCCCACCAACCATTTGTGCACGGTTAGATACGCCAGTGATTGTTGATGAAGATGAATGCCTTACATCTTTGCTGCTGAAAGTTTTCAAACATACAAACTTTGCAGCAGACTTTCGTTGAGAAAAGTCCATTTTTTAGACAAAAACGGTCAATTTTCGTTCTTGAGCCCTCTTAGGGGCTTAGGGGCAACATATGCTGTTCATCTTAGGCTCATTGAAAAGCACTTTGTTCCAAAATTTCCAGTAGAAGGGGGCATCCCCCACCAACAGTTCTTCGTGTCGCAAAACTAGATGCATCGATCTTTTTTGTGGTATAAGAATGTGGACAGAAGTTTTTCGTTTTGTCAGTGTCAGTTCGCGTGTCTGACAGGCGGACAGATATTTCATTTATGGCTAAGATCACCTTGCGTAGATGCAGCACGATAAAAACTTGTCTGTGTGTGCTGAAAACTGATGCATAGCATTTTGTACCGAATTGATGCAGTTGGGCAAAATTAGTGTTAACTTTTATGGAGATTAGCGAAACGAAGTTGATACGAATATAATGTTCTGATGTAAGCCATTCTGTTTTCTGTGTCTATTTAATATACATATAAACTTTCGTCAGTAAATGTATACAAGTCACCTGCAGAAGATAGATGAAAACGAAGTATAGTGTTTGTGGATTATTTATTTGGCTGTGTTTCAGTTTGTGGCATTTTGTGTGTATAGAGTCCAAAGTGTGGCAGAAAGCGAAGGTTGACGGTGATCAGCTGATTGGTCGTGGAGCTCACACATTGGCAGCAGTTGATGGCCTTGTAGTGCTGTATGGTGGTTCTGCTGAATTTCGACCTAACCTTGGTCACTGTGCTCGATACTTCAACGACATTTACATCACGAAAACTGGTGGGTTATTATTCTTCCTTAAAAACCTTAGATTTAATAACCTGTTTACATCAAGGTATTTTGTGATCACTGATGTGCCATTATATCACCACCTCTGAAGATATGACCTTATGGCGACATAGAAATGTGTATATTATTATTATTAGCACACATCATTAGACTGTGATATTAAGACCATTGTCCGTCCGTCTGTCTGTTACACTGGTGACGGTTCAAGAGAGAATGATATCTGTTGTTTCTTGATGCCAGATTTTGTAGTCGTGAGTTTAGGGCTTCACCCTTAACAAGTGCGTTATAGAGAGGCACCCCACTATCAAAAACAAAAATTTGACCAATACTCTGCGATATTTTGGAAACAGTGCAATGTAAGTATTACTAACTACTAGCAAGTTGCATATGGGCTTTTAGTTGGTAGCAAAATTGGTTTCCTTGATTGGTGTAATGAGCATTGTTTTGTGTTAATTTAACAGTTTGACATGCACTATCTCTTTCATAGCTGAGGTTCTTGTTATTGTTACCTTTTTTGCCATATGTATTAATCATTTGACATGCAATAATGATTAAGGTGGTTTTATGATACAGTTTGTATGTATTTTAAGTGTGTGCCTTTTGTCATCTTTTGCCCACTAGTTGTAGGTTCACTTTATTTGTTAATAGAAGTTGTACCGGTCTGAAGCCCTCAAGTTTCGTACAGTGTAATGGAATGAATGTGATTGTGTATAGCTGGGTTGTCAGCAATCAGCAATGGACACAAGTGATAATGACTGTGAGCTCTTGATTGAACTCATCTGAAGTCAGCCGGCATCAGCATCTCTGCAGTGCTATTTTGCTGAACACTGACAGTATTGTCCATCAGGATGGCGAGATGAAGAAAAGTCTTATTGTGCATCTGCAGCTATTTAATTTCAACACTGCCCATACAATGTCTGTATTTCATGAAGCATAGGTGGATATGATGAGCGACGTACGTTTGACATCTGTGGTGATGCTGCAGTCATGGTTTTGTTACTGCAGTTATTCAGCAACATCCGAAACTTTGCATGAACTTAACAGTCACATCTCAACTGGTAGTGTGTGCAGAGAATGACGTATCAGGCTAGACTGATGTTTTGCCAAATGTTGCATGCCTAGTGGTAAACAACTTGCTCATCAAGAAATACTTGTTACACATTTACAGTCATTGATAATATGTGAACTGTAATAGCAAAGAAATTCTGATACTGTGAAACAGTCATTCTTAATATTATCAGGAAATGAGAGGGCAGAGGACAGCAGTTACAGGTTTGCTTCTAAGCAGGAAAATGACTGGTACTGGTATAACTTTTATATAAAACAGACCATAACATTATGCAGCATTATCAAATTTTTAATGAAAAATAGGTTTTCTATTACAAATTGACGTGGCATGTCAGGACAAAGATAGGCACAAAAACAAGGTTAACTGCTACATGTAAATACAGTACATCTACCATATAAATACAAAATTATTTCAACAAGTCCACACTGCCAAGCAGTTGTCGCCAAATGTCGTAACACTCCAAATATGAACGGAATGACTCAGTTACAACAGTGTGAACAGAACATCCACTGCACATCAAAGTACCAACCACTACGTTTTTTTGCAGCTTGCTGAAAAAAGTTGAAGCTCTGATGTGAAATTCATTGACAACTAATTAAAAGCTTGTAACCAACTCATTTAATCTTTAAAACTGATATCAGCTGCAGTCATGAACTGATCTGGATTCATGATTTGCTTTCAAAGACCAATACTACGACGTATGTGTAAATTTAGTTTCAAGCTCAAGACTGAACTACAAACCCACTATCTCACAACCAGCAATGCTCGGTGTGTCAGTCTATTTAGCAAAATCAAGCATTCATTTTTATTATCATCTTTCCTTTAATTGTTTGCCAGGAAGGTATTCTCTTCAAGACCGCATTTCTGACATCCAAGACTATGTCAACTAAGTGACCGACATTCGACTAGTCTTGACAACTCGTCAAAAGCTCCAAAGGGGTCATCCATAAAGGACGTCCGTATAAACCTGGGAAAATTGTCCCATCCCTCCCCCTGTCTGCTTTTGTCTGCATTGGTCTATTACAAAGACTAGTGTATAAATTTAAAAACTTAGGCAGTTTTTCATCAAAGTTGGTGGTCAACTTATATGTGGGTCTGCAAATGTGCTATCAATAGTTGCCATCATAGACTACGTCAGTTAATACAGCACTGGACTACATTAGGCTGTGCTCGGTACTGTAACATTTGGCGTAATAATTTGCTGCATGCACTTAGGCCAAACATCAGTACAGCTTGCTCCGTGCTACTTGGCTTGCCGCAGTGGAGCTAAGATGTGGACATTTGTCAACAATGGTCAGCAAGAATAGATGTCACACTGGTCTGTGAAACATGATACGTCCTGATATCAGAGCGACCGACGTGAACAGTCCAGTGGGTGAGGGAGGGACCGAGGATTTACATGCAGATCACCTTACACCTGGGAATATACAGCATCAGTTTGAAAACAAGTCGTCGATACAGTCTGCCAGTTTTTGACATCTGCTGATAACAGGTTGTGGACGTCCACATATGCTGAAACCCTCCCTCCTCCTTATCTGCTTTTGTCTGCATTCTGCGTAACCCTCTCCCTCCCTTCGTGAACAGAATCTCAGCAGTATTCACAACATAAACATTTCTTGACTAATGAACACTACAAAACAGAATGAACTATTAAGTGTTATGAGACTACAGAGTAGCACATGTACATTGTCCAAAAAAGGCTCATTTTGCATTTGGCTCAACTTGGCTATTCATCCACAGACTGATAACCTTTTGGGATTTTAGAAAAGTAAGTCTTTCATCTACTTACTGCATGTACATAAAGTTGCCATATTATACTTGTGCCAACAAAAAATAAATAAATATTTTGCACACAACAACAGTAATTTTGTCTGGGAAACTGTGGGTGTATCTGAAAGAACCAGTTACATAAACAGTGGGCCTTAAAAAAGTGCCACTTTATGTTGGACAATAACTTTGGCATTTCTTGAGCGTTTATTACATTTTTTGTACCAGTGGAAACAGGAATGAACAATATACAGCACAATTACTTAATGGCGTGATGATATCACAGATGCATCATACTACACATCACAATATTTTGACTGCGGCAGAGTTATCAGCAGTTAGAAATGACCACGGCAACCACTTCCTGGAGTGCATTCGTCAGCAGTGGCGGCGGTCAAATGACCTGGCTGGAAGATCCACCGCCCTGGCTTATGACCTGGCTGTAAGATACTGGCTCCGCCTTGCCTATTGCTTTACTTCGGTAATAGTGTGAAGAGAAAATAAAAATGTTACCATATCTAACCACTTTATTTGTTTTACTTTGACAGTGAAACAATCAGCGGCATTGGTGACCTGTGTTTTCAGGGCAATGACTAAAAAAGGTCAACTTTTTTTAGGAAAAAGTGCATCCGGTGACCTGGCTTGAGGATTTTCTGACTTCGAAATAACCTGGTTCCTTTACTGCGCTGGTGTTTGCACCTCATGACCTGCCTCACGACCTTAGTGACCTGAAATGACCTGGCTGCTTTGACGTCCTGGCGCCAGAACAGCTTTCACTGAAAGTGGTCCAATATTCGTCTTTTCCTATTATTATTGATACATTTTTAACATTATTGACGAAAATCATTTACATCCCTACCAGTTTTCGGTCAAAAGTTTATCTTCATCAGAATGCAGCACTTCTCAAGTCGAAGAAGAAACTCTAAGAAGTAAAGTGACGTGCAATGCGACAGTTATGACGTCATCACGCCATTAAGTAACGCATCACGCATTCATGTCTCCACTGGTACAAAAAGCGTAACAAAAGCAGGAATAAGGTTATGTGCAAATTTTCATGTGCAACCAATTGAACCAACAGCAGAAAGACTGCCAAAGATATGTTCACAGAAGTATTACAAACAGTTGTAAATTGTCTGTGCCATAGACAGATATACCTGAGCCATTTTTCTGAGACAGTGTACATATATGTACAGAAAGAAGATCTCAAGATAGTGGTATATATCACCCCACCCCTAGCACCACAGAAGCGACTATACACAGATTTGTAGCTCAGCTCAGCTGGCTAAGCTAATAGTATGTTACCTCTCTCTCTTTGTGTATGATGTGTGTGTCTGTCCCGAGGCCGGCACAAATCATAACCGTTGCATGTAGAAACTTGTAATCCCACATGCAGATCGGGACAGCTACCCCATGATAATTCATGCCCTAGAAAATCCCCCAAGCAAACCCTCGGACATTTCCTGCAGACATACCAACTCTGAGTATTCCCCTGGACTTTCCCCATGAAACCCCCACAAAAAAGCAAATTTCCCCGTGAGATTTCTGCCAGACATTTCTCCCCTGGACAGCTCCCCCAGAATGCCAGCTGAGCCTCACAGCCCATGGGCTGCTTGTTATGTAGAAGTATTATATCCCAGGTGTACGACCAAACACGATGTTTTATATCACTCGGCGATATGTGACAGGCACTTAACATATAGCACAGTCTGGTAAAGTCTTATTACAAATGACAACAACTATACATGGCAATAACAACAACGACCCTCTGCTCCAAACAATATTTACTTAATTAAAAAATTAACTCGAGCAAATAGCTTACTTCAGTCACTAATTTATACAAAGGAAGCTGTAAATATATTTTTCCCGTTTAAAAAAATGCAAAAGCATGCAGTCGTTCCAACAGTAAAATACTCTCAAGCAGAATCTCGTACTTCGGGCAAAAATGACTCCCAGCAGGTCACGACCTACAATTTCAACCAAAAATTTCTTTACAACACAATATAAAAAAATATCATGTACCTAGAACCATGAAGCATCACAGAATACAGAGATACTCCTGTTACAGTACAGTATATCACTGTTGCAAAAACAGTTAATGTTAACATGTATTATCATTATCATAATAATTTGTATACTAAAGCAACAACTTCACAGCTTTTGCTTTATAAAGGGAACACACTTTCTACCATGTCCACACAATATTAACAAATTGTAATAGTATATAACACATTTATGCATAACAAAAACAAGAGCACTTGCACAGAGCATACTCCCACCAAGGCCAAATTGTAGGAAAAAAATTACTGATATATTGTGGCATCTTCAGGCACACGTCCAACTAACGTGCCATCTGCCGAATGAGAACGTAATGTCTGGGCTGTGGCTGGTATACTACTGTTGAAGATATTCAGTTTTAGGATTTTAATAATCCAGATGTAGATTACTTCCAGTCTACTGCTTCACCACAGAGCTGATGATGGTGTGTTTGACTACTGACAATCCTGCAATTGGCACAGCTTGCTTTGTAGCAATTTGAATGAGATCTGAAAAGACTCGGTCAGCGGGTGACATCATTAATTTCCCTGCAAGCAGGAAGCTAAGTTAAGCGACAAGGCCACTGATGCTATCTTTAGCTGACGAATGAATGCAACTGCCAAAGCTGGTAATGAGCAAACATGGTACTGAGTGGACATATCGACACTGGTCAGTTATGGTCAGTCAGTTGTTGATGACCAATTCGAGGTTACATGCTGTGTTGAAAAAGTCACAGATGACAACATTGTGTATGGTACAGTCAGCATAACTGTTATCATTATCAATGCCGTACCGTCACATGTGTGAGTTTACCTGTTGTTGATAATTCATCATGCACTGCAGGTAGTTGACAACAGTGGACTTGAAGTCACGAGCTTTCTGACGATCGAACCTTGCCAGCTCCTTGCGTATTGTCTCTGAAATTTCCTTGAAATCTTCCTCATTCTTTGTAACTCTTTGCTCCAACTTTCACACATCAGCCACAGACACAGTGCTATGTAGCTGAAACAACCTTCAAAGTCGTCAAAATTTATGCCTAATTTGACAGATTGCACATTTGTGTTCCAGTTCCATGCAGTCACTAATTGCCTCATTGTTACCAAGATTATGTGAGTTTCTACACAACCGCATTGGACTATCTGAGTATCAATTGTCACTACCGCCACACAGCATTTACTCCCATAGGCCTATAAACACAACATAGGGAGAGAGGGAAGGTGGGGAGTAGTGAGTCAGTTGCAGCAGCCCAAGCTCTGGGTCTGTGAGGTGTATTGTGGTGGCTGCCATTAATAGATAACATAAACAGTTGGCTGCCCTTCCCCTGCTAGATAGAGTTGCACTTACAGCTGCACATTGGCCTACAAATTCTCACTGGACGACAGTGCCAAGAGCCTACAGGGCGACTAAAGAAGAGCCAGCTCCCACCGCCGTGTGACTGGACCAACAGTGACAGTCCATTCACACCAGTGTCACACTGCCAGCACAGTGGCCTACTTAGGGAGCTTGGCCTACTGTGCTACACTAGGTGGCACTTTTGATTGCGATCAGCTGTTGAAGACATCACGATCATGGATCACTTCGTTAAGTGATCGCGGCAAGCCCTAATTACCACCTGTGTGACCGCAAGCGACCTAAACAGTACTTGAATGCATAAACAACAGTAGCATATACCACGTGTGCATAGCATCGCAGGGTAAAGAATCTAAAAGATTTAATTTGATTCGGTCATCACGAATCTATGTCAGGTCTTTGCAAACAAGACTGTGACAAAAAATTCTTGCAATCTGTCTGTTAAATCAAATAACTTACAGCTTAAACCATCAGTCAAATTCCAGATGTAAACAATAATCGATTCAGATCACTGACTCTGTATGTGTTACTGCAATGACAAAGTCAACCAGAAGTATCATCACATACAAACAGACAGCTCGTCACCAGTCAACCATTTCATCTGTCTACCTCGGCAATTTCACGAGTGACTATCGCCAGTCTGTCTGTCTTCCGCTGCTGTTCTAGTTTCATCTGCTCGTCTTTCTTCTTTGCCAAAGATGCTTCCGTGTCTTTCCACGTCTTGTGTAGTTTCACACGCTCATTAAACACATCCTGTCAGAGAACATCATCATGTCTGCTTGAGTTATTTACAACATAAATATGGAAAAGTTGACAGGCATAACCATAAGAACTTGCTTAAAAATAAAAATAATCAATGACGACTTCACAACTTCATTATTTTCAAACACAACTAAACTCTAAGGGCTCATCCTAAGAAAGACATCTGCATGCAACTAGTCTGCTTTTGCATTCATAAGGCATCAACCCCTTCCTCCCACTGCGGATGTCCAGGAAGCAGCCAGAATGGAATTCGACGTTAGCTCTCATCATCATCATCATCATCACTGAATTTTTAGTGCGCCTATTACATGAAGAACATAGG
>Ga0066192_1000312_pt1 | contig 10306 bp, 11 predicted proteins | sample WorMetvacBELIZE1_FD_58707 | JGI IMG/M metagenome (GOLD analysis project Ga0066192, IMG submission 58707) | Marine gutless worms symbiont microbial communities from Max Planck institute for Marine Microbiology, Germany - Olavius vacuus BELIZE.1... | ecosystem: Host-associated > Annelida >... | reverse complement strand
TGCTGTAATATCAACAAAAGTCGTAGGGGGGGATTTTTTTTGGTTCACCTGGTATGTGTGGCATGCCGGACTAACCATTGTTGGAAAAACAAGCTGTGGTTTTATTATGTAGGTCCACGTTTAATGAAACAAAAGTAATGATATGTGTTTCGCGTTAAATAACCTCACATAAGGTGTTGTCACATGTTTTGTTTGCAACGAAGTCACACGGATAGCATCAGTCTGAGTACCGTACTGTATAAGGATGCAAGACATTTTGTTAAAGCAGGCTGCAGTCGCCCTTTGATTTCATAGACATAGTTACTGACTGGTTGTAGTTGTTTCTCACAGGCAGCTCACAGCATTGTGAGAGGCAGTTTTTAGTTGTATGTTAATTTATCTTTTATGTTCGTTATAGAACCATGAAGTGCCTGGTAATTGGTGGAGGAGGATTCCTGGGCCAGCACATTGTCGAAGAACTACTTTCAAAAGATCATTCCGTTAGTGTATTTGATTTGAGAACTACTTTTCACGATGATCGTGTCACCTTTTTCAATGGAGACCTGTGCAGCAAGCAGGTATACTTGAGTCTGTTATGTTGTAATATTATAATAATTTGAAATAATCGTGGCTCGTCTATGAAATTGCAAGTCACTGTTGCATATGCAAGTGCAAATTCTGTGCTTGTATGCAGCAATGTATTCTACAATTCTGAAAAGTTAATTTGCAGAATCGTTAATGCGTAGCAAGTCTGCAGCATTTTTTCAATGCTGAGGATCTGTAATGCACAGTGTAGCAGTAGTAGGTAACTAACACTCTCAGTTATTTTTTAAACATTATTCGCCTTGTGAAGAACTCACTGAATGATTTGCATAGGATTTACTTCCTGCTTTACATGGAGTCGATGTAGTGTTCCACTGTGCGACTCCTTCACCTCTGAGCAGCAACCGAGAGCTGTTTTACAAAGTGAATTACGAAGGAACTAAGAACGTCATCGAAGCTTGCAGACAGCAGAATGTCCAGGTCAGAAATATCTCACGTTAGCATGAATCAGCTGTTATAACTGTATATCAAGCCTAGCAATTGACTGCAGCTGAATGCATGACATCAGCACTGGATTTGGACAAGTTGCCGGGATGACCTGGGTTCAACAGTATTGGCCTGCCAGACCGGGTTTTGCTTTGAATATTAATTTATCGGACAAGCAGGCAGGTTTAACCCCCAAAGTACCCCTGAAATACAGCCCTAGCAGTATGCCCCTGGGAATTGGGGATTCTGGAGATGGGGTCCCTGGGGATGGAGGACCCAAACCGGGTTCAACTCACATGTGTGCCAAATAATATGTGTAGGTTACAGGTGCACGTGCTTTGAAAATTAATTTATCGGACAAGCAAGAGGGTTCGATGGTGTCTTTGGTGACCATTGCTGCCTCTGAAATTATCACCTTATAGTGGGATACAAATGAGTAGGGATGCGGATTTCGTGTGCAAAATCCGTTGGATGCGGATTTGTCGCGCGATCAAAATTAGCATAAGATATTATAGCTACTGTGATTCAACTTATTTACTTAAAATTAAACAGTTACAAACAAACTAAGCACTAGCAGTTAATAATTTGATTGTTTTCTTAAAAAAAGTAAAGAAAACACAACAACAGATCTCTCCACCCAACAGTGTACTGTTATTCAAACTCGTAAAGTTATCGAAACAACAGTTTCGAACCCGACTTGGTGGGATTTTTAAGTGTGGTAATTGAAATTTAATTGTGGTAATTTCAGAAAAAGTGTTGGATTCTGTAGGATTTGGATTCATAATCAGAATTCGTCACATTCCTACAAATGAGCATATTATTATTATTATTATAGTTTACTATATTTGAAGTCTTGAACATAGTGATGCATTTGCATTCTATATAGCCGACACATTATACAGTACAACTGTGACTGGAAATTTATGTCATGTTTTTGTGCAGCGTTTAGTTCTGACAAGCAGTGCAAGTGTTGTATACGAAGGCAAAGACATTGTCAATGGAACAGAGGACTTGCCGTATGCTCAGAAACCAATGGACTATTACACTGAAACAAAGATACTTCAGGAACAGGTACTGTAGTGATGGAGTTCTGTTTTTACTAGCGCAGTATGTGTTAACGAACACTGAAATTTTTCACTGTTTTGCCTGTGCAGTAAATAATGTCCAAACAGTATATGAAAGTTTGATAGAAACCATGTGAAGACCATGTGCACATCGCGAAGTGACAACCGAGCTGCATTTTATACCTTCGTATGTGTAATAACATTGCTAAACAAGAACACTCAGAGTGCAGACAGCACTCGGAGAGAGTGCAGACCTCTGCTGAGGCAAATCCGATCCCGATCTGGAGTCCGTATCCAGAGTCCTTATCCGGATGACTTTCAAAATTTGATGGGGACTTTCTTGTCTAAAGAACATCTGTGATAAAATATTCATGAAGATCCGATCATTTTTTTGTAGAGGTATGTGCCAAATTGTAGAAAAATGCCCTGTCTTGCAGTGTTGAAGAATACTATTAAAAATCCTGGATTCAAATCCAGACGTAGGGTGATTTACAGAATTTAATAATAATGTCTTCCTTGTCCATAGATACATCTCCAGTAAAATTTTGATAAAGTTTCGATCGGATTAGTAGTTTTATGTGAAGTTCCTAACAAACAAACAGAAAGATGAGCAAACAGACTAATGCAGAGTAATAAGGGTAATGAGGTAATAATATCGATCAGTTTGCGACAGCTTCACTTGTTGCTGCTAGAAAGTTCTGTCCTGATACAAAAGTTTGTGTCTTTTGTTGTTTATCAGCTCTGTGACCGCTATAGTGCTTTGAATTAATTAGCGTTTTATGTGTTTTAATTTACAAAAACCTGCAAAAACACTGCAAACTCTGTTGTTAGAGGTGTTGAATGTGCCTGTAAGGAGGGACTTGTTGCATATTTAGCAGCTGTGTTGTCGAGATCCACTTCCTGATGCTGCCAATACCTGTATAGCTCTCAGCACAGCAGCAGTAGAGTTGTGGACCTCTTCAGTGGGTCTGCCTTCCTCTGAGTCCCCGCCCCATGGGTCCTCTATCTGCTGGTTTCTGGATACCCCATTTCCTTCACCCTCAGAGCTTAACAGTGTGGATCCTCCCCTCCTTAGTAAGGGTCCATCACTTCAAACACTGAGGCATTTAATACACTGTAAAATTTTTCGGTATCAAGAACATCAGTTGAGTGTATATTTCTGGTGTAAGAAGATTGCAGCGATGTAAGCTAAATGAATATTTTGCAGTTTGAGTGGAGAATGCAGTGAACTTTTACACTTAGCATGTTTATGTTGGCTTGTCACTTGCAGGCTGTCCTGACAGCTAACTCTGATGCTCTCAGAACCGTTGCCATCAGGCCTCATGGCATATTTGGCCCACGCGACCCTCACATGCTGCCCACAACTGTCCGAATGGCCCGAGCGGGAAAAACCAAGTTCATGATCGGGTGAACAGCGAATACATTGTTTTGTTCATGAATCCATATTGTACCTAAAAATATTTGGATAGTTAGAATTTTTATTGATTAAGATAGTTTAATTAATTATTTATGTTGCCTCTGTATGATTGAGAAAAAGTCTGTGCACATGTCTGTCATATGAGTAGTTAAGACAGTCATACGTTGTTAAGCTTCGTGCTGCTTGTTGCTCTGTCTGGATCAGATTGTTCACATTGTGAGATATTGCTGTGATACTAAACTAGTAAATGCTGGAAAATTTTTATGATTCAACCTCACCAACTGCATTGTGGTATAGTTAGTTAGGTAGTTTATGATTTAAGGCATTCAATAATGGCCATGTTCTTCATAATGTAAGATACACATTTTGTTCACAATTCAATGATGACTCAAAACATTTCTGTTTGAGATTAACTGACCACAGCACATCAGGACTAATAGTTTATTTGCACCTTAGTAATACTTACTTACTTACAGTATTTACAAAGCATCAGTGGTGGAGTGGTGGCTGAGATGTAGAAGGATTCGTATATTGTCATATTGTGGCTGCTAATACTGCTGGGTCTTGTGTGCTGACAGGAATGGCAAAAATCTGGTGGACTTCACGTACGTACGAAATGTTGTGCATGGACACGTACTGGCAGCGGAGAAACTGCAACCAGGATCCAAGATCTGTGGAAAGGTGGCTAGCTAATTAAAGAACACTTCTTTCATATGCTGGGATTGTGTTGTCACCCTGAGAGTCTTCAGTTGAGGCACAGTTGTGAAAGTAATGATGCAGCAAGCTACGGAAGTTTGCTGGGAGAATTTTGGGAGACCAGTGTCTAAGCCACATGAACTGGGACAGTGTCTGTCAAAACAAAGACTTTGCATGTTAAATGTTAAAAACTGATTTATATAGTGCCATAAAATCCAAAGATTCAGAGGCGCTTGCATGTGGGTGTTTTGAAATAGCTTTGATGACACTGTACAGAAGTTAAGATATATATGTAGTCATGAAAAAGATTTCCAAATGTCTTCACTCAGTCTAGTGCATGCTGGAAAATGTCAGCAGCTGAGAGGTTGTCAAGATCTTAGCTGGTACAGACACTTTTCAAAGGCACCAGGCAGCCAGGCAGTTGTCCAACTATCATGTCATGCTGGTTTCTTGTAAGACATCATTGGCAATCTGGTTAATGTGTATGGGCACCTTCAATAAACATGGTTATTCTAGCTCTTGGTCTTGAGACCTACAAGAGCAAACTTGTAAAGGTAATGTGGATTTGTATAGCACCATGTCATGAACACACCTCTAAGGTATGGCACACATTCTCAGGGGATCCCACAGTTTTACCTGTACACCCTCCGTTCATCCATAATGAACCATACCTGCCTTTTCGTTCCCAGCCAAAGCTGATCCTCATTTACCGACCATGGAGGGATGGAAGGCTGAGTTGGCCTGGGTGGCTGGAGATAAATGTCCAGCACCTGGAAGTGAACCCAGATACAGTCACCCATCCAGTACCAACCGGGCCCGGTGTAGATTAACTTCATTTATCAAGACCAACATGCTACCTCTATGTCAGACCACCACTTGTCAGAATGTCATTAGAGATCGTAGTTTGTGGATGGTTATTTAAGCACGAATTGTTAGCCATATTTTATACTTGGAATAGTAAATATTTGCAGAAGTTTTGGCTCCATTACCATATACTGCCGAGTGAGAGTACAGTCAAAAAGATCTACTGACACATGGTTGTTACGGCTATATCTGTTGTCGTTTCGTAAACATTTTGAAGCTATTTAACTGTACCTCGTTGTCACTGTTACATTTGACCTTTCCTTAATCTTGAGCCTGCATCCGTGTGCATACATTGGGTCACACTCATTCTTGCCTGTCAAGGGCCGCCGCCTCTGCCTCTTATCAGGTAGTCCCAATGTTTGATAGATGCTGTTCAGTGTCCTTAGCCGATCTGGTCCTGTCCTGAATCCCAGAACCTCAAAGTACAGTGCTTGTTGTGGCATGCACTGGTTGTCTATCCATTTACGTGACCAAGCTACTCTACCACTGTAATACTCTGCTTTAGATTATTTGACTGTGTGTACATGCAACGTGCTGATCTTGTGTTCATTCGTCATACGCTTCTCAGTTGCTGTGCTTTATTTGTCCGTTTTTATTAGTACACTGGACTTTGAGGTCTGCTGTTGGATTGCTAATGTGTGACTTTGGTTTTCATTGCAGGCCTACAACATAACGAATGATGAGCCTATCTACTTCTGGACGTTCCTGACTCAGTTGATTGTGGGTCTCGGCTATGCTGCTCCCAAGTACCACTTGCCATATTGGCTCATCTATGTCATTGCCGTCATGTTGTCATGGTTTGTGGCACTTCTACGACCCGTGGTAACTCTGCGTCCCACGTTCACTCCAATGACAGTAGCGCTGGCTGGCACTCATCATTACTACAGTTGTCAGCGTGCGAAGGATGACATGCAGTATCAGCCTAAAGTACCACTAGATAAGGCTATTGCCGAGACTGTAGAAAGCTTTGCTCATCTAAGAAACAAGTCAGAGTAATTATGCAAATGCCTGTTTCTGCAGTTCATCTGTGCCAGAATAACAGGCTGCAGTATGTGATCAGTCTGCATGCATGTGGAATAGTGATTTTTTTGCTTTTGTTATAGACTGCACGTATTTACTTGAAACATCAGAGTTTGAATTTGTGTTCGTTTGGTGCTAAAATCTCACCGATAGATATTGTTATCAGATGCACCAAAAAGTAGAGGTTCAGTTCATTTTTCGTTCCGTGTTCCTCGGTTTCCTTTTGTAGTTGATTTTCAGTTTTCAGTGTAGAGTGAAGGTCCACAATGGTTGACATTCTGCTTATTTTCCGGTACAGGTATGTCCACCGTGTTTGTATGGCTGTGGTGTTGTGTAATGGCATGATAACAGCTGTAATAGTGTTGACAGAACTATTAATGTGCTGTGCATTATGTATTTATAGTTATAGTTATAATAAACAACTCGTTAATTTTCAGAAATATTTTTTTTCATCACTGGACATATGCCTTTATACTACAGCTGATGAGTGTACAAAAAAATTAAGATGTTAAACATCACAGCTTTAAAACACAGAACTGCAACTGCAGTGCAGAACTTGTACTTGTGAGGTAACAGAACACCACAATGCGTCTTGCTCACACCACACCAACTTACTTGTGATCACAGTCTGCAATATTTGCTTAGGGATTGATCGAGTAAGGCTGTAACGCATCTATAGCAAATCACTGCATAGAGTGACTATAATTTCAGACACTATTATACATGTTAGTGACATCACTTCACAAATGGATCTACCAGATAATCACAGTTCTAGAAGCAACTGTGGCCATGCATACAGCGCCTAGGACACCGAGATAGCATTAGTGGCCGACGAGTACGACAACAGAATACAGCAGTGACAATTCCTGGACTACAGTTAATATCTGTACACACCAACATTTATCTTGTATCAAGGTGATAATCTTGCATCACAGGAAATTGAATGCCACAAAAGCTGTAAACTTATTTTTATGCCTTTGCTGATGACTAGCCGCCGAAGGCATTCTGTTTTTTGGCGTATACTAAAAGTTTGTGTTCACTGGCAATTTCACCATATTTATAACTTAGCTGCAGCTAGCAACAAAGATGAACTCAAATAGACAAAGGTCAAGGTCATGACGAGATCAAAATGGTCAAAAAGAACTCTGTGAATTTTGAAGGTCGTGCATTCAAACGTTTCGTTCAAAAATGAACCTTTCCACCAAAGGCATACTGGTTGATGGTTCGACATCGAGGACCATTTAGTTTAGACCAACACAGACAACACAGTAACAGCAGTCTTGAGTGTGTGCATGTGAGTGCGCTGAAGTACCAGTAAAGCTAGAGAAAGCTACAGTATACTACTTAATAAGCACTTAACTCGCATCATTTCAGGCTTTGCCACCAACATGTACATTGTGCTTATAACAATCTCACACTACTATGTGTGTGTGTGTATGTGTGTAACAAGAAATATAACTGCCACTTATTATATGTTGAAGCTAAAACAACCAGTCTCCGTGTGTATATTGCTTGATACTGTGTAGCAACACGTAATGCAGGTACAGGCAATAACACAGTTTTTAATATTAATGCTGGCAAATGCAAGTTCAAGACTAGTTGATTTTGAGCTGTAAAAGTGGACTTTTAAGGTGTGCACAAAATCTGCATAATTAATGCACAGTTAACACCAAGCATGTACAAATATTACTGGCTTCACAATATTAATTAAAATGCATTAATCTGATCTATTACAGACAAGCACACATGCTGCATAATGTATAAATTTGAAACAGTACAATTTGCAGCATTGACAGAAATAAGCAGTATAAAAGGCAACAGCAAGTTTTGAGAACAAATTGGCATTAATTCATCGGTAAGAGGTGTTGCTCTTCAGCACATTAACTACTCATGATCGTCAAAGTGATCAGGCAAGTTGTAGCGTGGCAGACCAAAGTATTCACCCTCGATGGCACTCTTCACATGAGCAAATCCAACACGGTTGTTGCCCAGATCAAACTCCGTATAGAAACGGCCGATGAACACATCTCCAAGAATCCAGATCGGACCGGCCGGTGGAGGTACATCCAGACCAAGGAAACCACTCAAGCAGATAGTTTTGCCCATCTTGGTCACAGCCAACACGTAATCTTTACCCTCCAGAGTGAAAGGATGACCATTGATTGTAAAGGTGATGGGAGGCAGTGTCGGAATTTTCTTGCAGTCGATCATGTACTCGCCTTTCACTATTGGTATGGCACCAATCTGCGCATTAAGCTGCTGAATTTCGTTGCTGGGACCAGCGATCAGTGAGGTGCCAGTATCGGCAATAGCCTGGCATCCTCCCTTGCAGTACTCAGTTGCTTCAATGTCGTTCCCATTCCCTGCAGCAGTCCCCACCTGAACACATGAAACAACGTAAGTCAGTAAGACACCTTTACTGCAGACTTTTCCACAGGACATCAATAATTTAATATTTATTACTGACACCACACTAGACTTTATCAGTATTATACGCTGTTTTGCATGCCGTTCTACTTCGGATTTTTAGCAATTTTATTACAAAGTATTTAATAATTTAACAATCTCATCCACATGCCACAATACCAACAGAAAACTAGCAATTCAGCTACTACACCAATAAAGTTAGGTATGTTCATACAAACCGAAAGGCTGTCCATCCTGAACTGCCAGTAAGCTTTGCGTGTCACACTTGCATATGAGAAGTTTCCAGTATAGTACTTCGGATCACTTCCACCAAGTATAAGCTCTCCACCTTCTTTAGCCGATGGATCCCGGTTCAAAAAGAATGAGAACACTGGCTGCTCAACTAATGCTTGCTTAATCATGTTCTGGAAAACTGGCAAAACACCATCCACTGCAATTGACGGATATGCCATGCCAAGAATGCCATCAAACTTGGCGGCGACAAATGTGATTCCAGGCTGAGATATGGCTTCGGCAAATGTCTGATCCTTCACCTGCCAAAGTCACAACATGGTCACATTATACACATACGCCACATAGCATCAGGGCTCAGGCTATCTATAAAGGGCATCTGCGTCAAAGGAAGGACAGGGTGTTGGGCAGATAAGAGACAAAAGAGGACAAGAGTTGAGGGGTTTCAGCATATTTAGATGTCCGCAATGCAGCACTATCAGCAAATATTGAAAAATATTCGGATTGTATCAACAAACTGTTCTATGCACACTATTAACTGACAACTGTCATAACACATTGGGTGTCGAGTTAATCATTAATATACGGCCAATGCAAATTCCCTTCACACTGTCAACGTGGACATCTGCAGAGGGAGAGGCGACTGCCAATGTGAAAAAAAAGCTGAAAAGGGGAAGGGAAAACAATCAATCACAAACAGATGATTTCCCATTATAATTATATAATTATATAACAGCAAAACTTAAAATTTACAGACAACACATGTCAAACAAAAGTGAAAGCAACACTGAATGTTACAGACGAGGGTACTATATCCTACCTTTAGGCCACCAACAGTGACTGTATCCGTGCTGAGAAACCCACTGAGGCTGCCGCTGCCATACTGAATTGCGAACTTCGTTCCATTCGCCTTGTACGTCGACGACTTGCTGGAGTCATATTTGTTGTGGATCCAACAGGCAACGTCAGTCCACTTGCATTTCTTGGATGGAACCCACAGATTCGACGAGCCCGTATCGAACACCACCTTAAAAGACTGCGGCGGGGTGCCAATGCTGATGTCACCATAGTACTGGGCATCGAGGTAGTTGGTCAAAGGTTCCGGTACCGGTCCAGTAGCGGTGTACTTGTCCTGCAGCTGGTCGACAGCCGAGTTCACTTCCTCCAGTGTTCTGCGAGCCGACTTGAAACGCTTCAGTGGGATGCGCTGAAGCGCGACAGCTGCACCCACTATGAGCAGCAGGCAACATGAAATATAGGCGACTTTGCACATTATTGGTTGGAATGATTTCGCACGAACTTTACAGGTCTTTAATGAAATTAAAATACTACAACTACACAATCACATGACGCTCAGCAAAGAATAGATACGCTTCAGAGTCCGAGACTCCGAGTAAATATTAGTGCTGGTACATTTTAAATTCGATTTCAAATCTTATTACGATACTACATTGTGTCCAAAAAAACGTACACCTTTTTATTTTTTAAATAACTCTGTCAAAAAGTAACCGATTTTAAGAATTTTTGGTGTGTTAAATCCTGAGAAAATTTGACATCGAAAGCTTGTACATTTGCCCAC
>Ga0066192_1000310_pt1 | contig 10321 bp, 10 predicted proteins | sample WorMetvacBELIZE1_FD_58707 | JGI IMG/M metagenome (GOLD analysis project Ga0066192, IMG submission 58707) | Marine gutless worms symbiont microbial communities from Max Planck institute for Marine Microbiology, Germany - Olavius vacuus BELIZE.1... | ecosystem: Host-associated > Annelida >... | reverse complement strand
ATCCATCTTAACTAAGGAATACAGATAACACAAACACAACAAACTAAACCCAGGTTCGGATGCCTCCTACGACCTCCAGCCTGGAAATGGAGTGGGACTATTCAGGTAGAAAGGGAAGGGATGGACAAAAAAAGAAAATAGGTAAAGACAATGAAAGAAAGGGAAAAGTAAAAAGGGCAAAATATGAGGAAGTAAATGGACAGGGGGAAAGAGGGGTGCCCGGCCCCATATGGAGCAGTGGAGTCAAAAATGAAGTCATAAGATCAGTCATGCATCGAGTGAAGCCACCAAAGTCACGTCTGCAATCAAGACTGAATGACAGATAAAGTCGTGAATAGTCATCCGTTTATGCCACTAAGAAGCATTTTACTAGAATCTCTCTTGCCAAACTTAGCAAAGCTGGTTGTCTGTAGAAAAAAAGGCAGATGATTTCATCATTAGAAGGCAGTCCTTCACGCAACTATAGTTACAAATCATAAATGACAATTTGTATTACAACTCGTACAGGTCACAGGTCGAAGTCATGAGTCGAGTCACAAGTCAACAGCTCTGAAATATCACAGGTCTGTTCATAACTTAGGTCACTTCCACAGCCCACAACCACGGACAATGTCACACATTGTGACTACAAGCATTAGTGATAATAACAATCTCGACGGCTTACAGGTATCAGACAGCAACAAAATCAATAGTTCCACAGATATCGAGAATTTAAGGCTGTCACCACAACGAAATACGGTGAGCACAAAATCTAAACAAAAGAAATTCACATCAGAGAAAAAATGCAGTCAGAATGAAATATCCTCACCCAAACTAATCAAATTAGAACTAAATGTTATCAGCCTATCATAACACAAATGGCTTTCCCCACGACAGGATTCTGAAAAGAGAAATCCTTCACTATCACATCCAGACCATAGGAGCCAGAGAATATTTATCGAGCAATGATCATAATGCTAAATCAGTATAAAAGCATAAATTTTAACCTGATTCCATATCGAGGTGGTCGTCTCACATAACGCGTTCATAACACAGTATGCTATCAGTGTTGTTAACTGTATGATTACTTTGCAGTAATGTTACTAGAAATCAGCGGACTAGAGCAGATAAAAACAATAATTGCATTAGAGACTAAACGCACGATACATTACCGAGGAAACGTACAGACCACAATTGCACGGTGCAGAAAAAATCGATCACAATTTTGTTAATAAACAAATCAACGTCAAACTCGCCTGCGGCATTTGCTCTGCAGAATACGTCAAAAGTGAAGGACGAAGCGCAAAACTTAAAGGCACGTGGTCGAGTACCACAGCGACTCATCCAACCGTATCACAGTGCAAACTGCGAAAACGTTCACGAGCGAAAAAGCGTTAACAAAAAAACATCCTTGTGCAAATCATTCTAATACTCCCACACGTAATCTACAATTTATCACAATAAATATTCAATTCATAAATTCAAAAAATCACCATTATGACTTTCAAGATAACAAAACTTGCATGCCACCAGCAATCAGAACAGAACGGATACAATACACAGCTTGCAGCAAACAGTACGGTGAGGTTATGATAACATGTATCATTAACGTAGTCTTCATCAACTATCAAATCGTTGTCAATAAGCAGCCAAACATCACTAGAAGATGACATTGTCAAATTCTGTATTTCACCAGAAATGCACACGTGCACTTGAACTCTGTTAAGCGACGTTTGTCATCTTCTTTTTGGCAAAGATATCCTTAATGTTCATGTTCACTTGGAGTTTCTCTCGGCGATCAGCTGGCGTGGAGTTGAAGCAGAACCTAAAACATACGGCAATCAAATAAATCAGTAAATACCGAAGTTCTTGACAAATGGCAGAAAGCATTACCAAAAAAGCAAAAACAGTTGCACGTCACAGAATATATCATTATTTTGTTAACAAACATATCCAACAACAAGATGCCATTTGTTTAAATAACATCTGTTATTCTAAGCCAAACTGTGTACAATAAGCTACTGAAGTGATTTATTAACTGACGACGTTATGCCACAACACCAGACACAAGTTAATCTAGAACGACAGAAGTTAAAAGACCAGACTGAGATAAGACTAGCAGCACAGATAAGCAGCAACATTTATTACAACATCTACGCGTAGAGTACACAGCAAACAGCCCACCTCTTGAATTCCTCGATTTCTCGTTCAAAGTCATCCATACGCACAGATTCAACTTCTTTCGGGAGGAATATGTCATCTGAAACCACATTATTAGCAACGACTGTACACTATAATCGGCACAGGACACTATATGCAAAGCTGTTTGAAAGATCATGTCATTTCCATGTATTTTAATATGCAAACAAGACGCAGCCTGCGAAGGTATAATTAAAGTTCAAACTCAAAGTAAGTCAATGCTATGCAAAATTCAAAATCCCCATCTCTAGACTATTACAAAACACTTGGCCAAAATGATGACAAAAGTAGAAAAGTTAACACTTTAAAATTAATGCTTATCACCCCAGATGTTACACTGTAACATCACTCAGTGATTACAAACAAATTCTGCTAGACTCTGCAGCAGTACATAATCGGCCAAATTAACTCAGCAATGACAATCATCCAAGATTAACCAATTATTTAAATCAGCAGTCCAACAGTGACCTTTTTTAAAGCAAGTTAATATTAGCAGTCAGGAACAATAAAGAGTCGAACGTTTCAATAATTTACTAAGACTGAGTGATGGTTTAATATTATTTATAATGATGATAGCAAACTAATCAGATTTCAGGAAGCAGACAGTAGAGAAGTTTCAGCAGAGCGAATAACTAACCGACAGATGTCTTGTCTTCTTTTCCTCGACCTTTGCGTCGAGCTTTCTTGCCCTTGGCTGTCGCTGTAGCCGTGTTCTGGTCAGTGTGTGTGGTCATCACCTGACTGCCATCTCCTAACATATCCATCAACGACGAAGACTGACCACAAACCTCCGACGACTCCAATGCTTTAACGTGGTTGCTCTGTTCAAGACGATGGTTGTTCTGTTCAAGATGACTACTGGCAACACTGTCAATCTTCCTCGAAGTCTTGTCTGATGACGGTCCGTCTGCCATCTCTGTCCCAAGTTTTGATCCGCGATCTGGGTTACTACCGTTACGTGCGACATGGTTCGGCTTGGCGAAATGTTTGTCCGCATGAGCCTGAAACCCATTGGGCAATTGTGTCATGGGTTTAGCCACATTTCCATGCTGCATAGCACCACTGACATGAGACAGGTGGTCAGCCTTACTGCAGATCTTGTCAGTACCAGCCACAAGTCCATTTGGCAGCTTACTGATGACCTTTGATGATGTCTCAGTCTGCGAGATGGTGGCACCGGTCATGCTGCTGCTACCAGCTGCATGAGTGCTTCTGTTTTTTACTGCTGGTGACAAACTTGGACCGGATGACGTCGCAACTGGCTGCCTGCTGCTTTTCTGACCTACTGATTGCTGACTGGAGTTCCCAACATCTTGATGCTGCCCAATCTTCTGACCTCTTCTACCTTTCGCCAGCTTCGTGGAAATCTGTGGACTTGTGTCCGTTGTGAGTGACGATGACGATGATGCTGGCAGCTGCGCGGTTTTATCTGTAGTTGGCTTCTCTCGACCCCGTCCTTCTGGCAACAGCTTCGGTGCTGGTTTAGCACAGACAGATCGAGCCAAGCACTCCGTCTGGCTAAGTATGGTCGTGGTGACGGCTTTTGACTTCTGAGATGTGGATTCTGTTCCACCCCGTGAACAAGTGGTCTTGGACAGCGTCTTCTTGCTGCATGTACTATGTGGTAGATCAGCAATACTATTACTAACTGTAGTGATGGTAGCAGTATTCGCTAGGGTGGTCGTGCTGGCAGACACAGTGGTTGACTGTTGTACAGCACCATTCTCTTGTAGCTTCTCCGCAGCCTGGCACAACCACCAACCGAATCACACACATCACGGCACTGCATCACCAGCTGAACACAACGTTTTCACAACCACATTATAAGTAAGTAAGAGTATTTCGTAGGCACAGGCAAGCAAATGGTCTTCAGCTGTTATAACACAAATGCCAACACACCTAAATCATTACTGTGAATATTCAAAATCAGCATTCATTCATTCACTGATCAAAGAACTGATTTAGGTAGCGTAATGTCAAAACCACTGCAGGGAACCTAACAACGTCAAAACGAAAAGATGGAATTTGCGGCACAGGACAAAAGCGGTTTGTCACGTGTGGTGAAAGCTGTCGGTACACCTACTGGTAAAAAGTAGTGTCTTGAGCTGGTGCCTGAACGAGGACAAAGATAATGCTGACTTGAGACCAGACGGCAGGCTGCTCCAGGTCCTTGCGGCTGCCACGTAAAAGGTGCGCTCAATTACGTAAGAATGTGCAGAACATCTAACAGGGAATCCTGATTTAATCACTGTATGAGTCACATTTGGTGAAATTCCCACAAGTGTACACACACATACACAGACAGACAGACAGCCCAAAAACAGAATAGCTCTGGCCGCTGATCGCTGGTGAAGGCATAAAATATCAAAATATATTCAGCAATTCACTATATCAGTTGCAACCTTTCTCTGTTTCTGTCGGGCACGTTTAGCAGCTTTCCGTGTCGTCATCTTGGCCTGTGATTTGTTATCGCCGTTGATGTATTTCAGTAGATCGTCAACATCCATGTCATGCAGGACCTCAGTGGTGGCGGCGACATCATGTGACACTGACGGTTCTGTCTCGGTGCTCTGCTGCTCATTCTGCTGATAAACAAAACAGACGTCGAAAACATTATACACGAACAGATTAAAGTGAAATTATTGCGAGAATTACTGCATCGGCACTGTACATAAACACTGTACATCTACAGTAACAAGTGGCACAGTCATGTCTGGTCATCATCGAAACATGTCTTGAGCAGCAGGTAAGTGTGAATGTGCATTGCTGCAAAGTATTTCAAGATCATGACCAGATCAATTACGCTATAATAGCAGAGGCACACATTTTGGCAGTGTGGCATCAACGCTTACTTGTGTTATTTTAAAGGTTAGGATTTTGTGATTTACGGCGTTACATTTTTCAGTTAATTAAACTCGTGCCTTCTCGTTCTCATCATTTTTCTCTCATCGTATTTGTCATAATTACTATTTATGATTTGCTACTGAAAGTACTCAACAGATTTTAAAAAATCAGCTTATACGGGAGTACAGACCTTTTTCTTTAGTCGCAGCCGCAGGCGTTCCCTCATTTCTGGGTAGTTTTTGCTAGTCGGTAGAGTCGGTGGCTGCAAATACAAAACACAACAGTATGTGACGAACAGCTCCATTCTATGTAACTGTCTGACAAAAAAAGAATGCAGAAATGCAGGGATCTCACAGCCTGTTATGTCAGCTATTAATCCCAGTTTCCCAATAATGATGAAAGTTAGTAGAATGTGACATCACTGTTGTTTGAGGATCAAGAAGGCACACTGAAGTAGTGTCTGGCAAAATATCATTATTTCTCAGGAGTAAACACTGACAGTGGTGACTCCTTAAATAGTTGTATTTAATGCATGTTGACTTGGTGCCTCTGTAATTAATGCTTTTTAATGTCCGGCAAGTGCTATAAAATATAAGTCTGTGAAAAAATGAGGCCATGTTCTTCTTACTATATGGCTACAAAAATTCCTCAAAGTTTGGTAATGACAATGATGACAAAATTTGGAGATGGTCAGATTCAGCATCCCCTTTGGGACATTTTTTGTTCACGTTGGAGAGTCTTCCTATCTTCCACAACCTGTTCTAATGCAAATGACAGCCTAATGTAAACAGGCATCTTTTCCCAGTTAGTGAGCAAGATGCATTAATTACTAAACCCTTACCATGCTATATCTGGCACGGTTGGTGACCGACACTGCTGAAGACTTTTTAAATCATGCATTATATTACGAGGCATCGAAAAAATGGAGAAAATTTGGCCAGATGTTGTCCTTGACTCCACCAATCTCTCAATACACATCTCAGTGTTTCCCAGGTAACCAACTGGTACAATTATCAACAACTAAGCCATAACAATAAATAACATCTACTTAAAGCATACATACAGCTTGGAAGCAAGAATAGTTTTAGTGATACTAAAAGACCAACAATCAGCGAAATCTTTATGTCCACATTCATCCTGAGCTCAGAGATTCCATTTTCCTCACGTTAGCTTTTGTGCAAAACATCCCATGAGATCACTCACTGTAAATACAAAGATTTCTATATTTCTGCCCCTGAAAAGCTGAACCAATATTACTGCGGTCTTTACTGAATTACGTCCAGACAGGTCCAGGGTCAAGATCCACGTCTTGCGATATGCACAAATGTGGCCTTGCCAAATCAGTCCTCTGTGAATGTGGACAACAGCAGACCATAAACCATACAGTAGAAATGTGAACGTTAACAAAATTTGAAGGTGGATTGCGATTACTCCACAATCTTGATGATGATAAAAGGAAACCATAGCGACTTCAGCAACTGCAAGATAAAATAAATTACCAAAGATTTTCTGTTCATACAGCACTAGTCACAAAAAAATCATTACAAAATCGATAATTTGAAATAACGTTACTAACTAAGCATACTATGAACAGCAAACATACGTCATGGCCGAAGAACTCGCAGCGCCAACACTCGCAGTATTTGCCGCCGTCTTTCTGGTTTGATGTTGATGAGCTTTCATCAGAAACACTTTCATCATCATCCTCATCATCATCATCGTCATCGTCGACGTCATTATCACAAATGTTATGGTGTCGGCAGTTTGCAACAGCACCAATGCTGTGTGCAGTGGCTGGTGAAGTGTTGGCCAATAGTGGCTGGTCTGACTTCACCGGGGAAAACACGTTTGCTGCACCTGCAGATGTGGTAACAACAGTCGAAGCGGTAAGGCACCTGGATGCAATTCCAGCTTGCGGTGCAGTACAGACGGTCGACGTAGAAGTTGTGCTTGCAGCTACTGAGTGCCAACAGGGAATGAACCTCTTTCCCATCGGTTCGTCACCAATGCCGTCTTGTTTCCCAACATTACCAGCTGTCTGTGGTGAACCGCTGCAGTCTGGCAGCAAACCGTTTGCGAATTTGACTGGTGCCTGGACCATGTCTGGAAAAAACTGTGGCTGAAAGAATCGAGGAACTGGCTGCACAAGGGTAGAGGCGGACTGGGCTGGCAACAGTGGTGCACTGAAAACAGCTGGTGACGACATTTTCCACGGGCTAGACACTGTTATACTGGATATCGACACTGATGCCACTGTGCCACGTGCCGTGTCAGCATGGCTGCCAACAACAGGCATCGCTCCAGCTGCTGTGACAAACGACAGACTGCCGACAGCAGGGAATGATGGTGGACACTTCGCCAGAGGAGCAAACGTATCATGCCACCCGTTGCAGAACATCATGTCGGTGCGTGGAGCATCGTGATAGATGCTAGACAGCGGAGATGACAGAACCGCAGTTCCATCTCCAGGCACTCGCTGCGGAGGCTGCGAGACTGCCGCATCACAGTGCAGATGATAGAGATGAGGAGGCACGGCAATGGCCGACCGTTGGACCACTCCGCAGCTGGGTGCCAGATGCTGCGGGTACGAGCGAATGGCGGAAGCCTGCAGTGGAGGCTGAAGAAAGAACGGCTGCACAGTGGAGTCCATCAATGACTGGCCCGATGTCTGCTGGTAACAGTAGTGACACTGACAGTGTTGCTGGGCTGCGGCTGCTGGCACATCGTTCTTGGCATTCTGAGAAAACACACATCAAACAACACAGACCAGCGCGTTAGCAAAGTGACGGCGATTAAAACAACAAATGGAAACTAGATTCGAGGGTTACAGTTTCTTGCATGAAAAAAATCTGTCTGTGTTGTGGAGTTGTGACCACTTTCTGGTGACCAAGGGCTCACTGTGGTTCACACGACGGCATTGTGTATACTGCATCACTACAGCATTCCTGCCCAATGCCCTATGTCTGAGAGTGGCCTGGCCAACTGCATCACACGAGGTGTCACACCAGTCCACTGAAATAATGAAGCCGACTGTAATTTCCTTACCTCAGGTCAGATTTCAAAACCAACATGCTCGAGCACGAACTGAGACCGTTCTGCCCACTATGTGAAAAATGCGATCCTACTTGTTTCCAAGGAGGAGAAGCCAGTGCAAATTTCGCTGTAAAAGTGGAATAAATAGAAAGAAGTAATGCACACGTATGAACTGGTGGAGTATGCAGTATCTGTAGTATCAAAAGGGCTGCTGTGTTTCTATAATGCAGACATAAAAACAGGCCGATTTGTATATCAGAGATTGGAGAATGGCGACACCGGCCTGTGTTATGCTGTATGCTACACTACGTGAATTGCAAAAATGCTGTGCATGGACCAGAGCCAGTCCAAAAAGTGTACTGTTACCAATACAAACCAACGGTGGACCAGCCCAATCCACAACTGAGACCTGGACCGGTTCAAACTCTACTTTTGTATACTGTATACCTTCTAACGATGTCCACTTTTGGTTGCAGCGTTTTTCATTCCTTCACTCGTATGTACAAATATTGCTACTAATAACAGAACGCTCCACTGCTTTCACCAAAATGCTTGTTTGTTTCCATGCTATACAACACAGAAGAAAGAACCAGAGTTGTACATTGCCCATGCACATTCAGTCATTCAGTGTTCTACATCGACACATAAATGGACTGATTGTATTCGTTTACAGCATTTTACAGAAATGAGCTGACAGTCAGAATCTATAAGGTTACCGGAGAATCCTGGCCATCGCCATGTCGATCAACATACAGTGAAGCATTGATATCAGCGGCACTGTCATCAGCATCAACTTCATCATCTGTTTCAACTTCATCCTCGTCCTCGTATTCATCGTCAATATCATTCTGAGTGTCAGTCTGCGGCGAGTAACTATCAAACACAAGTAACAGATCGGCATAAACATCATCAGTATTTACATCAGTTAGTACCGTACCAAGTTCATTATCTGATGGCAGACACAGACAGAAAGTTCCTATACTGCAAAGAAAAGAAAACTCCAGTATATCGGCTACATGATCAGGGCTCATAATATCCCTACATATACACTGCATCCAGGTAAAAAGTGGATCCCAAAATAAATTGCCACAATTTGACAAGAAATTCTGAGTTTTTTCTGCCATTATAGAAATGCGAATTACAAAACAAATCAACAATAACTAACAAAGAAACACACGATAGTGTCAATTTTATTAGCATATAAAGTACATAAGTGAAAATATGAAGTCCCAACATCCCAACACAGCATCTTTCATTGATCTTCTGCAGCAACTATGACAGAGACCAGTTTCTGTTCAGAAACTCTTTGACAAACTTATTTGCTCCACAGCCTTTATAGCAAAATCTGCAAAACTTTAGTTAAAACTGTGTCTTCTTTGATAAAAAAAAGAATGCTGTATGTTTACTGTTTACACAACAATCAGAAAATGTCTGCGACCGTGACCTTTGAACCCATGACGGTAAAAATGTCATCCGTGTTGTGTGGACCTAGTAGTGAGTAATTGTGATAAATTTCATTAAAATACGTCCATGCATTCTGGAGAGAGGTGAGAAAATGCCTCCCAGTGCTTATTTGACCATGTGTGGTCCACTGTGACCTTGACCACCGAGGTTGCTCTGACCTTAACCTTTGACCTCTTGACCACAATCTAATCAGTTCATCTTTGTACGAAGTTTCTAAATTTGGCGAAATTCCCACAGGCAGTTAATCAGATACTGTGTTAAAATTTTAGTACATAATCACGGATGTGTGCACAGATAGCTTAAAAAAAGAAAACCTCTGGCACCGTATTAATGGTGCAGGAGGCATCAAACTATGCTTACTCTGCCACAGGGCCGAACATCATCGGCAACTGATTATGCAGGTGCCCGTCACCAGCTCCAGCTGCCAACATTTGAGGTAACATATCGGCAAAGCAGTACGAAGGTGTCGGTGTCGCTATAGAGCCGTCGTGACTCAACTGCTCGGTTAGTTCTGGACTGACAATACCAGATGCCACCAGGCGCACGATGTTGCACTCATCGCATGAACATCGACTGACATGCCACAACGAATAACATAACAAATGACTCGGTCTTACTTTCAGAGAGCACACACATACATACATGCACATGCACTGTGAACCATAAAAGTGGCAGTCATTATCTGACCGTAACTGTGGATAGTTGATTGATTGATTGATTGAGTAAGGATTACCGTCCCACCAACACATTATAGGTCATATGGGGACGGGTTTTTACGGGTCAAATGACGCAACCAACAGTG
>Ga0066192_1000309_pt1 | contig 10324 bp, 4 predicted proteins | sample WorMetvacBELIZE1_FD_58707 | JGI IMG/M metagenome (GOLD analysis project Ga0066192, IMG submission 58707) | Marine gutless worms symbiont microbial communities from Max Planck institute for Marine Microbiology, Germany - Olavius vacuus BELIZE.1... | ecosystem: Host-associated > Annelida >... | reverse complement strand
TTTTTTTTCAATTTCAGCTCCACTTGTCGTCAGCTTAAGTACAGTGAATAATTAAATAAATTATAACCAAGCTAAGTTTGACATTTAACTATACAGTTTCTATGTCAATAAACAATTATAATTATTATAAACAACAAATGTTTGGTAATTTATTATGGAATTCTTCTATTTCTGCTAGAAACTCGTTCGGCATGAAGCTGTATAATCCATTTACAAACAAGCGTGCCAGAAAACTATCGCAAGGCCAGCGCGAGTACATGGACTGCTGTAGACTCTTCAGCCACCGCCGCGCTGGATTTCCACCAATCCAATACAGTTGAATATTAGCCGAATCAACCACCAAGCATATAATACATATTTAGGCTAATCGCAGTGAAAGGCTAAAATTGTTTGCTTGGCACTGATTTGCGAATTTACATGGCGTAAGGGAATTTAGTTTTCGCTGAGCGATGACATTGGCTAATAGCGGAGGCCACGTTTATTTGCGCTTCGTACGTTGTTCCTATCTGCTGTACGTAATTAGTACGTTCAGGTTTGTCTTAAACTCATTTGTTATTGTTATAGCCGATTTTTGTAATATTAGCCGTAATTTCAGTTCTAGACGAGAATTCGGTTAAGTCGAAAGTTCGCCGAATGTCGTAAGTAGTCGGAATGCATGAGGCGAGACAAAAAATTGGCCGAGATTGTGTTGACTCCGAAAAGCTGGTCTTTTTATCGTCGGCGTATTCGATAATTCAACAGTAAAATACATAAAAACCATTCCGTCGACCCTGGTATGGCAGGGCTGTTTTATCAGTGATAGCCTATGCAACATGTGTATAGGCCTACATCTGGCGGACTGACTCCACGGACAATCTGACCATGCCTAACGTATTTTATTATGGCTGGATTTGTTTGCAAAAGCCGGATCTTTAGTTAGTAGGTTTTCGAACGCATTTGCTATCAGTGCATGTCGTACCGTATCGTATGTAGGCCTAACATTGACATATTGAAACAAATCAGTTTTTACGAATAAAACTGTCGGTTTTATTCAAAAAGTTAAACGTAAAGTTCGCCAACAGTTGTCAAACAACTTTTCGACGCCGCTACCACCGGCACATAATAACTGTACATAAAAATCGGGCGTGATACAGGTACTACAAATTGATGCTAACGATGACGATGAAGATGATGATGATGATGATGACAGGTAGATGTGTCCGTACAGACTAAGGATTGCAAACCCGGGTCTACAGCACTCGGGACTCTTGGAAACACGGGACTGTGTAGGCCATACAGCTAGAAACCCGGGTTTGATGAGTTTAATTTTCTGCCGCTGCACGTTAAAACATTACTTTCGAGGCACAAAGTTAGTATAATAGTATACTGTAGAAACTGGAAACGGATGATTGCGTTGAACAGAGAGTACGATAGTATGATTACTGTCAGTGATCTAGCCACGGAAAATACGAATTTTCGGCACTGCCAAGAGCCTGAAAGCGAAACTACTTCTGCTTGTTCACTTATTCGGCGAACGCAGTGGCGTCACTAGGGGGAAGCGGACCGCCCCGGGTGACACCCTCCAGGGGGTTACACCCGAATGAGAAAATTTTTTGCGGCTGAATTTATAAAGAACAGTGGACAAAGGAGGGCGAACAGGTAATAAAGGCGTGGGGTGACACCCTCTAGGGGAGTGACACCCGAGTGAAAGCAATAAAAATGAAAAAATGACAGTGACGAACAAAAAAGGTCGTTAATTATTTCAGGAAAAAATAGGGGTGACACCTTGAGTTTCCACCCCGGGTGACACCAACCCTAGTGACGCCACTGAGCGAACGACAATAATAACATCACATGTTCCACATATGACCCGATTTTCATCATCAACGTACTTGCTGACGTGAATCCCAAGGTACTGGTACCAGCGTTGATAATGGTAAAACGCATAAATTCTGGTTTTGAAGAAAAATTGCAGAAAAACTGCAGGTTTGCATTCCCTAGCGGAGACTCTATGAGTTAGTTTATTAACACATAATACATAGGACGTTGCGACTTCACACAAAGCGGCAAACCTGGTGCATGACAAAAAATCTCCAAGTGCAAATTAACTGTATATAAATACAACAAATAATAAGTGAAACACGGCAATCATACACTGTGATATTATACATTATTATACATTATTTACACCAACTGAAAGTAACAGCAACCGTTAAAAACGAACGGCAAGCAAAATAGTTACGTGTAAATACACAGTTACGAACTTACGATAAGAAAGGGCCGGTTGCATGGTCGTCCTGTACAATCGTAACTTAACTAATTACCACTTATGTTTAAGTAACTCTTGAAATTTCAATTAAATCAATCTTATTGCACGAAAGCAGCACTCATACTCGCAAAATGCACATATAACGAGTATTTTATGCATTAAAATTAAATAAATATTAATGTGATGAATACGAATTAAATTTATAGAACTGTTTTGAACGTGATCGAATATACGGCTTGCATTTACGTAGGTCTATTACTAAACTTTAGAGTGGCACTGGCATTCATGCAACCGCTCCTAAGTGTAGTTGAAACAAGTGAACGCCATTGTGAACATAATGTTTAGGCACTGTTCACACGTTTATACAACGACTTCGCATCTGTACGACGTACGTCACACCTCGGCTGATGTTTTGATTTCGTCTTCCTGCATTTCGAATCTCGTTGGCAGTCCTCTAACCGTAGCATCGGTGATTGGAGACTGCTGTGCTGGCTAAGTGTCATGAATAGCACTCGTCCAGTCTGTGAATAAATCTCATGCCAGTGCTGTGGAGATGCACCATTACAAAATCGTGCATGGGCCAGGGCCTCTGCAGGGCTACGAACAGTAGGAAAAACGCATCCAATCAATCACTCAACACAAATTAGCGTACATCGAGCCCGCGTGCTCTGGCATTGTCAACAAAATAAGGTGAAACAGTCAACACAGACTAGCGCTAAAATATACGTTAAAAACCGATTTAAGACGGCGATGACGAGATGATTACAAAAAAATATTACATGTACTAATAATATAAGCTGTCGTAAACTGTCAGACAACACACTTCGACAGGCAATCGCCAAGTGAATTACCGTATTGTCCAAACGTCGTTTGAATTTTTTTTGAACTTTACAATAACTCGCCAAACAGTCTGTGTCACTATTAATTTTGTTTCGTCAAGTGAGTTAGTCGATATTGTCATTCTGTAATTATTGTATCTGTATTCATTAGCTTATCGCTTTCTAATGTATTAATTTGCATATTTGTTAACTGCTACAACTTACGTGTAAATAAAATAAATAGAAATATATTAATTTTTCCCAGTTCTTTTGCAGAATATTAATAACCGAAGCAAGCTGCGTAACTGCATACTTAGCTATACGAAAGCAGGTTTAAATATAAATGATATAGGCCCGATATCTGAAAGAAAACAAAAAAGACATAAGTATAAGCACAAAAACAAACTACGACTACTGAAGCAACTCAAAAACGCTATCACAACGCACATAAATAATTCGAAAGTGATACTAGAAAACTCGATTATTTCACAGCAAAACGAAACAGACTATCTGCAGTCAAATAACAGCAAAAAACATAAATAACGCAATGCTTTTCAGAGAACTTGAATGCACAAAAGCAAGTGGCTGAAACCAATTCTCAAAACAAGCAACAAAAGCGGATCGTCCTGTTAGGCTGCTAGTCAACTTCGGTGACATCGCCAATTCGCCATCGAAATCAGTCAACCGCATTTTAGGCTATTCAAACTGGCATCGAGATCAGTGACGTCATCTATGCACGATCTAAGCAAATAGTTACTACGTAATAAGATAAGCAACTTTCCCGAACACCGTACTCTACCCTAAGGAAGTTCTCTTTGCATACCAACAAAACATCGCAATGTAAGTGGTGCTTCGAAGAACGCCTTAGAAATAATCTCGCCACACACAGGCCTACAGTAGTACTAAAATGATCGGAAGAAAACCAAAATCAACAGAAACACGACTACTCAGAAATAAACCCGTTTTCAAAATAAGCAACAAAATTCGTACTCACACAAAAACGCTTTAATTGATGACCACTATCCACAAATCATCTTATAAGCAAACAGTGGAACCAAACGTTACACGGTAGAAGTGTTACTCAACCGCGTCTGGTGCACCGTGAGTGAGAAACGGCCACTCAAACGTGATCTGATTGATCCGGTGATGACTGCTACAATCGTACGATGCGCGCCAGCTGTGTTGGTTCAATCACCGCGAAGTACCGGTCCCGACAGTCAGCTGAGAGTGACCGTACAAAGTGTGGACTGCAGATGGACTGCAGTGACGTCGGATCACAAGCACCTTTACTATCAGTTCATGAAGTGATGCGGATCATGAGGACTGTCGCCGGTGAAACAGCGTCAGCGACATGGCGGCGAGCGCGAATGTGAACATGAGACGCAGTGACGCAGACAGACAGCACGCCGCACAGTGGCTCTCGTTCTCCTGACAGATCAAACAGCCGCTCACAATGTCACAGTCTCATTGTACATTTCACCGATCTCAATCTCTCCCAGTCACTAAGTAACAGTGGTTCTCAACACTTGTAAACGGCGCCAAAATCACGGACAAGTGAACCTCGACGTTACGCCGTCGAAATGTATGCCTCCGCCACAACAGTGCATTTGGTCTCGATCTTAGACTATTTTAGCGCGTAATGTTCACAAATTGTCTGTCATTAAAATTATCGTAATCTTTGCATCTTTAAATGTCAAATTGTGGATCTTAAAAAATCACTTCACGTTGTCAGCTAGAAATGGGATGAAATTTGGGCAGCCGGGGGGGAGGAGAAAAGAGGAAGGGGAAGAGAAAGGAGGGAAGGAGAGAGGAAGAAAGGGAAGGGGTGGAGAATGGAGTGGAGGGAACCCCCGGGTGTATCTTTAAATTTTCCTTAAAATACCCTATGGTCTCGCTATGACTTGTGGTCGCTGATATTGAAAACTTTTTCACCAGTGGCCACTTGCATGAAGAATATTTATGCCAAGTTTCACTGAAATCGCTCCACTACGTACTGAGATATCGCGTCACGCGGAACAAGTGTTAACAGACAACGAAAGGACGCACGGCCGGCCAGACAAGCCAAATACATAACCCTCTCGACGCCTATTGTTGGCTAAAACGCTATCAATGTCCAAAAAGAGGTCTCTAACTTCTTATTATGCTATGTGATAGGCTCTTATCAGGTACGACAGATGGCGGATTATTCTACACGGTGAGCCCATAAAAAGTCTTTCTAAAGGACGCGCTGATTACTGAGAGTCGGTCTCATCTAAAAGTCTCCTCATCATCATCTTCATCATCATCATCTTCATTGAAAATTGTCGAAGAGCAACTTATACACAGAGTTTTTATGCAATATGCATATTATAAAATTATTAGTCTACTAAAAAGCCTCTTTAGTTTTATCGACTAACTGTCTGTCGTGGCACCTTGGTCTAAGATAGTGTTGATCAGTTTTACCATGCGGAGAAGCGAAGATGGAACATGTCTAATTGTTTAGCAATAACTCTTGCGAAGAAATCTTCAACAAATAATACTGCGACCATAATCATGATTACACAGTGCACACATGATATACAGTATAATGCAATATACTATAAGAAATCAATTACAGTTATAAATAAGCTGCCAATAGGTGTATGGCGTACGTAACTACTGCTTACAGAAGGATTGTCTTGGTAGCAAGGGGGCCTTCGTCGATATCGTGGTTCTGTTCGACATTGTTCGCCAGCAAAATATGGATCTTCTTCAAGTGAACGGAAAATTAAGGAGAAAATCTGCTGTTGATTGTCTAAGCTATCCACAGCCTGTTCAATATATCGCACAAGTGTTAGAGAAACAGTTGCAACAGACAACCAGACAATTCACCCCTGGTTATGAAAAGATACAGAGGAGAAACTTTACAACTACAGAGATACACTCAGATGACTACGGTGACAAACCACTTTCTAGCTTTATAAAACGTTGCAGCTGACATGACAACACAGTAACGATAGAGTTTTATCATCCTGAAACTGACAAATTTCCAACATTATTTATTTATTTATTTATTTTAGAAGACCACAGATATGCATATCAATATAAATAATGCGCAAATAGTACAGAAGTTGAGACTAACAAGATGCGGAATGTGTAATGCGAAGAGCGCAGTGATTTTTAAAAATAAAAATCGACAAGCATTGCTGACAGTTACGTAGACCAAAACAGAAGTGACGACTCTCAAAGGATATTTTCATCTGGCTGAAAGTCGATCGTGTTATCTGGCCAGCTGACGACACACTCTGTTGAACACCTGTCAGCAGATTCTACCATGACCAGCAGCAAGTTGCTGCTTTTCAACCGCGTCACGGCATACTTCCTGCGAAACAGGTACAAGCAACCGATATAAGTAACAGCCTAACAGCTACACTGTGGACTGACTGTATGGTGTAGATTATTGTAACCAGTCAATCAAAAGGCTTACTTTAATTGGTAATTAAAAACTAATCTGCAACATACGTTTCTTCTGAATAATTATGTTTAACTGAGAAAAGTTACGTAGTTCGTATACTGTTCAATAATATACATGTATAGGCTGAGATGTTTAATCGATATTCAGAATTTGTTTAACTGCTGTTCAATGTTATTTTATTGTAGCATGTATGTTCTTCACATGGAAACTAATAAACTTACTTACTTACTTACCCACTTAAGCAGATCACAAAATGAAATGAAAATATGACTTTAAACACCACTATGCGAAATTACCCTAAATAAACAGCAATTTAAATATACTTTAACATATAATATTTACAACTGTATCTATCAAATGACTGTTGACAACACTACTATAGGTTTGCACTACAAAATTTATTTTTCTTATATATATTTTCATATAATATTATTGTTCTGCACTTGCTGCGAATAAAGATAATACTTCCCACCACAAACTGCTGCTGACTAACCCACCATATTGCTTGACTGCCTTCGCAGACTCCCTGCTTTTTCAGATTTCTTATGGTTGGTTTTCTGCTTTAGTTTATAAATTTCTCGTTATTTTTAATCCTATGAAGCAGACTAAGTTTTCCAGCACATATGAAATGTTTGTGTATTACATTGGTTCGTATGGACTAGCGCTAGACTAACGCGTGCGTTGATTGGCCTATTTTTAACCGCGCGTTAACGCGTTATTAACGCACATTTTGTGTGTGCATAAATCAGGTAGGTATCAACCAGCAACTACATGGCCAACAAGCATGTTGGTGCTAAACGTGGAGTTTGCGTGATGATGCCGCTGTGAAATTTCACCAAGTGGCGCTTGACAGTTGACGTTAAATAAACGTTCATTTGTCGGTTACTATAAATCCCGCAGTCAAAAATTCGAATGCAGGGACTTGAACTAGTTTTGACAATTAAAGGAGGCTTTTGTTGCAACATCGCGCTGCTATTTTATGGCACTGCATTAAAATTTTTAACTGCGTCAATTTTTCAATCGCTATTAATTCCCTAATGCGTTAACGCGTTCATACGTTAACTCGTTAATTTGCAAGATCTAGTATGGACCTTTATCATTACGGGACCTTTTTTGAGGGCGTGTGAGCTCAGCCAGGCATTTACCTCGTACAATCTTCTGGACATGATATGCTGCCGGAATATTCTTTTATTTCTCCAAAATAATACTTGTGGAGCAGCCTGATGCAGTCGTAGGGCTCATATGCTGTCGTTTGGCCTACAACGTTCAGTAACGTTAAAGACTATACAGACTACGGACTACTCAAATATGAAAGTACGACAAAACTCAGCGGAATAAGCATCCTGGACATTAAACAGTACAAGTTAACGGTACTGCCCACATAGCGATGATGTTCCACGGCTGGTAAACGTAACCACACGTCTAGCATGCATCACAGTGCCCATGGTCGCACACTCCTACAGTCCATGCTTTGATATTATAGTTCATAGTTCATGACCACTTGCAATATCATTGACCAGCGGTTTACACGGATAGGGCTAAGAGTTATAAGTGCGTTAAAAACCGGGAAAAAAACGAGCAGGGAGATACACAAACACAATGTAGGCTTAAACACAGCAGACATATCTTAAGCTACTACTGGCATATTTGTTGAAAATGAAAAGTTTTGAGATTAAGTTTAGAAGTGTCAGTGTCTGTCAGTTCGCGCAGTGACGACGTCAGACTGTTCCAAGCTCTTGGTCCGTCCCTTTCCACCCATACTGCACCCCTCACACCCCTAGTAAATCCATTGGCATAAAACTGGCATTTGGACTCGTGAACCAATGACAAATGAGTACACGAAGCAGACTCAATGGCATGCCCAGCTCTAGGCTCCAGGCCTTTACAAAATGGCCATACGCACTGCCAACGCTCTGCAGCAATATGGTGTATGACGGGCAGATTTAGATCGAACTTTGGCTCTTAGACCTATTTCACAGAGCCTTTGCTTTGGTCTCCACTTTGTTTGTTGTTCAAAGGCTTTTGGGCGTCAGTCGCTGCTACTGTCAAACTACGACGGTTTTCTAGACGACTAATATCGCTTTTGGTTTTGTGTGATCTCAGTTTGTTAACGGTTACATGTCTCAGTCTGTCCCGTTTTTGTCTATTACTGCGCCGTTCTGGCGAATAATAAGCATGTTCATTAATTCATATACACATATTCTATTCTACTAAAGCAAACTGAAAAATCTCAGCTAAAACTAAAAGTGATATGTACATTCAAAAGTTAGACGTGATGCAGGTTTAGCCTAAAAGTTACAACAAAAACATGAACAAGACTACAAGAGAAATCGAACATTGACCTTCCACAGCCACTGGCGTGTAAAACATCCAACTACAACACGCGACAAACATTAATGAAAATCTTTACTCATCAGACAAAGTACATCCGATAGCAAAAAAAACGAAACAAAAATAATATTAAATTAACTAACTTAACTATAAATAATGCAGCCATATAAACAGTACGATGAGACAATAAACAGTATACCGCGTAAGACTGCAGCTAGTCACAGCTTACTATGTATGTCACATCTACCTTAAATTACTTTAATATTCAATCTATCATCAATCATCTACGCTTGACTTCTTCTGCAAATAAATTTTGAAATTGTATTCAAGTCCACATAGCCTATACACAATCTGACGATATTTACACAAATAAGTTTTATCAGTTATATGCAGTTCGAAATAACTATAAATACTGATGCATACCTGTAGAAGTTAAGTAAATTGACGTATGTCCTACAATGACAAAAACAACAAAAACGTAACACAAACAGCAATAGGCCTATATTTTCATTACATCAATTTACATCTATTGAACAAATAGCCTGGTTCAAAGGCGTAACGTAACAATTAGACTGATGCAAATTGCAAACACTGTCGACAACGCAACATAAGCGACTGAACACATAAAGAATGCATACAAACCATGTTGAAGAGGCAGTCCACCAGTTGAACGACAGAAGGTCATAGACCAGTGACTGTACACATACGCAGTAAGAAGAAATGCATCAGTCGCATTAATGTAACTACATTAACGACGCTGACTAGAAATCTTCTTACTTACTTACTTACTTACTTACGTACTTACATTTCAGTATGGTAGGCGTTCAGCTAAATTTCAACACACTTTCATAAAACACGACAACCAAATAAATAACAAATATATATGTACACAATACTGCTGATTAATACATTGCTGACCACCCAAGAAGTTGTGTGGTGTATATATACATCTTTGTTTCATCGTATATAATTTCAGTCATGTCTGTCTGTCTGTCTGTATGTCTGCCTGTCAGAAGATAACTTTCGAAAGCCTTCACGTAGCAAGTTCATATTTGCACATCCGGTGTATCTCCAGGGAATACGAGTCAAGTTCGTATATGAAAATCATTGGGTCAAGGTGAAGGTCACAGGCGCAAAAAGGTCGCAAATGCCTGTTCATGCATTGATCAACTTCCGTTGGCAATTGTCATCGGTACTCGCCAGATGGAGCCACATCGCAGGTGGTCATGCCTCAGATTAGAATGCAATCTTGTTAATTACTATTGGGTAATATGGGGCGCTTGGTGACTGGGTCGCCATTGGCTAAATGGATGGAAGGATCGAACTGCCACACGGCAACAAATAACCCACTACCGCTAGCAATCTTATTTGACAGATCGGCCGGATATAGACTATGGTATAATCTTAGAGAACGTCATCACCACAAGACTTTACGGAAATCTGGGTCGAGGAACACGACGGTGACGTCAGATTTTAGACCGGAAGTGGAAATAT
>Ga0066192_1000308_pt1 | contig 10328 bp, 7 predicted proteins | sample WorMetvacBELIZE1_FD_58707 | JGI IMG/M metagenome (GOLD analysis project Ga0066192, IMG submission 58707) | Marine gutless worms symbiont microbial communities from Max Planck institute for Marine Microbiology, Germany - Olavius vacuus BELIZE.1... | ecosystem: Host-associated > Annelida >... | reverse complement strand
CAGCCTGGAACACTTTGTCATCTGAGCTACGTGACCCGTCCATCTCACTTGACTGTTTTAAGCCTTCACTGAAAACGGGCGCCTTTGTGACGATTTATCATTAATTGTGCGTTTCTGAAATGCCTATTTATTATTATTATTATTGTCATCATGACAGATACATTGCATAGATACTCGGTTCATACAATGAATTTAGAACAGCACCAGGTGTCTGCTGGTAGTCGGATGAGGCTATCCGACTGGGTTGCCGTTGTCTAAATGCACCATAACCATTATTTTGTTATTTTCACTCGGCTTATGAGGCTACAGTCCTCGTACCCTCCCATGGAGAGTAGCAGGCTGAGTCAACCTAGGCACTGCACTGCAGTAAGAGTGTGTAGCCTATGCTGCACATGATGTAGTGGTTTTCATGGCAACATAACTGCCCTCTGTGAGCGCCAAACAAACTAACATGTTGATGGTCTCTGAAGAAAGAGATGCCTGTTGTTAGTCAACGATAAAGCCATTTGTTCAGTTACTGATGTGACCATAATCGACATTTATCGACTAATTTTTAAAATTGCTTCGTCGCGCGATGAATTGTTAATTTTCTCACCCCTGATTACTGCTGTTAATTGTCACTGTGAGGAAGTCGGTCAGACTAGACTTCTCTGTAACTGACACGCAGGTCTCGCAGTGAAGCACGACGTCAACACAGGCTCGATAGATATCGCCCCAAACAACCGTGTCGGCACTCGCAGATACATGGCGCCCGAGGTGCTCGACGAAACCATCGACACGCGGCACTTTGAGTCATTCAAGAGAGCCGACGTCTACGCTCTCGGCTTAGTGTTCTGGGAGGTGGCAAGACGCTGTAACGACGTAGGTTAGTAGTAGATGAGTGTATTTTCTTGACAAAGTGTAAATTATTTTGTGATGTAGTAGGTCGGACCATACTGGCAAGATGGAGGCGAGTTAGTAGGATTGTACATGCCACTCGACATGTGATGGGTCATTTCTGAGGTTACTCTTATTAGTGCTGATGAGGATTATGTAGACATGCTGGTAATAATAATAATAATAATTATTATTGTTATTATGTGGCGGTGGCTGTTAGGGCCGTGTGAGGAGTACCAGCTGCCGTATTACGACATGGTGCCAGCCGACCCAACACACGAAGAGATGAAACGAGTCGTGGCAGCTGAACGTCGACGTCCTGACATTGCTAACAGATGGCAAAGCAGCGAGGTAGTAATGCCATTTCTCGTATATCTGCAGTCAATCTTCCATCCGTTCTCTCAACATGCCTGTTGCCATTTACAAACAGCCAACTTCTACCAGTCTGTTTGTCACATGCACAGATCTTCCCTTGTAATAGTCCTGGCCATGATAGCGATATATACACTGTCCACAAAAAACGGCCCCCTTTTTATTTTTCCAATAACTCTGTCAAAAATTAACCAATTTTAATGATTTTTTTTGTGTTAAATCCTGAGAAAATTTGACATCGATAGCTTGTTTTTTGGGACACAGTGTATATAAGTTGTTGCTTGCATCACATATGGGGTCCATATGCATAGCTCGAGCAATCTGAAAGCGCCCGCAGAAAGCCGGGTCATTTGACAGGCACCTGAGATTGGCCATGCTGGAGAAGATATTCAGTAAAAACTGGTGTATTGTACATTTACTGTGCGTCATATCAGCACCACCCCCTCCCCTCCAATAGACAACATCCGAGTTATTAAAAATGTGTTTGGTGGGACGTTAAGCCTTAATCAATCAATCAATCATATCAGCACCGGTGCTGGCTTGTTGTTGTAGGTATTGCGCATGATGTCACAACTGATGAAGGAATGCTGGTACCAGGCTCCCGCCGCGCGTCTCTCTGCGCTGCGCATACGCAAAACTCTGCAGAAATTTGCACTGTTCGACGACTGCAAGATTTAGACAGGCGCCGGACGTCACGTGCGCAGCCGAGCGCCAGTTTCGTTGTTGCATCATTTTAATGTGCAAGATGGTTTTAATCTGTGGTTGAATTTGTTGTGTACAGAACAAACGTGTGATCACATGGCTACATAACAACTAGTGTATTACTGGCTACATGATGTGTGTATGATAACGTATAGATTTCTGTAGTATGCTCGTCACTGTTGCTGCTGTTTTGCAATAACGGGCTAGTTTATCTCTGATGCGGCAAGTTTGTATGCAACATCTCTTAGTTGAAGCTTTTTCTTTTTGGTTTTACAGATCATATACATGCGTGAAGAAATATGATTGAACTGTGCTAATGTGGCGTAGAAAACGCCGAATAATGAGATAGCGTTCGTTGTTTCTTAGTTATTTTAAAGATCGTTTTAAGTTGTCGCTGGCGTCGTACGTCGAGTCCTTGTTAGTGAGCGTGTTGTTATGTGTGGAATGTTAGTGAAAATACGTTGTCAGCCGTCAGTATTCAAATCTCTTACGTGCAAGTTTCTCGTTTGAACCAAATTGTTGGTTTCGTTGGGGTATCAAATGACAATGTACTTTTCATGATCATCGGTGGTATATGTGCGCTACAGCATATCCGTCATTTATTACTTTACAAGTTTTATGTTGAGAGCAACAAAATACTGCTGTTAGGCAGATCCATTGGACAGTAATTGCTGCAGGTGTTTTTGCTGTGAATAAAAACGTGTAATTGAGGTATGGAAGTGTCAGTGAATCTTACTGCTGATTTGTGCATCGTCTACACTACACAACTTAGTACGTGTACTGTATTCGTGCATTCAACTGTGTATTCAGTTTATACTGTAAAAGCCTGCCCTGGGTTTACATGTAGGTGTGAAAATTTAAAGACGAAAAATGATCCGGCGAGTTTTGTTGATGCGCAAAACAGTTATAAGCCGATGGCACTAAATTCTGTTAATTGCAGTAGTAGCTGTGTTCACTTAACCCAAGAGACTTGTAGATTACTGTTGTGAATGAACCATGGCTGCCAGTCACCAGTACAAGTGATTCTCCCATAACAAAATGCACCATATGTCCAGTCAGCACTTGTTAGTGCTACAAGCAAAACATCGAGGAGCTAAGATTATGTCCTTTAACCCTTCAGATCCACTAGAGCTACTACCTTAATGTAGGCTAGAATGATACTGTAGTATCTGTTGAATGGCTTTTGAACAGCAAACAATGGCCCTTGGATTAATGCTTCATTAACTTAACATACAGTGTAAAGCTATAAATGTACATTTTTTAGTATTTAATCACTTTGTACGTCACACACAAACTACAGCCGCGAGCAAATACAGGGTGGACCAAAACACGGACCGTTTTAAAGGTGTAACTCGTGTGTAAGATGACGCTCCAGTAAGGATTATGATTTATGAGCATCAGAAATTCAATGCATTTGCTGTGTACTCTACACCATTGGCCCTCTTTTAGCAGTCGGTCTGGCGCCGTTATTGTGTCCCGACTTCTCGGACTCGGCAGTGTAACGGAGCGTGCTTCAGACGTTGAATGTCTTGCAAGTCTTAACGACAATTTTTGTTCCAAGGCTCTCAAAGAGTAAGAAATTAACTAGACTGAGGTCTGAACTAGTCGGTGGCAAGTTTTTTGCTTCCACAGACTCCCAATACACAGGACAACGGGTGACAAGTGAATGTGGAAGTGTCACTTAGCATAGTATCTTTCACCGCACTTGTGCAAAGAATATGTAACTTTCAAAAATACAGTTCTTACTACTGAAAGTACTGGAGGTTTCTTATCTATGGACCACTCCACTTTGATGAAATCCAGTATGCTGGAGAACAGGTAAATGGTGATAAAGAGTGAATCATCACTATAGTATTGTTTTACCAGCATGATGCAAAGCATATGTAACTGATAAAGTTCTAGAAGACACCAGTCTTACTTCGGATAAAGTGCTGAACAATTTGGAGTATGGATCACCTTTCTATGTCGTCAGATATACGAGTTACAATATTAAGAAATGGCCCACCAAGTGTAATTATATTTTTAAAAACAAGACAAGTAAAAACAAGTACCTTGTACTTTGACATGGACTGTAATTTTGAAATGATAAAGAAACTGCTTTAGTAAATGATAGAGCACACACACACACACACGTGACAGCATTTCTTAACACCTATTAACACGCGTTACAATAAACTGAATTTCTGTATGACACATGATTTAAAGACTGCACTGACTGCAGTCCACCGTCTTGGCACACGTTACAGCCAATATATACCGAGAACGTTGCACGATACAATGCCCTGCACATGGCGTTAAGACGACAAACACACAATTCCATCAGCAACTACGTAAATACGCAAATAATTTACAACTTAATAAATATGCCCTAAAATGTTGTAAAAGATGAATGTATTGAGCGCGCATTATAACAAAGTTCAGCATTTGCTACCAGAATGTCCGTCTGTCTGTCTGTCACACTCGTGAGTTACGCCTAAACGGTTCAAGATATCAAAATACACTTCAAACCATATACAACAGAGCAATGTTTCTAGCTTCCAAATTTTGCAGTCTTGAATTCAAATAAGGTCTGACAAAGTTACTGCAAAAATAAGACTGTGCAGCTTTTTGCCTCACTATAGAAATACAGTATTTTTTGCCTCTACTGGCTAACAGGCCACTGAAAGCATATAGTTATGAGGTTGTCCAGGCGTGGTTATGCGTCTGTCTTTGAGTCCATTTTCACCCTTATATCTGCTGAATGTGTGGATGCATCATAGTTACTCAATACCAGGTCCACACGACAAAAAGCAAACGTGGGCTGTTCCCAATGGTGATCTTAGGAGGAATGTTGATGCTCCTTTACGTGGGTCTCGAGCCCGTAGGTGGATAAACCACAAAGTTTGTGACACATGGCCAGTGCGTTGACAGATGTACGGTCACCTTCCCAGCCTCGGAGCGTCACCGCACTTAGACCAGTACCAAGTTATACTGCCTGGTGACAGAGGCACACAGGTGTAAGTAGCTTACCCAAGGCCACTGCGCAATGGTGCCGAGGCAGGACTTGAACCTGCGACCTATAAATCGCAAGTCCAATGCCCTACCGATAGCGCCACCAGCTCCACACGACGGTGACATTTTCAAGGTTACAGTTCAAAGGTCACGTCACAGACATTTCGCAAAAATGGACTTTTCCAGAGGAGGAATACCAATCAGCAGTTCGTTGTCAAAGACCATCTAGTTAATAACTGCATCCATCGAAAAGTAAAAATCGGACCGAGATGCAACAGATATGCCAGTAACCTGCAATAATTACATACGATAAAAACGACATGAAAACTGCAAACATATATAACAAACAGACATGATTATTACTGGTATTGTTATTATTATTACGATTAACATCATTATCAGACAAATAAATTCAACGCGCAACAGTACAGAGAAGTTGAATCGCAACAGTTTCAGAACATCACGGAAGTTACTTCCATGTGACTAGCGGAGTGTTGGCCGATGCACTTGGCTGGCTGATGTACTTACTAAGCAACCAAAGGCAACGTAAGTGAGACCGTTTCAGTGCTGCCATCTTACAGCTTTGATACCGACAGGCGTGGTCCTCGTCTGCCTTTCATGATCCTGAGCTTCTCTTCATCTGCTTAAAGCAGTACCACTTATACGGCTTTGTGAGTGACAAAGGCTGGCAGGTGTGAACAGCCTGTCCAAGGCTGTCAATACTGCAGTAGTGCGTGGACATGCAACAGCGCCCTACTCAGTAGTCACACCTGTTGTGCCACTAAGCCACCCGGTTAGATCACAACAGATTATGAACAATATCTTGTATTTAGTAACTCTTCAGCGGAGAGATCACTATCGTTGCTATAATTTTCCGAGCTGATCGTTTGACACGTCAGCCGACATAATCAACGCTTCGTTCATCAGGTCGTCGTCAATGTCGGTCCCCGCCATTTCGCCAATACTCGTCACCGGCGACATCGACTGTCGACGACACATGTCGGCACGGCTTGAGTCGTCCGTGTCACTAGGCAGAGATGTCGCAGTGTCGCTAACCGACGTCGCTACCGGCGACGACACAACATTCGACGATGACAGTATTACGGGAGAACCCGGGAAACAGTCAATGATGAGGCTGGCAACCGGGCTGCATGTACCGCCGGACGGACTCCTGGTAGAATTACTCCGAAGACTGACGTCGGACGGGGCGCAAAAATAACCGGATGAAACATCCGGTTGTCTCGAACCAATGCTACTGTCCGCGGACAAGTCCACCGGCAAGTTTGACTCCAGAGAACTGGAAACAGACCCAATGACGGACGACATCAACTCAGACGATGCCCTACTATTATCACTGGTGTCAATAACTGTGGGCTTGGTGAGATCCAACGTTCCAGAGTGAATTGTTACGGGTGGTGGAGAGGGTGACCGCGGAGGAGACAGCCTTCGGTCGACAACGACATTACTGTCGCACACTCGACTGCTGTGTGCCATTGCATCCATGAAGTGTCGAGCCGGGTGGAAACGGTCAGAAATCTCGTCAGAAGTCTCGACACTCTGCATTGACATCAGATCGACTCCTCGGCCTATGTGAGCATCGGGAGTTTTTGTCCTGCCAGTGGTTTCGCTGTTAACCGGCGACGACTTGGCTGGCAGTACAGTGCAGCTGACTGGCGGGCGGATCATCCGCACGACAGGCTGAGCTGAAGTGCCGCGGATAACAGACTGGTTTGCTTCAACCTCGGATATGCGAGAAACCGCAACACTGGGACGCAATGACTGAAGAGTGCCCGGAAGCTGTCTGTCTGCAGCAACAGCCTGCTGCTCACGAGGAATCTTCGGAACTACCAGACCATCATACTGCTGTGAATGTGGTGGCCGCTGCTCGTTTCCAGCCGCTGGCGGACTTGCTGGCGGAGCAGTGAAGCGTACCATGGCCGCTTGACCGCGTCCAACATCGGCAGCCTGCGATCCCGCCGAGATTGGGTGCTTACGGACCGGAGCTGCTAACCTCACGGAAGATTCTTTCACGGTGTCGGGCCGTTTTGCACTGGAGATGCCGGATTTGCTTAACGACGAGGATGCTGACGATGACATCTCACGTGTGGGGGTACTCGGCTTGTTTCCTTCACGGATGATTGCTAACCGAATGTCATCATAAAGAACTTTCTTGTCCGGCTCAGCACCAGCCGCCACACCCTTGCTCAACTTCTCGATGACGGCTGACAGTGACCCTTTCCGCTTTACAGTAGACTGAACCGATTTGGACTTCGTGACAGCTGAGGTGGAGTTTGTTGATGATTTGGCGGCGTTAGCAACTGTGGGTTTGACAACAGAAGAGGACGCTGGCATTATCCCACCAGAACTGATAACTGTCGGACTTGGTTTTGTCCTTGCTGCCGGAAGACCGAGAGCTTTTGAATCGGACTTGGGAGTCATCACAGACTTGCTCCGAGCAACCGGTCGAAGCGGAAATCCCGGTGGACGACTTAACCTTACAGACGAGCCAGACGCTTGGCCAGAAACAGAACTGATGGATTTGTGTATTGGACGACTGCCTGGACCACCTGCAGCTCCAGACTTCTGGATCTGTAGGCGACCTTCAGACTTGGTGATCTTGATGGTGCTGATCTTTCCCGAGTGACTTCCTCCACTGACGAATACGTCATTATCGTCGTCAAACTCGTAGATCTTGCGGCTCTTCCTGCCTTCATCGCTCCGACGTTTCTTCTCTGCTGGCGTACCAATCAACTTGTTTCCGACCACTCGTGGCCTCTTTTCTCCGGTTTTTGCAATTTCCGGCAGGCCAGCGGCACCCCCGGGAAGTCGCGGTGACGCCGACGATCGGCTTGGCGAAGACGATGCAACACAGGACACAACTGACGTCAGACTATTCACTTCGAAGTCCAGACTTTCCGGTGGTACCAAGTCGGATGTGGTTGAATTTAACCTGGGAGCCTGCGTAGATTTTACCCGTTCCTTCCCCGCAGTGCGATCGACGGTACTCTCCGAATCTGGAATGGAACGACGCTGAGGGGACGGCTTCAGTATACGGCGACTGAATTTGACAGTAATCGGAGGCTTATTCTGTACCGCAACTAACCCAGCGGTGGCGCCATCATGTACCGTTGTTGGTTCCGTCTTGATTCCACCCGAAGGCAAACTGTTCCTCATTATCTGACTGTTCTTAGACGACACAGACTTTGGTCGATCATCTGATGCGTTACTCGATGTATCAAAGTCTACACTAACATCGACGCTGGAACTATTGCTCCAGTCGACGGTCAGCGACGACGTTCTGCCAGACGCAGCCACCGACACACCTGGCGGTGATTTTAATGACCCGTTGAAGTCGAACTGATTGTCGAAATTTGCGTCAGATGCACCGCCGCCAGGGCTGGCGAAATCATCCGATGAGAGAAGATTAATCAGCTCCGACGTGCTGGACCTCGGCGTGCTGAACGTCCGGCCGTGATCCACTGGCGTCGACATTGGTGGTTTTGTGTTAGAAAATGACAATGAAGTACCAGGCTCAAGCTTCACAGGCTGGTTTGGCGAGCTGATCGGAGTTGGCACCGAGTAAGACCGCGAGATTGGCGGCGTCGCATTGACGCGAAACGGCGCAGGTGGTCGCGTCGGCGCAGCGCCGACGTTAAACACTTCGTCAACTGACGCCTGCCGCTTCATTGCATCCGAGAGGCTTGTTCTCTTTTGCCGCAAGCTATCAAACAATTCTGTGCTACCAATCGGAGTCACCGCTGCAGACTCCAGAAGACTTGTTAACATCGGGTTGTGCTGGCCACGTTCACTAGGCACAGCTGATTTTGGTGGCGTAGTGTTAGTGGGCAACGACTGGTGTGCAGAGTGGGACACTGTGACTACGGATGACGTGGAAGGCATCCGCTGTGGTCCAGCGGTCGTCATCGGTGGAGTCGGTGGCTTGCTGGATGATGGCTGTGTGACTGGTTGACGAGAACACTCTATGGCTGCTTTGTTGAGCACTGCACGAAGCATCACTGGCAGAGACAGACACCTGAACACACAACACACTCAACCATTTCATTCCTGACCAATGGACTTCTAAATATTTAGTACTAAGCTACCTGCATGCAGTCTCAAAACAGCTTTCTGATGTTCTCACGTACAGGCTTGCTGTCTTGACATTGCAAGTTCATTTAAAGCATTTTTAAGTAACACATTTAGCATAATTTTTACAGATTAGTCTTTCATCTGACTTAACTGGCCCTACAATTCCACGGTTATCCCAGGATGGGATAGATGTCCTATGTGGTTTAACAAATGGAATCTCTAGGATTCCACATTCTAGATTTTTATGTCCTGATGCCAAAGCCTTGGAGGGAGTATTCAGTCACGTGACAAACAGCAGAATATGTATAAGTGTGACTATACGCAGGCAAGTTAATGATTAACAATCCCACTAATCATTCAAACAAATTTAACCACTGAAGTTTTAATCGTTAACTTATGCTTAAAGTAACATCTAGTGATATTGAAATAATCATAACTAAAATCTCAGTAACTAAAAAGACATGAATTACTTAAATATCGCCAATCACTATAACAATTACAACTGTTTTCCGGTTTCTAGTTCTGTACAGTAGCATGTAGAGTAGAGATTTAACAGTCTGTATTTACAGCACTCTAAATAACTGTAATAATGCATTGTAATATGATAACAATAAGTTTCAACTTAACTACACTGTAACTAGAATCAGTAAAACTTAAATAATACGTGGAAAAGATAATGTTTGCGGTGATGTAACCATCAGAATGCGAAAAAGTTACTCTCTTACACCATCAGATCTTCTTGAAAGTAATTCTAGGGCACAGGCAGTAGAGAGAACATTAACATGTCGTAAACAGTTGACGTGATTTGCTTTCTTGTGGTATAAACTATAAACAATTGAAACTGTAACTAAAAACACTGCAAGAGAAATTCACTGACAAATGAAAAGCCAATACTTGGTCGAACCATAATGTTTGGTTTTTGATCATAATTAACAATTAATTAGTAGGCAATTTTGGTCAAGTTAACTATCAAAAGTTTTTATATCATTAACAGCCGTAATGAGAACACACATACCGCTGAAACACTTTGCTAGCATAGTCGTTAGGACAACTCAACTCAGATGAGCTTGGAATAATGCGACATTTGACGCCGGAAATGTCCGACATGTCAACTTCCACTGTAACAAAAGACAACAGCAATCATCTACTTAATGCTCTTGCACCTACCATCACCTATGATAACAAGAGTGCTTTCTAATCTAATGCATGACCACCCGCGAATGCGTGCATTTTAGTTACCGGTTGATTGATTGATTGAGTAAGGCTTAACGTCCCACCAAACACATTATAGGTCATAT
>Ga0066192_1000307_pt1 | contig 10330 bp, 9 predicted proteins | sample WorMetvacBELIZE1_FD_58707 | JGI IMG/M metagenome (GOLD analysis project Ga0066192, IMG submission 58707) | Marine gutless worms symbiont microbial communities from Max Planck institute for Marine Microbiology, Germany - Olavius vacuus BELIZE.1... | ecosystem: Host-associated > Annelida >... | reverse complement strand
GCATGGCAAGCCTTAGTGCGAAGCTGACTTGCGGACGTCCGCATGGAGTCAAATCCCCCTTGTCTGCATCTGAGTAAACCCCCCTCGCTGCAGACGTCCTTTATGGACGACCCCTTAATGAAATTTGGGCAATGCTGAAGACAACAACCTTGGAAGTAAACTAAATTATGTACGTCAACAGAATGTAACTGCAGGCCATCATCAGCAACATTGGTCAATGGGCATGACTAATGATTCACTAATCTGTGGCCGACCACATGGAAATTTGGCTGATCATGCCGTTCATTACTTGTGCATATTAGCAGTACACGGTGTCTATCTCCGGTCCAGAACTGGTTAATTTGGTAAGCTAAATGGATTAACAACACGAGCCACAAAGTACTTCAAGGTATTTTTTTAATTTACCCTGTTTGCGATTAACTTAACAAATACACATGTACATATACGTATGAAACAACGCATACAAAGTGCTATTCACTGCATACACGAGTACACTGAGTTACACAAATTTGCGCAATGAATCGGTTCCGTTTGCACAGTCGGTGACCGTAAATAAGTTTAAGCAGATGGTTGCAATGTGTAATACAGGAACTACTGAAATTATAACTGAAATGCAACAGAACTGGCTTTCTAAAACATAAAAACACCTCATCATCTACTTTGGTGTAATTTTTGAAACAAGTTTGGTATGCATAAAAATCGTGCATGCTATAGTCCGTTAAGCAGTAATGTGTAGTAGGCCTACTGACAAACAGCATCATGCTAACTGCTTCAGGAGATTCTTAATGATCATAACAAGGCTTTTATAAATTAATCATAATAACATTACAACATAAATAAATGACCAAACTTTGCACTATACTGTAAAACCCTTTATATTTGCATGCTTAGTGTCTCGAGGTTGAAACTGCTGAATTAACAGGACGTAAATACCGACTGTCAACAACACTAGTACATGTACAATCAAAAGTACAGGGGACCAAAATCATTTCAGGTGCCAAACTGCTAAATCTAAATTGCAGGGTTTTACAGTATAACTGAAAATTACACATTACATGGCGTACATGTACAGTTAATAATGACAACATTGCATTCGTCATGCCACAACAATGTCTCGAGTACATCACAACATGCCAAACAGTCAGCTCCAGCCACAGACTTCCACTGCCACTGAAGCACAGCCATGTTTCACACCGGCGAATAAGTTCTCAAAGGACGATTTAACCAAGTGTCCCAATCCCCGGGAACTGGCAACCCCCAAGCAAAGCTAGAGTTCATTGCGAAAATTGTCACTTTTGGTCGAAATCATTGTTTTGCCCATTTCCACCCAAAAAAATGAAAATGTACATAATGTAAAACTTCTAATAAATGCCGGGCATTCTGATGTCAGTGTTCTAATAGACACTGGCCTCCACTAGACGCCGGGTCTCTAATAGATGCCCAGACGGTCAGAACACAGGCCTTTGGGCCTAAACCCATACATACACACAAAACCATGCTTAAAACATTCTATGCATTACTAAATGTGCTAATTTGACTCCGCTATCGATTTTAGTTGTTGAGAACAAGAGAATAAACATTAACATAAGGTATACCCGGTATTGTAACATGTAACCGACTCCAAGGACTGAGGTCGGTGTTCTAATAAATGCCGGGTCTAAAATAAATGCCAGCCTCTAATAGACGCTGGGGGTTCCGAAGCTGTTAAAGTGTTTGTTAGAAGTTTTACGGTAAACCAGATATCTGAATGCAACACTTTTATCACTCAAAATGCATCGAGTTACAAAACACGCTGTGGGTGTGACGGAATGAAAAGCCCAACTACTTGTTAGCATTCAACTGTATAGCGTCAACTAGAGGCAGGTCAAGGGGACTTGAACGTGTTCTAGATTCGCCGTTGTTTCATTTCACATAACAACACGGCCGGTTACGGTCCGCCGACACTTTGATTATCACTATGACACAACCAAGCAGATGATCCAGAGCGATGCACTAACTACGACAATCTCTGGCACCATACAAAACAACGGCGTATTGCTCGACAGGCGAAGGTAATGCTATGTCATCCTCTGCAACAATCACTGCAGTACGGTGCAGCAGCAAAGAAACGTAAAACAAGATTACCCTTTGATGTGCGTAAGTCCGAAATGCAGGACTGCATTACAAATCAGCTCCTTGTAGATCGGAGGTGGGCAAACGCTACCACCCTGGGCCACACAGAACATCCTTAAGATCTTTCTTAGTGGACTGCATTTAACGAAACCAACTTGATTAACGACATAAGTTATTTTCACACACACACAAAATAAAATAAAATATAGTCATACAGCTGTATTGTGCGGTACACAAAGAAAGTAACAAAATGACCATGAAATCTCGCAGCAGTCATGATAAGCATGTTTTAGTCTCTCTATTCATAAGTATGTAAGTAATCTTTATTCAATAATGCCTGGGACCATACAACTTGATGAAGCTACGAGAGAATATTTTAACGGCTGCATAAACAGACCATGCAGGCCACATACTCGACACCGGCCATAGTTTGCCCACCCTTTTACTGACGCAGTCTGCAAAAACAATCAACCGTGTTTTCGTCGGAAAAAATACTAATACTAGACTAAATAGAAAGCATGCAACACATACAGCAGTCCATCTGAAACATGCAAAATGGCACGCAAGAACAGTCACCACTTTACAACAAGAATTACACATGCAACAAGTTTTACGTAGAATAATCCATTAAACCATACATCAAATCATAACAGAACCAACTGGCTCTAGAGTTCCGATAAAAAATTCAGCTACAGGCAATCCGGCAACTGTGTCCGTTAGTCTGCATGCAACTGAAGATCATAATGCAATTTAAAACATGACAAATAAATTGCCGTCAACGTGCAAAACCAGACAATAATGTCATATACCTAATATTAATCACAGCAAAAGCAACTGCTATGTTCACAAAGTTATTCTTGGTGCAGTAATGAGGTATTTCACAGTGACACTTAGAACTGTCAATTTCTACCATCAACGATTTCGTTAACGGTGGTGGAAACATCCTGCAAATATAAAACGATGCTTAAGTCATAAAAACCGAGTGTTTCACTTTACTCGCATGCTATCTGCCAATGGGAGACGTTGGTTGGACCTACTGTGCCTGGCTACTGAGTAAAACTGATTGAGTTACAACTACAGAAAATTGTCTAAGTATATCATGTGAAGTTTCCACACAACCTTGATATTTTGACAGTGTGACACTTTGTCTTTGTGAAGGGTAATCTCATCTCAGTGGGGTCTTTACTACATAACTGACGACAAACCCTCTACAAACTCTAACAACTAGATCTAATGAAAGCACACTAACACAGCTTGGGTCCATTCTAACACAGCATCTACAGCCCACAAGGGTCATAAATATGTAATGAAAATTTTCACAGCAAATCAAATTTAATATGGAAATACCGAATCATGTCAGCTGTCTGCATAGTTAACCTGCACTATGGACCCGAACACAGGTGGTGCCAGGGTTAAAAATTTAAGGGTTCAAAAATTGGTCATGGTAGGTCAAATAGGGTTAATTCTTAAAGATTAGCGGGTTACAAATACATGCCTAAAATTTTGGGATTCTGTCAAACTCGAGGAACCACCGTGCCAGCGCCCATGACTGCACATATCAGCAAAGTGTGATCTGTACGTCTGTTTATAATAAACATCGCTATTGCATTAGACTGTTCAATGAACATGCAGAAAATCAACAAACGGCACATTGCTGAACTAAATTTTCATTACAGTGATATTTTCATGCACCATCTTATGCACTTCAGAACCTAAATATTTTTCATTGTTGTTTTTGTTTTCCATACAAAGGCGATGTATTTAAGTTTTCACAATGAAACATTAAACAGTAACAAACATATCTGTATTAGAAACAGTAACTTTAAAACACCTTTTAAAATGTTGCTAAAGCTATGTGTAACAGAGGCTGGAGTTGGTCAATCACTACAGTGCCAGATCAAATCAATCGCCTGGTACATGCCTCTATGGTGAGTTACAGTTTACCGAGTCATAAGTCTCAACAAGTTTTAATGCCAAATGGCAGTGTGCTTCAAAACAGCCATATAACAAACATTTTTGCACCTTAACAGTACATTTTTATGCCAAACACGTACCTCCAAGAGCCAACTGATCAGCAGATTCAATTGTTACCATTAAAACCCTGCACAACACACCTGTGTGTTCATCACCTGTACTGCAATCAACAGGTAACACGTGAGATCCAAAGATGACGAGTTACACCACACCTGCAAAAAAATTACCTATGCCAAAACTGTTCTGGGTTACTACTGCACTTGGCACCTACTGCAGCATCAAGCAGCATATCGGCAATGTGCCAGCCATAACCGACTTGATTAGGGTTAGGGTGAGTGTTAGCGAGATAACTGACTTGTCCTATATACAGAGGCTATAGCAGCAGTTACCCAGACTCCATCAAGACTTGTCATTACATGTAGACTATTAGATACGACAGTGAATGCAACAAGATGTCGGACAGAATATAGATGTTTCAGCAGCTAGAAATAGATCACTCTTTACCGTCAAGACAATAATCTACCGTTCAGTCACCTACAACATGCCAAAGTAAATGGCATCTGACGGGCAATGCAAACCTGGGTTTATGGAACCTGGTATGCTGCCAACCTGCTGATTTTCAAACCCAGAAACCTGCAGCTGTGCACGGGCTTTGCAGGTTTAATTCTCGGCTACTGCACATTGAAAAACATTAATTTTGCAGCACAAAGTTAACATGGTACTGCAGAATATGCAGCTAATATGACGTCATCGTTGCCCAGGTTTCAGCAGCTAGAAATACAATATTTCGGCACCGCCACAATCCCAAGACTGCATCTGTTTGCTTACTTATTCAGCTATCCACAATGGTGTCACAATGTTTATTATGAATGTAGCTGTCCATGTCAACCCAGAGACGCCGAAGGTAACTGGAATTGACAAAACCTGTAAACCCGGGTTTGAAAAACCCTTCGTGCTTCCATTCTCCAGCTTGTGTGAATGGAAAGGCTCAAAATACACGACATGAATACAATACCAAACATCAAGCTGATGGCATAACAACAACTACTCAACTCAACATCATTACTGCAAAATTAACAATCGTCTCGGAGACCGCTCAAACACGACAGAAATGCCACGAACGGGTATCTCAAATAATGCATCCCTCGTTGCCAGCACTGCTGCCAAGAATAACAGCACTACGGACATCACAAATAAGGTATCTATTTCTACCTGCATGAAAACCGTGTCTGTTAATGGCTTCTGACAAAAATGATACAAGAACCGCAGCGCAAAACTGCATCGCTATAAATCTTGGGTCCACGCTCTTTAAACAACTGTACAGTTTAAACAGGTATGTATATGAGTGACGCCCATACAGTAATTGTACAAAGCAGAAGGTTGGTCGTTAACATTAAACTGGATTGCTTCACCGACAGCAAATACGAGCACACTTAACGATGGTCTAATGAAGCCGCACGTATAACAAGTGATCGCAACCACGAATCAACAGGACACACGTCAACGCATTCAATAATAAAAATCCACACAAAAAAAACAGCAACAACCAGTAACGACCACCAATACATGGCGCACGCATGATAAAAGCATGATAAAAGACGATATATGTATATCATACAGACACACCGTGATTTACGGTGTCGTGGCAAACACCAGATGGGTCTATTCGAAAACAAAATTTAACAATCTTTCCAGCGGTGAAAGAATTTGGAAAAATGATCAAAATCTGACAAAGTTGCCGCCCTAACCGGGTGGTCCGGTTTATGGAGACACGGTGTATGCATATATACGTGATACAGAGATATATAGATATAATCAATTATACACATTGCTTTGATGAATTCCAGCCTTTCACCAACAACGACGGAGCCAGTAAAAACTGCCGGCATTGGTAGTACCAAAGTCTTCTGTCATCGTTCATCAAAAACAAGCAACGTAACAGTAACAGTGACGACGTCAGATTCCGAAGCATACGAGAGTTCACGTCCGTGCCGGCTGCTACTGGAGCAAACTCTACAACACAAATTCCAACAAAAATCCGCTGAACAAAATCTTGCAGACAGACTGTAAATGAAGAAATTAATTTTTGTGATACCGTCACAGTTAAAAAACACCGACATTTTCTAATCGCTGAACAAGGACTACACACGTGAGCACCATTAACACGTCTTCATGATACATGCATACAAAATTGATTATGTCTAGTGTAGGGCTGGCACTGATTAAAAAATTTTCACGTATTAATCAAAACAGTCTACTGTCAATTAATCAATTAATTTCTGATTAATTCAAAACGTACTAGTTACATAATGTCACTTGCAAAGTTATCAAACCGCCAGTGCCCAGAGCAGATGAAACACAGTGCAAATCATCATCATCTCTGTCGATGCATGTAGTATTTCTGCAGCGTTTTTATCTACATGTTATGGGGAAAACACATTATCGACATAAATCCACTTTGATTGTACTAACTGCCAGTGTGCGGTACTTTAACTTTTTATAAAAAAAATTTTTGGACCCAGGTTTTTAATCGTTTGAAAATTTTTTAACAGATTCAATTTTTAAAATGATTAATCCATGAGCAAAATCTGCAACCATAATCTAGTGCTTAAAAACCTCTGAACAATGCTATAAGCAGTCAGTGCTGTGACTGTTGGCAAAATCTGTACTTCATCATCTTCCTGTCGCAATATCTACATGTTGCATCAGAATCTGACCACGAATATTACGAAATGCAGAGTAACATATTTATGAACAACATCTATGTCTACTGCTGATGCACAATCTGCACCATGCTAAGCCTACGAGTACGTGCCACTGTTCACGAACACATTTTAATATATTTACTGAGAATGATCGCTGTCTAAGATACTCACCATGGCCTACAAATGTGACAGCCAATCAGTGAAAGCCATTCTGAAATGCAGGTATCAGAGTACCCTGAAACAACACATACAACACAAACTGAAGACATTTTTATTCAATGCATAACTGTACTGTTGACGAAGTGTAACTGACATTGGTTATGACACACATATGCATGCTGCGTTTCACAAGGTACTATAAAGAAACTATTAAAGTGAGATTGATGATTTCCGTATCATTTTGTTCCATTTTTATCGGAGAACATGTGTGCCAAAAAATATCAAAATAGAGCTTGGTTTGACAACGTTATGACAACAATAACATGGTGCAGTTTTTTTTTACTCACGGTGTACAGTACATTACCACATAAAACTGCATTGGAAGGTAGTGGTGGTTTTCAAGTTGCATACAATTTTCTTATTCAAATATCACCAAAAGGTAATCACTTACAGGGTTCACCCTAACACACAGCACATATTTACCACATTTATAAACAGTGTCTGCAATACAATCAAAATGAGAGCTGCATACCCCGACGTTCATTGCAAAGCCAGACGGCTGTGGGCTGCCGGTCTGTACATAACCAACCGTGGCTTCTGAGTTTGGACTGTACAACTCATTGGGCACAGCACGGCTTCCAACGTTCACCGAACCTTAGTACACATGTCACGTACAGAGCGCAATCGTCAACGCACGCTCAAACACCTAACTAACACAGATGGGCTAATCTATAGCAAGAATGTGATTAAATAATAATAATGACAATATTAATAATATGTACGTCTTTTATCATGTCGTCACTTCAGAGGTGATGGCACACAGGTCGGGTAATAAAAAAGCAGCCAAATTCTAACAACATGCATTCTCTTGTACGAAGGCTTGAAAATGCCACCTGCAGCCAATGCCACTAATGACTGCAGATTCTAGTACAAGGAACTCGTGCTGGCTTTTCCCACAGCACAAAGGTAATTCTAGTAAAACAAATATTCAACAACAGCAATACGTTTTCAAAATTAATAAGCCTACCCATGACTAGAAAGCAATAATTACAGACACGTTTGGTAACAGATTAGCTAAATATTGGTGGAGATACAGTTGTACTAAACTACAAAAATATGATGCACTTTTCAGTTCTAGACAGGAACAGGAGAAAGAAGAACTGTGCAGTTTAAACCAGAACTGTACTAGTCAAATTTAAAAATCACATTTAGTGAATTCTGACATCAGTATGACCTATATTACACAACATATTAATAATGACTAATTACTGATATCTGATAAATCACTCGTCTGCAGAAATAAAAATGAATTTCACGGACTGTGAAATAGTACCAGTAAGCACGAAGCTTTTCTCTGTAATATCACAAAAGAAAATAATGGGCAAAGCTATATTTATTAGTCCAGACATCAATACACATGATATGATGGCAAATAGAACCTATGTGCAACTAAAAAATTTAGCATTAGACAGAACCAGATGGAATCAGAAATGGAGAGAAAGTCTGTCATGAACCTGCTAGAAACAGCACAAGACCAAAGACGGAAACAGAGAAAAATGTGGGACATACCAAAGTCCTGTGCATGGTCGGCCAGTGGGAGGACATTTCTGGCGGCCGACGTAGACAGGCCGTGCAAGCCGCGTTGTGACAAGTACTGATCGGTCAACAGCGCTGGAGTACTGAGGGCCAGCTGCGAGTCACCCTGTCTCGCCATCAACGTCGCCACCATCTGATTCGCTGCCGACACCGAGCCATACTCCGGGTAGAATGAGGTGCCTAGCCGCTCGGAGCTGGTCAGCGACGACGTCGTCGGCAAAAACCCATAGCTTGGAAATCCTGCAAAAGTAAACAAGACAAATTGTCACTTTAAAGATAAGATAAGATAGTCTTGTACTCGTAAACTGAGTAGAGGGCTCAAAGCTGAGGTCAATAGGCAGTCAGCTGCAAGTGATATTGATAATAAACTCAGACGTATGAGGCCACTACTTTCGGCCAGGCCCCTGGTCACCTTTCCAGCCATATGGCATCATTACCTGTAGGCTAGTACCAAATTATACTGCTTGACGACAGAGTCACATAGGTGTGAATAACTAGCCTAAGGTTACTGCATAGCGGCAGTGCTCAGGCCAAGAGCTGAAGTCTCGATCTCTTGTATGCAAGTCTGGCACTCTACCGACTGTGCCACCACACCACCATCGCTTTATAATAACATTAACAAACTGGTCAAAAATTTGATCAGACCAGTTTGATCAATTTGGTTGTTTTTTTTCTCAATCCAGCTCATCTTGGTCAAGTCTCTTCAGAGCTGCTTGTAGGTCGATTCCTCGCCATCTTGTAAACAGCAGTCAGCTTGATCGGGCTCAAGATATATTACATCAAGAAAAAGATGGGTACAGCAGATTTCTCAGACCATTTTGCTCAGACTGAGTAAAACTAAGTATTTTTAGATCGTCTTGATCAATGTAATCACGTTTTATAACGTGCATCACTGCATCTTAGTGTCACATTACACAGGCTAACCACGCTCTAGGTAATGTGAAATTACCTGACATTTCTCTGACTTTCTGTGGCACTTTTACGTAAGTCGCGGTTGCCCACAATAAACGTGCATGTAGATCATACTAAACACTGGCAAGGCCCAAAACATGAAGTCAGCAATGAACAGTCTTGCCTAACAAGATTTTTTCTCAACACACTTTCCTGACTTCTGGTCAATTTCCCGACATCTGCCTGACAGTTATCAAATTCCCAGACATTTTGAGGTTTTCCAAATGAGTAGTCACCTTGCAAACAGCACGAAGACAAAAAGCAAGTTTTCAATTTTCCATCCATGCCCGTTAGTTCGACATACCAAAGTAAAACAACAAAACAACAAATCCCTTTATATGCGATGGCACTACGAGGCTTTTACACTAAACTGATGTAACAGTAATGTAACCTGCATCATGGTTAGCACGCGGAGTAGCAGCAGCCGCAGCCGTCATCAGTGATGCTGGCTGACCTAGCGCCGTCACTCCAAATCCTGCCCAAAACATACCGAAACGATTACAGAGTGGTCCAGAAAAAACTGCACAAAGTTTAATGCAGCGTCATTTTGAAACCGTTTGCAGCAGAATCACGCGGTTTTCACTGAAATGCTCAGAAAAAAAAGATCACTGCCTACCAGTGAACGCAAAATTTGTATCAGTTGGTTAAATACTCTTTGATAAACATTTTCTCAGGATTTAACACACCAAAAATCATTAATATCTGTTAATTTTTGACAGAGTTATTGCGAAAAATAAAAAGGTAGACTTTTTTTGGGGACACAGTGTATATCACTGTAAGTTGTCTCTGTAAGCTATCTGAAAGATTCCTCAGGACCACAGAAATGAAGCAGA